>ERZ1034998.1767-NODE-1767-length-12426-cov-6.298682_pt1 | contig 12426 bp, 8 predicted proteins | sample MGYA00520621_ERZ1034998 | MGnify/ENA primary metagenome ERZ1034998 (study PRJEB33766, sample SAMN09781748) | gut metagenome | biome: gut microbiome | host: Homo sapiens | place: Madagascar | study: EMG produced TPA metagenomics assembly of the PRJNA485056 data...
TTCAATACAATCTCATCTGCACAGGCTCGGATATTATTCATCAATCCGACCCATGTCAAGCGTGGGACTCTCGATGCTGACATTGCCAAACGTATGAAAAAGTTGGCCAAAGATAAAATGCTACGGGCATTGAGCAACGTGTCTTATGCCAAAGGGTGTTATGAATCGGAAATGGAATAGGAATCTTTATTGCGAGAAGTAAAACAAAAGTAACAACTTAATGTATGAGGTATCTAATATGGGTGAATTTGATTTTACATATATTCTTCCAGAAAATTTTGAAAAGCGTGTTGTTCAGTACCTTTTGCAATTGGCCAATAGACAATTGGCAGACGCTTTTCAGCACTGCAAGTATGAGTATAAAGATGTAGGTTTAGCATATTATGCTGGTCTAAGAGGGGATAACTGGAATAAAAGAGCTCTTGACTTTTCATTTGAAGGTGCAGCCAAGGATATTTCCGTATTAAAACGTGCAGATAAAAAATTAAAAGACGCTATTGGAAAAGCTCTTAAACCAAGCGAGTCTGGATTCCTCATTAGAAACGTTGTTTATTTTGATGTGGATGTTTCATTGGAAGATGTCGCAAGTCCTTCGTCTAATGAGGAGAGATTAAATTGTGATATTCAAACAGCCAAAAATGTTCTCAATGATTTAGTCCAAATAGGAGAACGTGTATGTTGGAATGCTTTATTCAACGCTGAAAGTTCGGAAAATAGTATCAACGATTATTTTAGGGATATGTTTTTTGCTAAGGGGTATCTTGAAGTAAAAGATCAATCTCGACACGGTGTGTCTGCGAGCGGCAAAGATGCTGCTGAGGTTGATATCCTGTTAACTAAGGACGGGAAAGAAATCGGCATATTTGAAGGTATGAAATTAAATAGCATAAATGCCGATTATATAGACAGACATATCAATAAATCAATAACGAATTATAATGCCTTAGGTACCGCTACTTTTATTGTAGCCTATGTTAATTCAGCAAATTTTGAAGCATTTTGGGAAAGATACTCTGAACATATTCTGCACTATGATTTTCCACTTCAGATAAAGGAAAATTTTTCTCCGTTAGTTCATCCCAATGCTGCGACACGGATAGCGTCAATGATTCTTACCAGGGACGGCTTTGATTTCCCAGTGTATTTTATTGCACTTAAAATAAGTTAGCAACTGAAAGTACATGACTGAAAGGAGGTGCGCCGATGCCGGAATACACATGGGACATGAAGGGATATGCCTCTAAATATGGATTTTATACCAGTGAAAACTTGTCTCGCCGAGAAGCAGAGCGCACCTTACAGTTAGAACCGGAACCGCCTAAAGAATCTGATTTGAACAACTATATCATCCAGGCACAACAGCAGAAGGATTTACGTTATTTGTCCTTCTTTCTGCATCACTATGAAAAGATGCTCAATGGACGAATTTATAGCTTTGGGCGCAGCGACAGCAACGAGCGATATGATCCAGAGCGCTTCCTTGACTATAAAATGACCTGTATTGTGGCTGTGATTGAACGTTTTTCAGATTATGATCCCAGCACAGGAGCTGACTTTACAACCTATTTGTATCCTTTTATCACAGATGCTCTTCTTTCTTGTCGTATGCTGGAAGAAAGCTGGTCTGTGGATTCTCTGGACCAATACAAGAAAATCCGAGGAATTGCATGGAAATACCGCACATCGGGAGAAAACACAAAGAAAACCATCTCCGAATATGCGGCTAAAAAGAACTGCAAGCAGGAAACGGCTGCTGAATATCTGAATGCTGCAAAAGGGATTCGCAGCCGCCAGTCATTCTATGTTTCCCGACAAGATGAAGACAGCGAGGAAAACGGCGAAGATGTCAGTCGAGACGATTACTGGGACTATGCCGAAATCCTCTGGAATGTTATCAAAGCCGAAGCTATTCAAAAAGCCTTCGATGCTCTTGACTATCGAGAACAAACGTTATTGGAAAAACGCAACGCTATCTGTATGCGCTGCGGCAGAGTAAGTCCCATGAGCGGCCGTTCTTCCTTTGAGGAGCTTGCTACTCTGTTTGAAGGAAGCGGAACCAGCGGTGCGGAACTGCATATCGCAAGGCGCTGGACAAACTCACCACTATTTTGGTAGAAGAGGGTATTCTGCACGCTGTGCGTCTAAAACGCAAAAACATTACCAGAAAGAAAAAAGAAATCGCCACCGCAATCTATCTGTATCAGGTAGACTACGATGGCGAATGGGGTGAAATATATTTTGACTTTGTGAACCGGACAACGGAAATCCGAAAACTTGCAGAATGGGATCGAATGATAAGTAAAGTATTCTCTAAAAAAGCAATTTGTTACATACAAACTCATCCCTTATTAGTCAACTTAAAAGAGATTGTAATTTCATTCTCTTTGTAAGAAAAATCACGAATTTTGCATTGAACAAATTCGTTCAAACGAATATAATAGAAATGACAATTGTTTGCTTTTACTGGAGGTGGATTCAATGCTGAATGGCTATATTACAACGCAGGAAGCTGCGCAGAAATGGAACATAAGCGCCTGACAAGTCCAAATCCTTTGTAAGAATAATCGCATAGAAGGCGCTGTGCAGATCAATAAAATATGGCTGATACCTGCCGATGTCAGCAAACCTACAAACACCTATAAACATCAATCACAGAGTTTATAAATTACAATCGCAGTCATAAACAGAGGGAGGGCTGCTGTTTTGAAAAAGAAAGAAGCAAGTGCAAGAATTAAAATCAATCATCTGTTAGAAGAAGCTGGCTGGCGTTTCTTTGATGATAAAAACGGACCTGCAAACATACAGCTGGAACCCAATGTCAAAATGTCCAAAGCTGATTTGACAGGTCTGGGCGAAAATTTTGATAAGGTGAAGAATGGCTTTGTGGATTTTCTGCTCCTCGATGATAAAGGTAAGCCTTTTATTGTGCTGGAAGCAAAAGCAGAGGATAAAGATCCCCTGGTTGGCAAGGAGCAGGCCAGAGAATATGCCAAGTCCCTTTATCTCAAGTATGTGATTCTCTCCAACGGAAATCAGCATTATTTCTGGAATATTTACAAGGGAAATCCGCAGCTTATCACGGCTTTCCCCAGCTATGAAAGCATTCGGGAAAGCAAAGCCATGAACGCTGACCCAGCAAAATTATATTCTGAGGAAATTGGTGCGGATTATATTGCCGTAATCAAAAATCCTCGATATATGGAGGCACCCGAGTACATAAATCCCGAAACTCGTCAGCAATTTTTATATGATGATGGACTGCGTTTTCTCCGTCAGTATCAGATCAATGCGCTTAAAGCCTTGCAGGAATCTGTGCGACGTGGAAATCAGAGATTTCTGTTTGAGATGGCAACCGGTACAGGTAAGACTCTCACTTCTGCTGCCGTAATTCGTCTTTTCTTGCGCATCGGAAATGCGAATCGGGTGCTTTTCCTGGTGGATAGAATCGAGCTTGAAAATCAGGCTAAGAAAAACTTCCAGAATTATCTTGTTCCTGACTATCACACAGTTATCTTCAAGGAGAACGTAGATGATTGGCGGAAAGCGGAGGTTGTCGTTTCCACCGTACAAACACTTATGTTCAACAATAAATACAAGCGTTTCTTTAAGCCTACCGACTTTTCACTTATCATTGCAGATGAGTGTCATCGTTCCATCAATGGAAACAGCCGTGCCGTATTCGAATATTTTCTCGGCTATAAGCTGGGATTGACGGCTACGCCCAAAGACTATATCAAAAATATTGATGTAGAAAGGCTGAAAGCTACTGATCCACGGGCATGGGAAAAACGGCAACTTCTGGACAGCTATAAAACCTTTGGCTGTGAAAGCGGCGACCCAACATACCGCTATTCACTGTTGGATGGAGTTCGTGACGGCTATTTGATCAATCCTACAGTAGTGGACGCCAGAACTGATATTACGACAAAACTATTGGCAGATGAAGGTTATGCCGTGATTTCGCAAGGGGATGAAGCGGATGAAGAACAGGAAGAAACCTACTTTGCCCGTGACTTTGAAAAGAAGTTTTTCTCCGAAGAAACCAATAAGATGTTTGTCAAAACTTTTATGGACAATGCGCTCCGTGACCCGATTACCGGAGAAATTGGCAAAGGCATCATCTTCTGTGTAAGCCGCAAACATGCAGCAAAAATCACACAGCTACTAAATGTGTATGCGGATATGATGTTCCCCGGCAAATACTGTTCAGATTTTGCTATGCAGATCACATCAGACGTTATGAACGCACAGACCTATACAATCAACTTCCAGAACAATAATCTGAGCGGAACAACCAGTTTCCTGGAAGGGTATAAATCATCCAAGACCAGAATCTGTGTCACAGTGGGCATGATGACAACCGGGTATGACTGCGAAGATTTGCTAAACATCGGGTTACTGCGCCCTATCTTCTCTCCCACAGACTTTATTCAGATTAAGGGCCGTGGTACACGAAAACATGATTTCATCTTCAAAGAGCGAAACGGCGGTCAGGAAATCGTCCATAAGTACCCCAAGGAAACATTCAAACTGTTCGACTTCTTTGGGAACTGCGAATATTTTGAAGAAAAGTTTGATTATGATGAAGTCTTAAAGCTGCCCAGATTCCAAGGCAGTAGTGTGTCGCCTGGTACTCCACCTGTTGATCCCGATGGGTATGAAAACTTTGCTCCTGACCCGCTGAAAACACTGGTGGAGACCAAAATCGGTGCTGAGGGCATGAAGATTGACCGGATGTACTTTGATAAATTCGAGGAGACTGTCAAAGAAGATCCAGTTGCGAGAGAACAGTATGAGCAAGGCAACTATCCCGCTGTCATCCGCTATATTGATGACCACATTATGAATCAGCCCAACGAGTATTACACCTGGGACAAGCTGCGGCGCTCCATTGGCAGTGATCGCCGCATCACGGCCCGGGAAATTCTGGACAAAATCTTTGGTGTCCTGCCCTTCTTTAAGAGCAAAAAGGAATTGGTAGAGGATGAATTTGAGGGATATGCCCTGACGCACAGTATTCCGTCAGAAAAGTATGCCGATGTAAAAGAGTTCTTTGCCACTTATGTAACGGACAAAGATGTGCGCAGAGCCATCGAAGACAGAAAATTCCAGCTGCTTGGAACGGACATCAGCACATACACTATGGCTGATCTGAAGCATTTGGGGCTGGATAGTATGCAAAGCGTGGTAGATTACGTTGCCGATAACGTCAATGTATCCCGCTTTATGTAGGAGGAAAGAAAATGTTGACATTTGACGTAAAGCGCAAGATCAATACGCTGCGTGATATTTTGGTGGGCAAGGTGCCCGATCCTAAGGCGCAGGTTGAACAGATCACTATTGCGCTCATTTATAAATTCATGGATGACATGGATATAGAAGGTTTGGAATTTGGCGGCACCCGCCAGTTCTTTTCGGGTGAATATGAAAAGTATGCCTGGACAGAAATCATGAAGCCGGAAAACAGCGGCCAGCAAAGGGCTTTACTCTATGCGGAAGGCATTGAAAAAATGGCTACAAACCCCAACCTTCCCCAGCTGTTCCGGGATATTTTTCGTGGAGCATATATCCCTTATCGGGATCCGGATACCTTGAATATGTTCTTGAAAGAAGTCAGCGACTTCTCTTATGACAACAGCGAGGATTTGGGCAATGCCTTTGAATATCTGCTGTCCATCATGGGCAGCCAGGGGGACGCCGGTCAGTTCCGCACACCCCGACACATCATCGACATGATGGTGGAAATCGTAGATCCGAAGAAGAATGAGACTATTCTGGACCCTGCCTGTGGTACAGCCGGTTTCTTAATTAGCGCCTATCGTCACATTTTGGCACAGAACAAGGATGAGGACGGTAAAAGCACGCTGACCGCTGATGACCGCAAGCGTTTGACGGAAAACTTTGCTGGGTACGATATTTCTCCCGATATGGTGCGCTTGTCTCGGGTAAATATGTACCTTCACCACTTTACAAAACCTAAAATCAGCGAATACGACACCTTAACCAGCGAAGAAAAATGGGATGACTGTTATGACGTCATTCTTGCAAATCCGCCTTTCATGACGCCAAAGGGCGGAATTATGCCCCACAGCCGCTATCGGGTAAAAGCTAAGCGCTCCGAAGTACTGTTTGTGGACTACATCGCCGAGCATCTCAACCCGACAGGCAGGGCAGCAATTATTGTCCCGGAGGGTATTGTGTTCCAGTCTGCCAATGCCTATAAAGAGCTTCGGAAATATCTGGTAGACGATGGCTTGCTGTATGCAGTAATTTCACTGCCTGCCGGTGTCTTTAACCCGTACAGTGGCGTTAAAACCAGTATTTTACTTATTGACAAGTCTTTCGCCAGATTAAAAGATGAAATTCTTTTTGTGAAACTGAATAATGACGGATTTGATCTGGGAGCACAGCGCCGTGAAATAGAGGGTAGCGAAATCCCGGAAATCATTCGCATCATCCAAAAATATCATTCCAACATTGAAGCACAAACATCAGATGAAGAAATTATCCATCACCCGCTGGTCATCATCGCAAATAAAGAGAAAATTGCAGAACAAGATTATATTCTTGTCGGTGAACGTTATAAAATAGATAAGCCATTAGCTACAATCTATCCGGTTGTACCACTATCTGATATTTGTGAAATCAATGCTGAGAACAAAAATCCAGCACTTGCATTTGGTGATGATGAGTTTATCTATATCGATATCTCATCTGTTGAAAATGGTACTGGTAAAATCGATTTTTCCAATAAAATTAAGGGAAGCGATGCCCCCAGCAGAGCAAAACGAGCAGTAAAAAAGGGGGATATCCTTTTTTCAACTGTTCGCCCTAACCTAAAAGCGTATGGATATGTTGAACGTGAAGATTGTGATTGTTGTATTGCATCTACAGGTTTTGCTGTCATCTCTGCAAAAACCATGGTTTTATCTAAATATGTTTACTACATGCTCTATAGCGAACCTGTACAAACCCAACTTGCATCTATGATGGGAAAGGGGGCCTATCCCAGTGTAAACCAAAAGGATGTATCACAAATTCAGATTCCGTTACCTCCATTATCAGTTCAAGAGGCAATGGTTACTGCACTTGATAATTATCATAAAATTATTGACGGATCAAAACAGGTTGTAGATAACTATAAACCGACTATCCAATATGACTCCTCATGGAACAAAACTAAAGTTGGAGATGTTGTTGAGTTTATAAGTGGCGTGACATTATCTGTCGGAGAATGTGAAGATACTAATGGCATTCCCCTAATTACAATTGCAGATGTAACAGAAGATGGGTACATTAAGACTGATGAGATTCGTAAAGTATTAACAGACAAAAAAGTAAACTATCTCCAAAGAGGCGATTTGCTTTTCAATTGGAGAAATGGGAGTAAAAATCTTGTAGGGAAAACAGCTTTATTTGATATGGATGGCGATTATATTTTTGCCTCTTTTCTGCTTGGAATCCGTCCAAACACACAAAAGATTCTCAGTGAGTTTTTATGGATTGTATTAAACCAGTATCGTGTGGAAGGCCGTTACATGCAATTTATGCGTCAAAATGTTAATGGGCTTTTTAATCGAGAAGAATTGAAAGATGTTGAAATTCCATGTCCACCTCTGGATGTACAGAAAGGGGTTGTTGATCGGATTTTTAATGAGATTCGACTGGTTCTTCAGAATAAGCAGTTAATGTCTATTTTTGCGCAGAAATCCGAGAGCAAACTGAGTCAAGTCTGGGGTGAAAAACAATGAGCCCACGATCATCTGCAGTTGTTTTTGATACAGATAAAATTGCGGAAGCCGTAGAAAAAATCGCACAAACAGTTTCCTCTGACATTTCGTATCCTGAAATACCAGAGGAGTTGTTTGAGGTTTTTGCATATTTGCCGGAACTGTTCCAAGATGGAGATGAAGAGCGATACATTGAAGCTCTTTCATTGGCTATGCAGACCAGCTACGAAAATGGTCTGTATCAATTTGCATACATGCAGTATCATATGCTCTTTATGACTGCGATTTATTTTGTCCTTCTGAAATTATACGTCCTACATCACGATGAGATGGAGCAAGCACTATATTATCTTTTAAAAGATCGATATAATGAGTTCTTTGGAAAAGAAAACACCAAGGACGGACAGTTGTATTTTGGAAGTTTTGCGGCTATTGGAGAAAGTGATGTTTTTAAGCTCCTACATATTGTTGGAATGGATACCAATTTAGAAGGCGAGCTAAAGAAGTTAGTCAAAGAACGAAATGACTATGCCCATGCAAATGGCCGGCTTCTCCTGACATCAGAAGAATTTTTTCTTGAAAAAATCCGGAACTTTAATCATTGTATCGACAGAGTTTTTGCACTAATCAAACATGATATTTTGCAGCTGTATACCTCAACTTTAAACGACCCGGATTTTTACGATCCAGATATTCGAGCTTACTTAGACCCAGTGCAGCAAATCCAAGAGGAGATTGTAAAAAAATATTCGTTCTCTCGTTTCGAACTAAACTGGTGTCGGAAATTTAATATCAAACAGTTGGAATCCAGCGAAAATTATGCAAGCAAAAAGGAGCTTCATATCGCTCTAAGCAAGTACTATAAAGAGCTTAAAAGTGAGCTCTAAAGATTCATCTAATGCTACAGATAATAGGAGGTGATTTTTTGGAAGCAGAAGAACGAAAAACAGCTATGAGCCACGATGAAATGCAGGATTATTGGGAAACGCTGTGTTCATTTACAGGCGAAGATATACCAAATGAAGTTAATCAACTGATGGCGAAAATTCACTATCCAAGATTTTTGTATAAGTATCGTGCGGTAAATAACAATAATCTTGACGCTTTACGTTCTAATAAACTATTCTTCTCTAAAGCCAGCAGTTATGATGATCCGTTTGACACCTTTTTACATATTGATGTGGAGAAGATTCGTCAGGAATTTGATAGCAATTATAGCTCCCCTGAAGCATTAGCAGCGTTGGCAAACGGGATGAAAGAAACTTTTCAAAATCAGCCTGGCGTTCCGCAAGAGTTTATTCAACAAGTAACAACTGTCGAAGGATTAAAACAGTTATTTGCAGATGGAATAACAAAACAATTTTTGTCCTATGTACTAACTTTGCGTTCAAAAATACAAGACGAGATTCTGTCTATTTGTCTTTCCGAAAATGGATTTAATGAATCTTTATGGCTTAAATACGCCGACATGCATAAAGGTTTTTGCCTTATGTATGACCTAAATGATTCAGATAGCTTCCATTGTGGTAAGCAGAGCAAATGTGTAAATTGCGGCGTTTATAAAGGCGGTACACGGATTTACCCAGTATATTATTCCAATGAGTCACATGATGCTACCGATCTTTTAAAGCTTGTGATGGCGCAAGAGGTGGCACAACGATTGGGCGGTTCTTTGCCAGAATCTATACAGAAAGACTTAAAACCTCTTCCTTGGGAAATCGAACGCAATAGCTTGATTAAAAAGGAATGCCACAAATATGACGAAGAATGGCGGATGATCGCAAATGCTAAGATGAAGCTTCCAGCAATGATAGAGTGGGTTCCGAAAGGCGTCATTATTGGGTTGAGAACATCCCAAGTAGATAAAAATCTGATTATTTCCATGGCCAAAGAAGCTGGAGTCAAAAATATCTATCAATCCTACATTGATGAAACAAATAGCTTGAACGCATATCTGCTCACGGATGTATAAGAGATCTGATGACAAAAACACGGATGATCGCCCAGTGGCAAGTCATCCGTGTTTTTGTCATCAGATCATTTGAAAATGTTTCAGTGCGTCCATAATCGCCGCTTCCTTTTCTGGCGGACACTTTGGCACTTTAGGATTTTCGGATTTGGACAGGTTGTAATTCTGGCCAACCTCTAATCCGCACTTACGTTTAATTTGCGAGATATACAAGCTGGACACTTTCAAATGGTGCTTTTCCCAAACATAGGCCTTGATTTCCTCATAGGTGGCTTTGGTCTCGGCGGCAGTAGCATCCAGGTCGATCTCTATGGTGTCATCCGGATTTTGTTGGGACAAAAGAACAACCGTCTCCACATGATATGTCATCGGAAACAAGTCCACCCCCACCATCTTCTCAACCTTATATCCCCTCTTTTTTAGCACCCCGAGGTCACGCGCAAGCGTGTCCGGACCGCAGGAAATATAGACGATTTTCTTAGGTGCCAGCTTCGCGACGCAGCTTAAAAATGCCTCATCACTTCCTGAGCGCGGCGGATCCATGAATACAACGTCGGCATGCTGACCGCTCGCTGCCATCTTGGTCATAAATTTTCCTGCGTCATCACAGTAGAAGCGAATATTGTCCATGTTGTTGCGCTTTGCGTTGGCGATGGCATCCTTTACCGCGTCTGAGTTCAATTCCACACCGATAACGCTTCCATTGTTTTTCAACATACGGTTATCAGCAACCCCTCCAACAGGCATTGCAGCTTTTGACAGCTTCGCCATGTGTGCCGCCGCGGTAATTCCGATGGTTCCAATTCCGCAGTAGGCATCTATTACGGTCTCATTTCCCTTAAGTCCCGCGAACTCAATCGCCTTGTTGTAGAGAATCTCCGTCTGCACGGAATTTACCTGATAGAAGGACTTCGGTGAAATTCGGAAGGTGCTGCCGCAGAGAACATCCTCAATGTAGCCTTTGCCGTAGAGTGTCTGTTCTTTGTCTCCAAGCACCATTGAAGTGCGTTTGTCATTGATATTCATAACAATTGTTGTGATCTCCGGATGCTCCTTTAAAAGTGCCTTGACAAAATTATTTTTTGACGGAAACATTGTGCTTGCAAGAACCAGCACCACCATAATCTGACCCGTGCTGTGTGCTGTTCTGATGAGCACATGACGGAAGAGTCCCGTTCGCCTGTCCTCGTCATATACCTTCAGCTTAAATGAGGGAAGAAGCTTTCTTATTGTAGCGATGATGGCATCCGCCTTCTCGTTCTCTATGAGGCAGTTGTCCACCGCCACAACCTTATGGGTTCCCTCCTCGTAGACTCCTGATATGATGTTTCCTTTTCTGTCCGTCGTAAATACCGCATTTACCTTGTTACGGTAGTGCAGCGGGTCTTCCATGCCGATTACCTCGTCAAGCTTTCCGTATGGCGCAAGAAGCTTTCTTAATGTCTCCTTCTTTATCCGAAGCTGTTCAGTGTAATCATGGGCCAACAGATTACAGCCACCGCATTTTTTATCATAAGGACAATTATATTTCATACTAATCCACATCTCCTAATTTTCTTTTAACTCTACACACCCGACAGCTCATCAAAATCAGGTATAAAGCTGTCCTTTGCGACATCTCCCTCCTGAATGAACGCGTTCTCAACGCCCAGGTCAATCGCATAATCCACAACCGCGTCATACTCCTCCCTTGTGACGCATCGTCCAAGCTCGGGATAAAAAGCATTAAGCCTGCCTCCGGGCATAATCTCCGGCATCGGCGTGTACTGGCTCATTATGCTCATGTAAATATCGTCGCCGTATGTTTCGTAAAGATATTTTACGACCGCCTTTGAGTCCGAGGTGCAGCCCGGCAGCACAAGGTGGCGCACAATCATGCCCCGTTCCATGATAAGCCCGTCCTCGTCCGTGGCATCTGCGTCTCCGCCGTCAAACGTCCCTCTGCTCTCATCGTTTTCAAGCCTGAACTTCGGCTTTCCAACCTGCCTGTACATCTCTGAAAGCGACGTCTTAGCGACAGCAGGGTAGTCCTCCGCCTTACTGTACTTCTTTGCGAGCATGGACGACATATATTTCATGTCGGGCAGATACACATCGACCAGCCCGTCAAGCAGCTTAAGAGCCTCAACCTTCTCGTAACCTCCGCTGTTATATACAACGGGCAGCTTCATGCCCTGCCTTTTTGACAAATCAAGTGCTTTAACAATCTGTGGTATATAGTGTGTAGGTGTCACAAGATTAATGTTAAGTGCACCTCTCTCCTGCTGCTCAAGAAAAATCTCAGCAAGGCGCTCTACCGAAATCTTCTTTCCTACTGCCGCACCTGCTATATTTGAGTTCTGACAAAACACACACCCTAAAGGACACCCTGAGAAAAACACCGTTCCCGAGCCGTGCTCCCCCGATATGCAGGGCTCCTCCCACATGTGAAGAGCCGCCCTCGCAACATATATATCATTGTCACATCCGCACTTTCCGCGCACTCCGCCAAGCCTGTCCACCCTGCATTCGCGGGGACAGAGCGTGCACGCGGACGCATCATATTTCCACTCCATGTCTGCTCCGTTTCATAAATTCATAATTTGACCAAATATCACATCTATGATAGAATCATTTTACTATATCAAAATACGTTTTCCAACAAGATTTGATATATTTTATATAATGCAATACAGGTAATTGCGAAACTATATATTTGAAAGCGGACGTTGTACAAATTTAACAATT
>ERZ1034998.1774-NODE-1774-length-12401-cov-4.671473_pt1 | contig 12401 bp, 9 predicted proteins | sample MGYA00520621_ERZ1034998 | MGnify/ENA primary metagenome ERZ1034998 (study PRJEB33766, sample SAMN09781748) | gut metagenome | biome: gut microbiome | host: Homo sapiens | place: Madagascar | study: EMG produced TPA metagenomics assembly of the PRJNA485056 data...
TTTATTTTCAAAAGGGAAATGATTCTAGAGGATCACATCCGGTTTCCGGAGTATCGCTACTTTGAAGATCCGCCATTTCTGACCCGGGCGTTGGATAAGGCAGAGTATTTTTGCATGATGGATGTGGGCTTGTACTGTTACCGCAAGATGGATGTCGCATTCAAATTGACCAGGGAAAAGACGAAAGATCTGCTTCGCGGACTGTTAGATAATTTGAATTACGCGAAAGAGCATCAGCTTGCGGATCTGTTTGGAAAGACATTGGATCGACTGGAGTATGAATATGGAACTTATATTTATCACAATATCACTTCGGAAGATACAGAGGAAATAAAGTTGCTGACGGAGGCGGGAAACATTGCGGCAGAGCAGCTGCAATGTGAAAAGTATGTGGTACGTCCACTCCGCATGATCCTGGACGGCGCGTATGCCGGCGGCGGGGCTTATGAGGATGCTTTGCGAAAAAAAGTGCGCGAAGCGGATTCGGTTGCAGTGTACGGTGCAGGAAAGTTTGGAAAGCGTTTTCTGGATTATCTAAAAAAATATCAGCTGGATAAAAAAGTTTCCTGTGTGATCGTGTCAAAAAAATCAAACGAAGAAACCATGTTCGCAGGAATTCCGATCCTGGAGTTAAAAGATTACAGAAAGAAAATGGGTGAGGTGATCTTTGTTGCCATGGGCGGAATGAATTATAAGGCAGTAAAAAAAGAATTGGATCAGCGAAAGATTTTAGATTATGAACCGGTAGATGAGGTGTTTTTAGAAACAGGCAGGTGAGCGATATGTATGATAGAAACCAGTGGATCGAACAATTAAAAAGCAGAGAACTTCTTATTTTTGGCGCCGGGAATATAGCGGAGGAAGTGGCATACTGTCTGCAAAAAAAGCCTTATGAGTTAAAGATTCGCGGGTTTATGGTGTCAAAAAAAGAGGAGAACAGGAAGGAGATCTTCGGGCGCCCGGTGATCGACATTGCGGAGGGCAGACGTGAGTATCCGGATGCCTGTATTCTGCTTGCTGTCATGGAAAAATATCAGGATGAGATTCTGGATACTTTAGCGGAGAATGGATTTCATTCGGTGATCCCCTTGACATTTGAGAGCGATCTCTGGAGCGAACTGCGCGGAAATTATTACCGGGAGTGCAGGCTCAGTCAGGGAAAACCATATCTTACGCTGGAAGAGGAATTAAATGCGGTAGATGGTACAGAAAAAAAATCCGGGGCGCTTACGGTTTATATGGCAAAGTGCCATGTGGACAGACCACTGCCCGAAGAAGAAATCGGTGAGATATGGGAGACTCCGATCCAGGTAGGAGCTGCCCTGACGGATCAGCGTATTGCAGAGGTATGCGACAATACGGGAGATCATATTTCAGAGAAGAACAAAGAATACTGTGAACTGACCGCGCTGTACTGGATCTGGAAAAACGGGAGGTCGGATTATGAAGGGCTGTGTCATTACAGAAGACACTTTGTCCTGGATGAAGAACAGAGAGAAAAACTGCTTTCTTCCGATATCGATGTGATCCTGACGATCCCGGTTTTCAATTATCCGGATGTGCGGACGGCATATTGCAGGGATCATGAGGCGGCAGACTGGGAGGTTATGCTGGAAGCGATCCGCGAGCTGCAGCCGGAATACTGGAACGCTGCGGATGAATTACAGCGCGGACAGTTTTATTATGGTTATAATATGCTGATCGCCAGAAAAGAGATTCTGGATGCTTACTGCGCATGGCTGTTCCCGATCCTTGCATACTGCGAGAAAAAATGCGGAAAAAAGAGTGACGTCTATCAGAACCGTTACATCGGATTTCTGGCAGAGCGGCTGTTGTCCGTTTACTTTTTGCATAATGAAGCGAAATATAAGATCGTACATGCAAAAAAGCATTTTATATCCGGACAGACCGCTTCCAAACGTAAGATTGCCATTTATGGGGCGCAGATGGTGGCGGTAAGCGTTTATTATGCGTTAAAGCAGTTAGAGCCCCAAAAGGAAGTTGTGGCGTTTCTGGTGAGTGATCCGGCGGGAAATCCCAAAACAGTTGACGGGATCCCGGTCATTCCCTTATCACAATTTGAAACAGAAAATGTTGAGATCGTGATCGCAACGCCGGAGAATTATCACGCAGAGATCACAGCGGAATTAGAAAAGAGGGGATTTTCTTCCTATATCTGTATAGATTCGAAAAAAGAAGCGGCGCTGATGGAACGGTACTATAAAAGCACCGGAAAATTTCGGACACTTCACGCATTAAAAAAGGGCAGTGAGAGACCGGAAGCAGCCGTGTATATGTCTAAGTTCGTGGGGGACAGACCGCTCAACCATTCCTGGGATATGCCGGACTGGGTACATCCGATCCAGGCGGGCGCGGCACTTACCGAAAAAAGAGTTGCGGAGATCACAGATGATACGGGAGACAACATTTCTGCAAAAAATGGGAACTACAGCGAACTTTCTGCAATGTACTGGATCGGCAGACATGCACATGCGGAGTACATGGGACTGTTTCACTATCGGAGGGTATTAGATATCACAGAGGAGGATCTGTACCGTTTAAGGGAAAATGCGGTTGATGTCATTTTGCCGTATCCAACACTGCAGGAACCGGACTGCAATGCGCATCACAGGCGTTATATCAGGGAGGCGGACTGGAAGGTGACGCTTGCGGTATTGCAGGAATACGCGCCGGAGTATGCCAAAGCACTGCCGGAGATCTTTGCGGAAAAATATTTTTACAATTACAACATGTTTCTTGCGAGAGAAAAAGTATACAAAGATTTTTGCGACTGGCTGTTTCCAATCCTTGCACGGATCGAGAAGCGCAGTGAGCCGAAGGGAAACGAGCGGAAGGACCGCTATCTTGGTTATATCGGAGAAAATCTGACAACGCTTTATTTTAGGCATCACAGAAACGACCTGAATATCGTGCATACCGGGCGGTTGATGCTGACGTAGGAACGACACATTTTGAAAAAGCGGCGAAAAGAGGGAGAAAAATGACGATTTACGAACGGGAGATAAAAAGAATTGCAGAAGGGGATCTGCCCTGGGAAAAGTTAGAAGGAAAAAGCATCTTGATCTCAGGGGCAACCGGGATGATCGGGAAATGCCTGGTGGATGTGCTGATGGCGAGAAATGTGAATGCCACGCGTGAGAAGAAAATCCGGGTCGCTGCATTGAGCAGAAATGAGGAACGGGCAAAAGAGCGGTTCGCTTCTTATATGGGAACAGAGGATTTTGTTTACAGGTCATGCGATGTAAACCGGGAAATTCCGGAGTGCGGGCAGGTGGACTATGTGATCCATGCGGCGAGCAACACGCATCCGGTGCAGTATGCGGGGGATCCGATCGGAACGATCGCGTCGAATGTGACAGGCACAAAAAATTTGCTGGATTATGCAGTTTCCCACGGAACAAAACACTTCTGTTTTCTGTCTTCGGTGGAGATATATGGCGAAAACCGCGGGGATGTGGAAAAATTTCCCGAGGGATATCTCGGCTATCTGGACTGCAACACGTTAAGGGCAGGGTATCCGGAGAGCAAACGTCTGGGGGAGACATTGTGCAACGCGTATCAGAAAAACTATGATCTTGATTTTTCGATTCCACGTCTGAGCCGTATTTATGGGCCGACCATGCTTTCGTCCGATACAAAAGCGATTTCCCAGTTTATAAAAAAAGCGAAAGCGGCAGAAGACATTGTACTGAAAAGTGAAGGCAATCAGAAATATTCGTATACATTCGTGACGGATGCGGTAGAAGCGATCCTTGTGGTCATGCTGTGTGGGGAGAGCGGAGAAGCTTATAATATCGCGGATGAAGCCTCGGACATCACCTTAAAAGAACTTGCGGGCATACTTGCGGATATCGCCGGGACGAAAGTGGTATTTGAGCTGCCGGAAGAGACAGAAAGACAGGGCTATTCCACCGCGACAAAAGCAATGCTGTCGGCGGAAAAATTAGAGAAACTGGGATGGCATGCGCGGGTGCACATGGAAGAGGGACTGCGTTTTTGCGTAAAGCAGGGTTCGGGCTTTCAGAATTGAGCCGGATGGGTTATAATAGTGGAAACAGAAACGAAAAATAAGGACTTGGAGGTATTTACATATGAAAAAAGTACTGGTAACAGGAGCGGACGGCTTTATCGGAAGTCATCTGACGGAAAGCCTGCTGGAAAAAGGCTACGACGTAAAGGCGTTTACTTTTTATAATTCTTTTAATACATGGGGCTGGCTGGACACGCTCCCGAAGGAAAAGCTGCGTGAGATCGAGATCTTTTCCGGAGATGTCAGGGATCCAAACGGTGTGAGAGAGGCAATGACCGGCGTGGATGCGGTATTTCATCTGGCGGCGTTGATCGCGATCCCGTTCAGCTACCATTCACCGGATTCCTATGTGGATACCAACATCAAGGGCACTTTAAACGTGTTGCAGGCGGCAAGAATGCTGGAAACAGAGCGCGTGCTCATCACATCCACATCGGAAGTTTACGGAACGGCACAGTATGTCCCGATCGATGAAAAACATCCGTATCAGGGACAGTCTCCGTATTCGGCGACCAAGATCGGCGCAGACCGTCTTGCGGAAAGTTTTTACCGCAGCTTTAATCTGCCGGTATCTATTGTGCGCCCGTTCAATACGTTCGGACCGAGACAGTCGGCGCGTGCGGTCATCCCGACGATCATTTCCCAGCTGCTTGCGGGAAAAGAGAAGATCAAACTTGGCTCACTGACACCGACCAGGGATTTTAATTATGTAAAAGACACTGCGGCGGGATTTATTGCGATCGCGGAATCGGATCAGACGATCGGACAGGAGATCAACATTGCGACACAGCAGGAGATCTCGATCGGAGAACTGGCACAGGAGATCATCGCCCAGATCAATCCGAAAGCGAAGATCGTCTGCGATGAGCAGCGGCTGCGTCCGGAGAAGAGTGAAGTAAACCGTCTGCTCGGTTCTAATGCAAAGATCAAAGAACTGACAGACTGGCAGCAGAAATATACTTTTGCGCAGGGAATCGCAGAGACGATCGCCTGGATGAGAGATCATATGGATGCTTACAAAGCAGATATTTATAACGTATAAAAAAGCAAAAAAACAGGGCTGGAGGATAAAAATATGGGAAAATTTGTTCCGTTATCAATTCCGAATTTTGAGGGAAATGAAGAAAAATATGTACTGGATGCGGTGCATCAGGGCTGGGTATCGACAGGTGGAGCGTATATTACACAGCTGGAAGAAAAAATGGCGGAATTTTTGAATGTGCCGATGACCGTTGCCTGCCAGAGCGGAACGGCCGCGCTTCATCTGGCATTGATGGAATGCGGTGTACAGCCGGGCGACTGCGTGATCGTACCAACGGTAACATTTATTGCGGCAGTCAATCCTGTAAAATATCAGTTTGCAAGCCCTGTTTTTATGGACTGTGATGACAGTCTCTGCATGGATCCGGAGAAATTAAGACTTTTCTGTGAGACGGAATGTGAAAAGAAAGCGGATGGACTTTACCGGAAAGCAGACGGCTCGAAAGTAAAAGCGATTGTGGTGGTTCATGTGTTTGGAAATCTTGCAGATATGGAACGCATTATGCAGATCGCGGATCAGTATGGATTAAAAGTGATCGAAGACGCGACGGAAGCGCTCGGATCCAAATTTACAGAAGGAAAATATGCGGGACAGTATGCGGGAACGATCGGGGATTTTGGCGCATACTCGTTCAATGGAAATAAGATCATTACGACAGGCGGCGGTGGAGCGCTTACCGCAAAGGACTTAAATGCGGCAAAACATGCAAAGTATATATCCACGCAGGCAAAAGATGATGTACATTATTACATTCATAATGAAGTGGGCTACAATTACCGGATGACCAATCTTCAGGGAGCGCTTGGCGTTGCACAGATGGAGGAACTGCCGGAGTTTATAGAAAGAAAACAGAAGAATTATTCCGTTTACCGGGAATTATTGCAGGACAGTAAAACCGGATATCTGCTGCCATTCCGTGAGGGAACCGAGTCCAACAAATGGTTCTATTCCTATGTCTTAGACCGCAATGTTGTAAAAGCGGAATTAAGAGATATTATCACGGAGCTGGAAAAAGAAGGAGTGCAGACCAGAGCAATCTGGGGACTGATCCATGAGCAGAAACCTTATGTCGATTGTACCGCTTTTCAGATCAAGAAAGCGAAAGAATACAGCAGGCGGGTGATCAATCTTCCGTGCAGCACGAATTTGAAAGAGGAAGATATTGTGTTTGTCGTGCAGGTACTGCAGCGTGTGCTGGAAAAGCTGAGTCAGGCATAACGTGGGTTATAAAAATTTAATAATTCGCAGTATTGCCTTTTGACTGTCCTGACGCGTATAATATTTGTAAAAGGAAAGGAGGGAAGACCATGACAAATGATGAGCTGTTGCTTGCGATGTCTGATATGATGGATACAAAGCTGGCTGGGGCACTGCGGCCGGTAAGGGAAGATATTGCGGAGTTGAAGACAGATGTAGCAGGTCTAAAGACAGACGTAGCGGGTCTAAAGACAGACGTAGCGGGTCTAAAGACAGATGTAGCAGTGTTACAGGCGGACGTAGAGAACTTAAAGACCGGTATGGCGAAGCTGGAGACAGGGGTAGCAAAGTTAGAAAATGGAGTAGCGAAGTTAGAGATCGGTATGCAGAAGCTGGATGACCGCGTGACTAAGATAGAGCTGCATCTTGAAAATGTTACGGACAGAAATATAAAGATCCTCGCGGAAAACTATGTTCCGGCGACAAAGAGATTTGAAGAAGTAACATTGCAGATTCCGGATATGCAGTGCGACATTGAGGTGTTAAAAAACGTTACGGCAGAGCATTCAATCCTATTAGGAAAAATTTCATGACAGATTCAGATCTAAACTGTAATCGTTTTTGGTTATAGTTTCTTTTTCATATCAGTTATTATCTAAGAAGTCAGCAATCAATCTATTGCAAAAAATGATCAGATGTGTGTGGAGAAATTTATTTGCTCCGAAAAAGTCCCTGTGTTACAATAAAATACATAAAATTGGTCGGATGATTTATGACAGAAACGAAAGATCATCTTTGTTTTGCTCATGCCAAAAGTTGTTTTTAAATCGCTAAATGAGAAAAAACATCAAAAAAGTACGAAAAAAGTTAAAAACTTTCGCGAAACGACATGGTGTCCTTAAAAATGACCTGTTATAATTAAGAACGAAAAGAGTGAAACAAATCGCGAAAACAGTTCTGTTTTTGCACAGTGATCAAGCGAATTTGGCGAAAGACACATCTGCCACTTCCTGGCATTTTCGCCAAATTCGATTTAAAAAGACAAGAATGTGACAGATCAAGTGATCGATAAATAGATGTTGAAAGATACCAGAAATGGGTGGGAGAGGGAACGATGTGTGAGAGAAAACTTTCCGTTTGCATTATTGTAAAAAATGAAGAAGAAAATTTGAAAAAGTGCCTTCTGGCACTTTTGGCATTTCCGTTTGAAATTGTTGTGGTCGACACCGGTTCTGCAGATCGTACGGTAGAGGTGGCAAAAAGGTATACGGAACAGGTTTATGACTTCGCATGGTGTGATGATTTTGCGGCGGCCAAGAACTTTGCAATCCAAAAGGCGTCAAATGATCTGGTGCTGGTCTTAGACAGCGATGAATACATAGAGCCGATGTCGGAAAAGGAACTGAATGCGTTTCTTTGCCTGACAGCAAAGAATCCGGGGAAAGTTGGACGTATTAAAAGAAGAAACTTTTTTTCGGAGCATGGTGAGCGGCGGGAGAGCGTGGAATGGATCAACCGTATTTTTTCAAAAAGTGATTTTCATTATGAGGGGTGTATTCACGAACAGGTAAAAGCGCTTGATCATAGACCGTATGAGACTTATCTTACAGGGATTATGATCACGCACAGCGGATATGATCTGACACCGGAGCAAAAAAAGGCAAAAGCCAGGCGGAATATTACGTTGCTGCAAAAAGAGCTGGAGATGCTGTTGCGTGAGGAGGAGCATTCCGATGCGAAGACCGCGCGGGAAGAGACCGGGGGCGAGCGTCAAAAGCAGCTTCCGTATCTGTATTATCAGCTGGGCAAGAGCTTTTTTATGATGGAGGATTATGAAGAGGCCTGCAAATACTTTGATCAGGGACTGGGATTTGATCTGGATCCACGGGCGGAGTATGTGAGTGACATGGTGGAAAGTTACGGCTACGCGCTTTTAAACAGTGGAAAACAGACGCAGGCACTTGCGTTTGAAGGAATTTATGATGCGTTTTCTTACAGTGCGGACTTTTTGTTCCTGATGGGATTAATCTATATGAAAAATGCAAAATTCGAGGAAGCCATACAGGAATTCCTGCGTGCAGCAGAAAAGAAAGAGGCGAAGACGGTCGGAACCAATTCCTATCTGGCGTGGTATAATATCGGTGTGATCTACGAATGCCTGGACTATAAAGGGGAAGCCCTGGCTTATTATCGAAAATGCGGGGATTATGCGAAAGCAAAAAGCCGGTATGAGATTCTTGCAAAAAAATAAATGATTAGAGATATGAAAAAATGAAGAAAAAAATCGTATTGATCGAGGGTGTTTACGATACCATTGATCTGTTTACAAGAGAAATCAAAAAAGCGCTGGAGCAGATGGGCTGTGAGTGTCTGGTCTTAGATGCGGGGCATATGGAAGAGAGTCTGAAAGAATTTGCCCTTTTTGCCATGACACCGGTTTTTGCAGCCATTACATTTAACAATCTCGGGTACAATCTGGAGCTGTCTGAAGGAAAAAATATCTGGGAACAGTTTGAAATTCCATATGTAAACATTTTGATGGATCATCCATTTCACTATACCGGGCCGCTGGCGCATATGCCGAAGACAGCGTGGGTCTTTTGCACCGATAAAAATCATGTGGATTTTATGCATCGCTTTTATCCCGAAATAGAACGGGTGGGATTTTTGCCACACGCGGGTGTGAAACTGCCGGGCGCGAAAAAGCGGATCAGGGATCGGAAGATAGAGGTGCTGTATGCGGGTTCGCTGCCGTTTTTTACTGCGGGAATGCTGGTTCCGGATCTGTCTGCGATCACGCAGTTTGACGCGATCGATATGTCAAGGCAGGTATTGGAAGATCTGATCAAAAATCCGGCGGTTACGACGGAGGATACGATCGAGGCATATTTAAAAGAGCGAGGGATAGAACTTGAGGAGCCGGATCTGTTCGCGGGGATCGTAAAGATGCGTTTCCTAGATTCTTACGCGACATCTTTTTTCAGGGAGCAGGCCGTGAAACTCCTGGTGGAGAGTGGAGTCTCCGTGACGGCTTATGGAACCGGGTGGAATGAATGTGAATGGAGCCACAATCCGCATCTGCATTATGGCGGAAAAGTTCTGGCGCCGGAGATTCTGCCGCTGATGTGTGAGGCAAAGATCGTCCTGAATACAATGACCTGGTATAAGGCGGGGGCACATGACCGTATATTTAATGGGATGTTAGCGGGAGCGTGTGTGGTTACGGATGATTCGGCTTATCTCAGAGAGGAATTTGAAGCTGAAAAAGCCATGGTTCGTTTTAAACTGGAAGAGATTGTAAGGCTGCCGGAGATCGTATGGGATCTATTGGATCATCCGGAAAAAATGCAGCAGATCGCGGATGTGGGTTATGAGAGCGCGAGTGAGAAACATACATGGAAAAGCCGTATGAAACAGGTACTTTCCATGCTGGAGGGAACAGATTGCGGATTTTAATCTATAAATGGAAAGCATACAATTATCGTGATATAAAAGAAACGTTCCTGGCGATGGGGCATGAAGTGGATGCCATAGAGCAGAAACTGGAAAGCTATGACAGGGACGAGACATTTGAGCACAGGCTGGAACAGATGCTTAAAAACAAGAGATATGATTTTGTGTTTACAGTAAATTACTTTGCGGTAGTTTCCATTGTGTGCGAAAAATGCAACGTGAAATATCTGTCCTGGTCCTGCGATAATCCGCTGATCAGCATGTACCATCGCTCCGTGTTTTATAACTGCAATTACATTTTTAATTTTGACAAAAGTAACTGCCTGGAATTTCAGGGGATGGGGGTAAAGCACATGTATTACCTTCCCCTTGCAGTGGATACGGACCGGCTGGACGCGATCATAGACGGAGCGGACGATCTGGAACTGTACCGCAATGAGGTGGCGTTTGTGGGAAGCCTTTATGAACGCAACACCTACGATAAATTAAAGATTGTGCTGCCGGATTATCTGAAGGGGTATCTGGAGGCGGTGATGCAGGCACAGATGAGTGTGAGCGGCGCAAATATCATAGAGGAAATGCTGACACCGGATATCCTGGAACAGCTGCAGCAGTATTTTAAACTGGATAAATCGGAGGATTCTTTTTCGGATCTCGGACTTATTTTTTCTACAACAGTGCTTGGTTTTAAAATAGCCGCGATGCAGCGGAAAAGGGGACTGATCGCATTGTCCAGGCAGGTGCCGGTTTCTATTTATACCAACAGCAATACCAAAGAGCTGATCCGGGTGGACTACCGGGGCTCCGTGGATTACTGGACACAGATGCCGAAAGTATTCCGCATGAGCCGGATCAACCTTAATTTTACGATCCCGAATATCAAGACGGGACTGCCGCTTCGCATGTGGGATATCATGGGGGCAGGAGGCTTTCTGATGACAAATTTCCAGGCGGAACTTCCGGAAATCTTTGTGGAGGATCGTGATTTTGTCTGCTTTGACGGCGAGAAGGATCTGGTGGAGAAAAGTCTGTATTATCTGTCGCATGAGAAGGAGCGGGAAGCGATCGCGATGCACGGATATGAAAAGGTCAAAAAAATGCATTCCTACCGGATACGTCTGCAGCAGATGCTTGACATAGTATTTGGGGAAAAGCCGGAAGAAAGATAATAAAAAAGCGCTATTCAAAAGTCTGGTCGAAAAAACTTTGAATAGCGTTTTATCATATTTAACAGAACTGGTCTAACATCATGCCGGAGTAAATACTTGTGACATACGGAGCGATGAAATTATGCCCCGGATTTTTATAGGCAATAACGATTTTGTCCACATAAGCCATTGGATTTAAAGAAGCCTGGGAGGCTTTCTCTTTTAAAGTATCTTTAAAGCGGTTCAACGCTGAAAAATAAACCGGAGAATCTTCCTCAGTAACCGCGTCTGTTAAGGCGTCACGGTCAATATGGATAATGCCATCATCTGCAATGTCAAGCCCCATGGATTCAAATTCGTTGTAAAACCGATAGGCGACATTTGACATATCGTAGTACAGCTTGTGGCTTTCCGGCTGCGTGGAAGAATAGTTGTGGGCAGTTTCAATAATGCCGTTGTAGGAACTGACTAACTTCTCCACATTGTCCGCAATGGCGTCCGCATTCGTTTTAAAACCGATCACGGCAGGCTCATTTTCATTGCCGACACCGTGCAGCGTGACTTCAAACGTATTGTTGACGGTAAAAGTGTTGGACAGCGAAGAATGTTCCTTCCCATTTAATAGGAAAGAAGAATTGGCTGCCTGTGAAACCGTGTTGTCGATTCCGAGCGTGTCCATTGCCTGGATAGACGCATTTTCGGTACCCGGGTAGATGGAAAAAAGGGCCTTGCTTCCTTCCTCGAGACCGGTCTGTACAGATTCGATCTTTAAGGCACTCATATCGCGGTCATCCATAACAAGTTTGGCATTCAGTCCGACACCGGCACCGTTGATCAGCTTTGCAAGTTTGGCTAAGACACTGCGGTTAGTGTCATCTTCATTTACATTGAACTGAAATTCATAGGAATTGGAAACGGTATTTAAGTCAAATGAATAGCTGCCAGGCGCAAAATCGAGCGCATTATTTTTCAGATAATTGCCGTAGTTGACCTGCGGGCAGGCGAGCTGCTTTACCTCGATGGAAAAGCTGTCGGTGTTCTCCGCATCGTTCCCGTTTCCGACATATTCGGCGGTAACAAGATCTTCGTCACTTGAAACCGCAATTTTTTTCTGGAAATTACTCCACAGTCCATCCTCGCCTTCTGAGAGGGAAGACGCGACGTTCTGGATCCGTCTGGTATTTTCTTTGATATCGATCGCAAATTTTTTGACATCCCCCGAGGAAGAAATCTTGTACAGAGGAGATTCTTTGTTTAACTTCACGATGCGATTATAGGTGTTGCGCAGTTCGCTCTTTTTGTGCGTGTCATAACGTGACACAGCCGAACTGCCGTAAGTGTTCAGATAGTAAGAATAGGCAGAGTCAATTTTTGCCATGTTATCCCCTCCTTTCTTCCTTGAAATGAGTGCAAAAAGCACCGGGATAAATCAAAAATCCATTTTCAGATAAACCTATTATAATACGAAATCTTTCGTTTGTCACGAATTAGCTGTATCCGGAAAAGAATG
>ERZ1034998.1778-NODE-1778-length-12387-cov-5.339199_pt1 | contig 12387 bp, 12 predicted proteins | sample MGYA00520621_ERZ1034998 | MGnify/ENA primary metagenome ERZ1034998 (study PRJEB33766, sample SAMN09781748) | gut metagenome | biome: gut microbiome | host: Homo sapiens | place: Madagascar | study: EMG produced TPA metagenomics assembly of the PRJNA485056 data...
ATACAAATAATTATTATCATGTTAAAATTTTGGCAGTAGTAGTTAAATTTTTGAAAATATACGTAATGTAATTAACTTTTAAATATAAAATACAACTTAATAAGGGGATTGCTCGGTAGGATATATGTGCCGAGATTGCGTGTATTTGTAAAAAATAGAAAAGGTAAAGGTATAAAAGTATTATGGACTTTATTTCAGTAGTAGCGATTGTAATAGTCGTGCTTATGGCTGTTGTATTCACTGCTGTTTTTGTTTCACAGCGTGCGAAATACAAATCGTTGGAATTTGAATCAAAGAAAAAACAAGAAGATTTAGCAGAAAAAGAACAATTATTAGTTAAAGAAGCAATGATTAAAGCTAAAGATGCATTGCAAACAGAACGTGAACAATTAAACGAGGAAGAAAGAGAAAGAAGACAAGAACTTTCTCGCCAAGAAGCTAAGTTAGCTCAAAGAGAAGATGCTCTTGAAGATAAAATTCAAGATGCCACAGAAAGAGAAGCTATTTAGCAGAATTAGTTCAAAAACAAACATCAGAACTTGAAAGAATTTCAGGTATGTCAGCTGAAGATGCTAAAAATATGTTATTAGAACAACTTAAAAATGATTTAGCTCAAGAACAAATGCAATTAATTAGAGAAAATGAAGCTAAGATTAAAGAAAAGGCATTGGAACAATCTCAAGAAATATTGTCAACAACAATGCAGCGTTGTGTTATGGACCAAGTGGTTGAAAGTACAGTTTCTGTCGTTTCATTACCAAATGATGAAATGAAAGGCCGTATTATTGGTCGTGAAGGTCGTAACATTAGAACATTAGAAACTTTAACTGGTGTTGATTTGATTATTGATGATACTCCAGAAGCTGTTGTATTATCAAGTTTTGACCCTGTTAGACGTGAAGTTGCAAAATTAGCTTTAGAAAAACTTATTTCAGATGGACGTATTCACCCTGTTAGAATTGAAGAAATGGTTGCAAAAGCAAAAGATGAAGTTGAAAAGAAAATTCTTACAGAAGGTGAAAATGCCGCATTAGATATGGGAATTATGGGCTTGAACAAAGAACTTCTTAAAACTTTAGGACGTTTATATTACAGAACAAGTTACGGTCAAAACGTATTAAAACATTCACTTGAAGTAGGTCATATTGCTGGCATGTTAGCTGCGGAATTAGGCGCAAATGTTTATGTTGCTAAACGTGCAGGCTTATTACACGATATTGGTAAAGCAGTTGACCAAACTCAAGAGGGTACTCATATTCAATTAGGTGTTGAAATTGCAAATAGATATGGTGAAAAAATGGAAATTATTCACGCTATTGAAGCTCACCACGATGACGTTACAGCAAACACAATTGAAGCTGTACTTGTTAAATTAGCAGATGCTATTTCTGCAGGTCGACCAGGTGCAAGACGTGATACTTTAGAAATTTATATCAAACGTCTACAAAAAATTGAGGAAATTGTAAATAGTTTTAAAGGCATAAAACAATCATTTGCCGTACAAGCAGGTCGTGAAGTTCGTGTAATTGTTGAAGCTGAACAATTCGACGATTTGGCATCTCAAAAACTTGCAAGAGATATTGCAAAACGTATTGAAGACGAATTGGATTATCCTGGACAAATCAGAGTAACAGTTGTTAGAGAATTTAGAACAACAGAAATTGCAAAATAAATTAAAAGGTGAAATGCAGTTATGCAAGAACTGATTAAAATATTATTTTTTGGCGATATTGTCGGTAAAATAGGTAGAAATGCCGTTACCGACTATCTTGCCAATAATAAAGATAAATATGATTTTGTAATCGTGAATGCAGAAAATGCATCTCACGGTTTTGGTTTGACTCAAAAAAATTATAACCAGCTTGTTAATGCTGGAGTGGATTGCTTTACGTCTGGCAATCACATTTGGGATAAAAAAGAAATATTTAACTACATTGATAATGCGGATAAATTAGTTCGCCCTTTGAATTACCCCGAAGGAACAAAGGGAGAGGGGTTTAGAATTTTTGATGTAAAAAAACATAAAATTTGTGTAATGAATTTCTTAGGACGTGTGTTTATGCAACCTATGGATTCTCAATGGAAGATTATTGAGAAAAAGATTAAAGAAATTAAAGAGATTACACCAAATATTTTTGTGGATTTTCATGCCGAAGCAACAGCCGAAAAGATTTGTTTTGGCAGATTCTGTGCTAACTTTGGTGTGAGTGCATTTGTTGGAACTCATACTCATGTTCAAACAGCAGATGAAAAAATTATTAATAATAGTATGGCGTATATTACTGATGCAGGTTTTTGCGGTGCAGAAGATAGTGTTATAGGCATGGAATATACAACTTCACTAGCTAGAATGACAACATGCATGCCAGAACGCTTTGAAGTAGCTCAAGACAAGGTAGCTATAATTAATGCGGTTGAAATTACCTTAGATGCTTTAACAGGTAAGGCAACCGAAATAAAAAGAATTAATGACAAAATAGTATATGAAAATAATGGATTGGAGGTAGACTTTGATAATCAAAATAATCAAAAGTCCTGATTGGAGGTGGAAATAATGAAGCGTTCAGATTTTCACATCCACACTAATTATTCAGATGGTGTGTTTACACCAGAAAAAATCGTAGATACAGCTTTAGAGGCAGGTTTGCAAGCAATTGCCTTAACTGATCACGATAATATTTTATCCTATGATATTGCGCAAAAATATTTAAATGAAATAGGTAAACAAGACGAACTTGAGATTATTCAAGGGGTTGAGGTAAACACACTTTACAAAAATTATGAAGTCCACATTTTAGGTTACTTTATGAATCCTAATAATGAAGATTTTCAAAAGCTTATGAAGGCGCAACAACAAGCTAGAATTAATCAAACACTTGAAATTATTGACCTGTTAGATAAAAAAGAAAATATAAAAATTTCTTTTGATTCAATTAAAGCTCAAGTTGCAGAAGGTGGAAGTATTGGACGTCCACATATTGCAAAAGCCATTACAAATGCAGGCGGTACAAATAGCGTGATTGAAGCATATAGCAAGTATATTAACGATAATTCACCTGTTTATGTACAAAGAAAAACGGTTTCACCTCAAGATGCGGTTGAAATTATCTATGATGCAGGCGGTGTTCCTGTAATTGCTCATCCTCATGATATTGACATTGCAGAGGATTTAATTAAAGACTTAATGAACTACGGTTTGCGTGGTATTGAAGCATATCATAGAAAACATTCGCCTGCAGTTGTTGAATATTTTTCATCAATGGCAGAAAAATTAGGTTTGATTGTTACTGGAGGTTCAGATTTTCACGCACCAAACATTTTGAACGGTCAAATTCTTTTGGGCAAACACTTTATTCCTGAATGGATTTATGACAAACTTATTCAAGAGAAAAAACGCCTAGATATGGCTTAGGAGTTAATTAATGAAAAAACAAGCATTCACATTGGTCGAAATTATTGTAGTTATTTCTATTGTTGTTTTAACTGCTATAATTTTGATTCCAAATATTATTGATGATAATAAAAAATTACACACAATTTCTCAATGGAAACACACTTACAAAAATATTGAATACGTGTTTTCTGCGATTAAAGCTCAAACAACGGAGACTGACAAGGTTGCAATTGAAAAAACTCGAACTAATGACGAAAGAGAAGTTGTATTGTGTGATTTATTAAATCCATATTTTAGAATGCAATCAGTTGTAGCCCCAAAGACTTACAAAACATACTTTATGGACGGCTCTTTTGTAAATGAAAAGAGCGAGTATTATGTTAAAAACTTGCACACTACAAATTCAGGTATGGTTATAGGTGTAAAATGGTTGCTTGTTCCATCACAAGCTCAAAATTCTTTGCCTATCGCAATGATAACAATTGATTTAAATGGTCTTAAAAAACCGAATAAATGGGGACATGATATTTTTGGCGTAAACATTTTTGTTGATAGAATTGAACCTTTGGGAGAGGAATATGATGAAATGCTTATGAAATCAGATTGTTCTAAAAAAGGTAAAGGCATTTCTTGTGCGTCATACTATAACAATTATGGTGGTAGATTAAATTAGTTTTGCGCAATATTTTTCAATTGGACAGTCTGTGCAGTTTGGTTTTTGCGGTTTGCAGACATTTTGCCCATGTGTAACGATGAGAGTATTAATGTCTATCCAATATTTTTGAGGTAATTTTTTGCGAAGTGCAAATTCTGTTTCTTCTGGATTTTTTGTTTTGACGTAACCAAGTCGGTTGAAAATTCTGTGAACATGCACATCGACGCAAATGGCTGGTTTGTTGAAACCTCTTGCTACAACTAAGTTTGCGGTTTTTCTGCCAACTCCATTGAATTTGCAAAGTTCATCAATGTTGCAAGGAACTTTGCCGTTGTATTTTTCAACTATTTCTTTTGAAAGCTGAATAATTTGTCGAGCTTTATTTGCGTAAAATCCTACAGGATAAATGGCTTTAGATAAATCTTCTTCTGAAACCTTCATCATTTCTTGAGGTGTTTTTGCTAGTTCCAACATTCTTAAAGTTGCAGGATAAGTTGTTTTATCGTTTGTTCGAAGGCTTAAAATACACGCAATTAGCACTAAATATGGGTCGTTAAAACTATCCATTAAACATACAAAATCGCTCTTTTGTTGTTTTGCTTCTTGCAAAAGTCTTACAATTTCGTCGACATCGCTCATTTCAATATGCTTTCTACGTCTAGTTCTAATTTTAATTTTAACGCATAAATATTGTCTAAATCAAATTCAGCAAGTTTTACCGCATCTTTTTCTGTTGTGACAATATTTCCGTGTAATTTTGCAACTTCGCTGTATTTATATTGGTGGTGATCGTCAAAAGTTATAGTGTCAAGTAAATTAAACTTTTGTCTTACAAAGTCGTAAAATTGTTCAGGCTGTCCGATTGCGCACATTGCAAAAACGTCAGATTTTAATGGTAAAACGTCAGTTGTTTTTATATTGTAGGTAAAACTAGGAACAACATTACACACAAAAGTTTTACGCTTGTCAAAAATGTTTTCAAAAATATCAGTTACAACTGGTTTTGAAGTTTTATTCATAATAAGCAATTTATCAGCTCTTTTTAACCCGTTTAAATCTTCCCTCAACGGCCCTGCTGGAAGGTGTTTTCCGTTACCAAACATTTTTTCGCTATCAACCAAAACAAGATTTAAATCTCTTTGAATTTTTCTATGCTGAAAAGCATCATCAAGAATTATAATTTCAACTCCAAAGTGTCTAATTGCTTCATTTGCGGCTTTAACTCTGTTAGAGCAAGTTAAAACGTAAGCGTTGTTGATGTTTTGAGCAAACCAATAAGGCTCATCACCAATTTCTTCTGCCGTAAAGAAGATTTCGTTGTTAGCTGAAACGACGTGTACATCTTTATTTGATAGTTTTCCGCCATAACCTCTAGAGATAATTGCAACTTTTTTCCCTTGAGAAATGTAATGTTTTGCAAGCTCTGCAACAACAGGAGTTTTTCCAACTCCGCCTGTTGTAAGATTCCCCACTGAAATTACATAAGCATTAACTTTTTCAGATTCTAAAATTCCTCTATCATATAGGTCATTTCTTATTTCTGTAATTTTGCTATAAAACATTGCCATAAAATCTAAGATTGGTTCAAGCCAAGCATTAGATTTTATGTTGTAGTGTATTTTGGTAATTTCGTTTTTTAAATTCATAATCTAGAACATTAATCTGAATAATAAAAATCTCTTATTCAATTTATCTGTGAATTTTCTTAAATTGCTTGCTGTTTTAGCTACGTCGTTAAGAGTTTGTGTCATTTGACATTTTTCATTTGGACTCATAGAATTTACAACTTCTAACGCTTTTGACAAGTCAATCATAGCTTTATTTACGTTAGAAACAGTTTCAAACACTTGAGTTTTTAGTTTTTGGTCTTTAGTCATCATATTAACAGATGCACTAATTTCGTTTACGTTGCTAACAATTGCGTTCAAGTCAGCGCCAAGTTGTTTAGCATCTGTGTTATCCATAACTTTGTTTAGATTGTTGGCAAAGTTTGTCATTGCTTTTGTTGCTTCAAACATTGTAGGCTTAAATTGAGGGTCGCCAGCAATATTATCAGCAAGTTTTGTAAGTTTATCAAAGTTTTTAGTAAAGCTATCAAGCATTTTCATCATTTGGTTCAAGTCTTCATTAGAAGAATCAATCAATTTTTCAGCTTTTTCCATAGTTGTTGTAGCTTGAGCTGTTAAGGCGTTGATGTTTACAACAGATTGTTTTAAATCTCGGATAACTTTATCTGATAATAAATCGTTAACTTTTTGGTTAGTTTCAGTCAATGATGCAGCAGCTTTATATTGCAAATCCATAAAGTCAGAAATTCTCATTGGCTCAATTACTGTATAAGGTGAATCTGTTTGAGGGTATGGCAACGCTTCATTGTCAAGCGCAGAAATTCTCATTTTGTTTACACCTTTAGTTTTAATTTGTTCACCCTTCATAAATTCAGGTAAAATCAATCCTGGTAAGTTTACAATATAGTCAATTTTATATGCATAAGTGGTTTTTACCTTATCTTGCATTAAAAGAGGAATTGTTTTAGTTAAAACAACTCTTGTATCCTTGATGTAGCCTACATCATAATATTTGTCATCAAGTTTTATTTCAACAGGATCATCTTTAAAAATTAAGTTTTTACCAACAACAGGCAAGTATAAAGTTCTTGTTTTTGGTGGCGTAATTTCAAGGAATTGTTCACCAATTAAGCCAGATTGTTGAATGGAAATCATAGAGGCTTTTGGAATTGTAATATTTGGTTCTGTTATAACAAACTTCAATTTTACGTAGCTTTTTTCACCGTTAACGACAGGTGTAATTTCTTCTACTTGACCGACTCTAAGCCCCATCATTTGTACGCCTGAGCCAGCTCTCATGCCGTTTACGTCTTTGAAATGTACTTCAATTCTTTCAGCAGATGAGAAGGCTCTACCTTTCACCCATAGAATTGTAAGAATTAAAATTACAAGAGCTACAAGTGTTAAAACGCCTACTTTGAATGATGATGATTTAATTTTATCCATGTTTACTTACCTATTTTAAATTAATTTAATTATATCAAAAAAACTACTCTGTTAACATTTTCATTGGACCTGTTAACGATGATGTTACAAACTGTTTAGTGTAATCGTTTCCTGCATTGCGCATTTCTTGAGGTGTGCCTTGAAAAACTGCTTTACCGTCGTATAGCATAAGTACTTGATCAGCAGTTCTCATAATGGTTGACATTTGGTGGGTTACAACGATAGAAGATGCATGAGTTGTTTCTTTTAATCTCACAATGTAGTCTTCAATCAAGGTTGAAGAAATTGGGTCTAAGCCAGCGGTTGGTTCGTCGTAAAGTATTGTCTTAGGGTTTGTCACAATGGCACGTGCAAAACTTACACGCTTTTGCATACCACCAGAAAGTTCTGATGGAAATTTGTTTTCAATTCCTTGCAAACCTACAAGTTTAAGTTTTTCTTCAACGATTTGTTTCAAATCCTCTTGAGAATATTTTTTGCGTAAATCTTTTCTTTCTTGAAGTGCAAAACTAATGTTGTCAAAGATATTTAAAGAGTCGAAAAGAGCAGAATATTGGAATACCATTGCAATATCACCATCAGAAGTTTGAATTGTTCCAGAATCAGCCTCTAAAAGTCCACAAATGATTTTTAAAATGGTACTTTTCCCTGAACCTGAAAAACCAACAATTGCTAATGTTTCGCCGTCTTTTACTTCAAACGAAATATCTTTTAAAACTGTTTTATCATAAAATGATTTTACTAAATGTTCTACTTTTATCATAACTTTATCCTTAGAAGAAAAATGCTATTGAGAAAACTAAATCCCAAATAACTATTGCGACAAACGACCAAACAACAGCTTTTGTTGTTGCTAAGCCGACGCCTTTTGCTCCACCTTTTGCGATATAACCGCAAGTGCAACTGATTAATGCAATTGTAAATCCATAAACAAAGGCTTTTGCAATTGCAACCTTGATATCATAAATATATAATCCTGCCCAAACTGATGAAAAATAAGCCTTGTAACTTAATTCAGATGCCATAGTTGAAGCTAAGCCACCACCTAAAATACCAAAGGTTGATGCTACGATTAAAACGGGTGGCATCATTAAAGTTCCAGCAATTACTCTAGGAACAAATAAATATTTTATAGGGTCAACACTTAAAACCTTCATTGCATCAATTTGTTCTGTAACACGCATAGTTGCAAGCTCTGAGGCTAAAGATGAACCAATCATAGAAATAATAGCAAAGCCCGACATAATAATACCAGTTTCACGAACAGTCAAAAGCGCAACCATCATACCAACGTAGTTTCCACCGCCTTGCTTAACCATTTCACCAGCGACTTGCATTGCAACGATGATTGAAGTCATACTTACAATTGAAATAGTGATAGGCAATGAGCTTACACCAAAACGAGAGGACTGCTCTATGACTGCCTTCCAATTGATTTGCCCTGTGAAAATGTATCTTAGAGTAGACAGCCCTTGAATCATAATCTCTCCAAGTGTTGTGAAAAAAACTTCAAATTCATCTGCAATCAATTTTAAAAACTGAAATGTCGCAGTCTCTTTTAGCTGTTCCCTAAGTTGTTCCATTGTGTCAATTATACAACGAATACAGCTATAAAGGCAATATGTTTACATTTGTAATTAAATGACAAAAAAGACCCTGAAATAAATTCAGGGTGACATTAGAATTGAATATAAAACACTATGTCATGCTGAACTCGTTTCAGCATCTCATGTTGTGGAGACCCAAATGTTATATTAAACTATTTACAACTTGTGTTAGTTGTCCAGTCAAGCACTTTGCCATTCGGACATTTGCCGTCATTTTTGGTTTTTAGATAATCCATATTACCATTTCTAAGAACCCATCTTGCAGGATAATTTCTTGGTTTATAACTAGAGTTTTCGCTAATATCAATAGAGGTATCAGGCAACAATTTCTCACTCCAATTTCCATCAGGAGATAAGTAAAAATAAAATAAATCTTTTCCTTCAACTGATGTTCCTTTTTTGGGACCATCAATGTCTACACCGAAATATATATATCTAGATGCCGCAGTTACATATATGGCTAAACTAGTACCATCTGCCAATAGATATTTGTAACTCGTATTTGAAGTTTCTGTCAATGATGAAGAAGAAAAACAACCTGTATTTGCAGTCAAACCACAAGTTTTTGAAGCTTTTAGAAAATCACCAAAACGTTCACTTACTTTTGTCTTATTCTCCGCATCTGTACTACCACTATTATACCATTCAGATATAGGACCATACGTAGCTTCTACACGACCAATTGCATCTTCTAAGTTTGAATAAACTTTTTGCAATTTAGCAACTTTTTCTTTATCAGCAGTTGATGAGTTTAAGTTTGGAATCGTCAATGCTGCAACAACTCCAATAATACCCATTACGATAAGAGTTTCAGCAAGAGTGAATGCTAGTAATTTCTTCATAATTTAAACTTCCTCAAATAATAGTTGTAATAGCTATCTTAACTGTATCAAAAGGCTGAAATTCATGCAACGCATGAATTTCAGCCTTTTGATGTTAATAAAGCTCAATAATAATAGGCATAAAGAAAAACATGTTTTAAAACGCTGTAACGCATGTGTAGTCATGAATAGGCATGAATTAAAACGCTACAAACATGACCACGACATGAATACACATGAATTAAAAACGGCTATTCATGTGAGAGCGTGAATTATAGCCTGTTTTAAATGGCTAAATTCGGTTATATTTATTTACAATTAATTAGATACATACTCAACAAGTTTGTTTAAATCTTTATTCCAAGAACCATACCAATTTTTTAAGATGATATCGGCAGGGCATAACCCTTGATAAGCCAAATCTTGAATAGGTTCTAAGTATCCTTCTTCGTTTTCATTTAAATCTTTCAAGCCGTTTTCAGAAATTGTCAATAATTCTTTTATAATGTCTTTTGCTTTTGTGTTGGCAAAAGGGGCTTGAGTTGCAAGTTTTGGAACATTATATCTTAATTCTGAAAAATGTTGAGGTTTATAGTTTTTAAACAATTCTTCAACTTCTTGCATTGATTTTTCTGAATATAAAATACCTTTATAAAAGGCTAGTAAGGCGTATTGAAGTCCTTTACCTGCACAATCTTGGTTTCTTATTTCAATGAATTTTCTCAATCGAACATCAGGAAAATATAGGTTGGCAGAAAGTTTGAAATCGTCAAGATTTGCGATTTCACCCATATATTCATGTGTCATAAATTGTTCTAGTGACATTGTACCGTTTATTGCGTGAACGTCATCTTCTCGTTGAAACATTATCATTGGAGTTTTTAAAATTTTATTTATATAATCATCAAAACTTTCTAAATTTAGATTTAATCCACATCTTTCAGAATCCGTATTAAGCCAAGCTAAAGCACGGAAGGTTTTATAACCTGTATCAACCCCACCCCTAATCGGAGAATTTGCAAACATTGCAGTAGCAAATGGAGAAAGCATATTTGCTAATCTAAATTTACGCATTGCATCTTCTTCGCTAGTGTAATCAAAGCCAGCTTGGATTCCTGCAGTTTCTCGCATCATTACGTCAGATAAAATTCCCCACAAGTAGTTTGCCATAATATGATATCTGCGTTTTGGTAAAAGTTTTATATTTTTGTAAGTAGATAAAATTGATACTCCATAATTCAAAAGTTTTATATCAAATTCATTTAAAATAGGTAATAAAGCCGAATCAATCTCTTTAATTTTTTGCTCTATTTTTTTGATACTTCTGTAAGGTTTTATACTCAATTCCATTTGAGAACCTGGTTCAAGAGTTAGGGTGTTATGCAATTTTTTCAAGCCGATAATATTATTTTTATCTAGCAAATAATCCCAATTTTCGTTTCTTGCGTAAAGTCTAAGAACTTCACAAACTCCATCAATACCTTCGTAAGGCGCAGAATGGTTATTCTCCTTTATAATTGGCAAGCGTTCGTATTCAAAACCTATTTTAAGTTCTTCTGTTGTAGCTTTAATTCCATCAATAAATATTTGTTTAACTTCTTTTAAATCTAATTTTTCTTTTAATAGTTTAGACATTACACATTCCTTTATTATTTTTATTATAACATTATTTAACTTATCAAATCAAAAATGAAACACATTAGCCTGTTTGTGTTATAAATATTAGTAATATGGACTATTTAACACGAGCAAAATATTTTAGAACTAAAAAAAGACTAGGACAAAATTTTTTAATTAATGAAGAAGTTCTTCACGATATCATTGATTTTGCAGACCTTTCAATAGACGATATTGTTTTAGAAATTGGTCCTGGAGTTGGTTTTTTAACAGAACTTTTGGTTAAACATGCCGGCATGGTCATTGCTGTTGAACTTGACGAAGATGCTGTAAAAGTTTTGCGAGAACTTGATGCGCCAAATTTGAAAATAGTTCATCAAGATATTTTAAAAACGGATATTGCAGAACTTGTTGAAGGGAAGAAAATTAAGGTTGTTGCGAATATTCCATATTATATTACAAGCCCAATTATTGCTCATTTGTTAGGCGAAATAGACGATTTAAACAACAAAAACAGAGCTTGTATTAAAGACATTATTCTTATGGTACAGGAAGAAGTTGCAAGAAGAATTGTCGCAACAGAAAAATCTGCTAGTAAGCAATATGGACTATTAACAATACTTTCTCAATTCTGGGCGGATTGTTCATTGCTTAGAATTGTTGGACAGCGATCTTTTTATCCAGCTCCAAAAGTTACGTCAGCACTTGTAAGATTAAAAGTAAATGATAAACCAAGATTAGAATTATCGGATTACACTCATTTTAGAAAGACAATAAAAGCTGCATTTGGTCAACGTAGAAAAAATATTAAAAATGCACTTGTAAATGGTGGTTTTGACAAAGAAAAAGTGCAAACTGCACTTAAAAACTTAAATATTGATGAAAACGCAAGAGGTGAAAGTCTTTCTATTGAGATATTAGGCAAGATTTCAGAGGAATTATGCAAGTTAAAGTAAAAACTCCAGCAAAAATTAACTTAACTTTAGAAGTTTTAGGTAAGCGAGAAGACGGTTTTCACGACATTCAAAGTATTATGCAAATGATTAATTTGTATGATTTTTTGACAATTGATGTAGAACCGAGTCAAAAATTTGAGATAAATTTGTCAGGAGACAATCCAAATATTCCATACAACGAAAAAAATATTGTGCATAAAGCAATTGTTTCCTTTGTTGAAAAAACAAATTTAACTCCGCATAAATTTAATGTCTATATTCAAAAAAATATTCCAACAGAAGCAGGCTTAGCACGCGGAAGCTCTGATGCTGTTGGTACATTT
>ERZ1034998.1782-NODE-1782-length-12376-cov-3.667072_pt1 | contig 12376 bp, 8 predicted proteins | sample MGYA00520621_ERZ1034998 | MGnify/ENA primary metagenome ERZ1034998 (study PRJEB33766, sample SAMN09781748) | gut metagenome | biome: gut microbiome | host: Homo sapiens | place: Madagascar | study: EMG produced TPA metagenomics assembly of the PRJNA485056 data...
TGTAGTCATTGACTAAATCTGCAAATTCTGTACTCCCTTTGGATGGATATTCAATTGGTTTCATTCTTCGTTTTCATAAAAATCCACTAACTCCTCATACATTTCCCTAAGTTCCTTCTGAAGATACTCTTCACCAATGATACTGGTAACATAATTAAATTTGGATTTCTGCTTCTCGAATGCTTTATCCAGTTCCAAATCTTCAATGTGCCATCTTTGCTTGTTTTCGTTTTCTCTTCGTGATTGAACCCTTCTGTGTATGAAATAAAAGTCAACAAAATCATTGATACATGTCTGAGCTATATCACCCATAGTCCCTTGCAAAAAGAATGATTCGCTTAACATGTCAACAATATTAGCTCCAAACGTTTGTCCACGTTGTTTTTCAAAATTCCCTTTTTGTAAACACAGAATGTTGCTTTTAGGAATATCACTCAGAACAAAAGGTGAATGAGTAACTAAAGTTATATTGATGTCATAAATATTTTCAAGAGGTACTGAGGTGATTGAACTCAGCAGAAGTTCCACAAATTTACGTTGTAAATCCGGATGATAATACAGTTCTACTTCATCCATAAGCATACATACATGATGATATTTTAGAAATGACAAATGTTCTTTTTCTATTGAATCATCCTGTAGCGTTGAGTTTATGTTGACAAGATGATACAACACATGTCCTAATGTATAGGCTATTTGTCTTTCTCCTGAACTTAATCCTGTAAACGGTATCAACCCAACAGACTTGGGATTACTCTCAAACGCCTTCTTGTCTTCACGTTTTACAATCATCAATGTAACATCAGCAATAGGTGGAGGTAATAGGTCTTCCTTTTGAAATTTGAAATCTGTAGTTGGTTTATCACATTTCTTTTCACTTTCGTAAAAGAACATACCTTCATTTGTTTTTATGAATCCATCTACGTCATTGGCAAGAACGACTCCCGTACGAATAGCATAATACTCTTCTGTATCTAGAAATACCAAGAAAGCTAATTGTTGACGAAGTTTCTTCGTTCTATGAGTCAGGTCATGGAGTAAATCGTGAATATAACGTTTTATCTTCTTTTCATCATATCTGTCACCAATTAACCATTCCCAATCTCTTTCGTATGGTTTATATGTTTGAATAATCTTCAATGTCTTGTATGCTACATATTCCCATGCCTGTCGTTTTAAATTAGGTAAGGTCTCAACATTTTCTTTAAGAATAAGCCGCATTTGTCTTGCCCAAAACTTACAAATCGGATTTACCATAGAAACAAATCTTTGTTTCAGGTATTCCTTCTCGTCTTTATTCTTATTTGCAGAGAGAAGCTTGTCTAAATATAGTTCTTCGAATCCCTCATATTCATTTTCTTCCTTATATTTAAACGTGAAACCTACAACCTCATATGTATTATTGATGATTCGCAAAGGGAATTCGCGAATAGTCTTTCCTTCTTCATCCGTTTTTGAGACTTCGTAAAACGCAAGATTTACAAGATTATTCTTCCCAAGCATGTTTTCCTTGCTTGCATTGATATAGCCCTCTTCACGCATGGGATGAACAACAACAGGAGTTTGATAACCATCATTCTTGTGAAACACCCCTTTGAGCCAAAAATAATCCTCGTTCTTCAAATGTTCGATATCGCCATATAACCTTTCTAGTTTTGCAACAGACGTTCTCTCACTTTCATAATCTCTATAATTATAAGCATAGAGAGAATAATTGCTTACAATGGTGTAAAACCATTCACTTAGATAAGCATGTTTGCCTTTTTGGTATTTCAATGGTTCATCAACATCTCCCTCAGATTGTTCTTCAAGTATTTTGATGGTGTCACAATGGTTATCCTCATCAACTGTTGATATACTGACATTTCTACCTTTTACGGTAAGAACTTTTACCTCATGGTCTAAATAGACGGCAACCGAAGCATACACATGGTCAATGTAATGAAGATGCTGGGCACTCGAATAATTGAATGTTTCCCCCATAATAGCAGCCGAAAGATTGTTGAGAGTCCTCAATATCATGTCTATAATGGTACTTTTGCCAGTACCATTTTGACCGACAATGGCACTTATACTCACTTTCACTCCATGATCTGGTGAATATAGTAGAAACTCGGAATCAAAAGCATCCTCTCGAATTGCCACATTAAAACCATTCTCAACATCGCCTGATATAGAAAAGCCTTCATTGATATACAGCCAATCTTCACGACCATACAGGGACTTTTGCATCATTTTTGCATGGTAAATAGCATTCTTATCATAGGGAGAATACAATTTCAACCCAATCAATTTAAATGCACGAGAAGCCATAACTTCGTTGCCATCCACCATAGAAATAGATTTCATCCAAGGGCGTTCTATATTTATCATGTCAATATCTTTCATGAGTGATGTTTGTCATATTCAGCGTGCATAACAAAATTGCACAAATATATGATGGCGCATCTAACAAGTTGCGCCAACCTGATGGTGTTGAGTTCCAATTCTTGCTTCGATATGGTCAACTGATATTCTGTACGAGACATAGGCTCGTCCTTAATAATTATCAACTTATGCTCCATATAATTGCGTAGCATTTTCAAGTCCTTTGTTTGTTCATCAACAACATACCAATCCGTTTTCATTCCATAAACATCCAACTTGATGTTATACAATCCCAATAAAGGCATGTTCTGTGAATGTGCCAAGATTTCTTGTCGAATATCTCCATTCTTACAATTCCATATTTTGGCAAAGTCTACCTCATAGGATTTTAATTTAACATCAAGATAATTGGATAAGAACATGGCTATCTTATCGAAGATGGAATAAAAGTTCTTATATGCCATTTTCAACATCTCCATATTCATACTGTTCTTATCCTCATTTATAATAGTATATAGAATTTTCCTAGTGCTAATGAAACTACCTTTGATTTCTTCAAAGGTGCTTTCATAAAGAGCTTTTCTATCTGGCGTGTCAGCTATGACTGGAAGTTTCACATTATCACATAGTGACAGCATAGAATCTGGCTCAACATCATTAAACCGATTGATTCTCAGATAATGTTGACATATCCATTTTTCGTATTCTCCTTCTTGTATATTGTCATAATCAATTAATGGTGCATCAAAAGAAGGAGAGGACCATGAACAAATCTGGCTGAAATAAGGTGACAGTCTATCAAAAGTCTGTTGATACTTTCTTATTATTTGTTGGGCTTTTCTTACAATAAATGGTTCTTCTTCAGTCCAAAAGCTATGCATGTTCGCATAGGCAAAACCTTGATTCACTTCAACCTTTGGGGTATTGTAGCTATCTTGCAATGCCATTCTGTAGTATTGTTGAGCTTCGCAGAATCTTCCAAGATGATCATAAGCATTAGCTAAACACAAATAAGCACGGCATGATGTTCTGAAAGCTGCAAGATACAATGCAGCCCATTCTTCTCTTTTTACACGAGTAATCAAATATTGTACATTATGGTAGTAGCTTACTTCCTTATAGACATATTCGTTGTTATAATACGCCTTACTGAAATCCAACTCTCGGCTTTTCAGAATTCCATAAGCATCTCCAAGAACACAATACCCTATCAACTGATTAAACAGATTTTCTTTTGCCCAGTCTGTTTGTTCAATCTTCGATAATTCAGCCATGAATGTTTCTCTGTCAACGGCTTTCTTATTAAACAAATCAACCAATAGAGCAAACTTGTTTATCTGTTCTGTTCTTTCTGTTATTTCTGATTGTTCAATGGAATATTTCATAATGGACTCTTGTAAAAAACATAATAAAGGAGACGGCGAACCGCCTCCCCGGTGTCAAACATGAGTTTGAATCACCTGTTTAATGTACTACACAATCGACATAATGTCTTGATCTGCGTTGAACACGTCAACAAGGTCAATTGGAATTCCCAAATACAGTTTGGTCACCATGCTTGACAAATCCAAAATTGCGATAGCACACTTGGCAGACTCCTCAAAACTCTGCCCTTTCACCTACTGGATGAGTCGGGCAACTTTATGCCCGACCTAACATACAAATTCTCTCATTTCGTAAAATATTAAAAAAATTAGACATATTAGCCGCCCCTTCGACGGAAACCTTATGACCATTCAACCCTTCCACCCAACCTCTTGCAACTTCATAAGGTAATATTTTCAAAAACGGGCTACTAAGCCCCACCCCCGAAAAGTAGCTCAAAAAAATGGGAGAGGGAGCCGTTCGCCCGTATATTTCAATATCGGTACAAACCGAATTTTCTCCATACAAAATGATAGACTCTTGCAAAAGGTTCGCAAATCACTTCCTCTGGATAACTTGATAAGAATCTTATGTTTCTCATAAAGCGGCGAGATGCTCTTTGCAATTGGAAAGACAATTTGCCTTTTCTTACCTCTATATCATTCATCCTTATATCATAATGTCCAAAGTTGCCTGCCATCATTATCTCATTCAGCAAGAACAAACCATCATTTTCTGATATACCACAAATGAGTTCATCATTTCCAACATGAAATATATCCTTTAGCACAAACATTAAAGCTGTAGCAAAACGTTTCATTCCGCAAGAAGAAATAATCTTCATTATTTCCTCTTTCCCCATTAGTTCTTTGCGTACGATTCGCTCTTTATTATAATCCTTCAACAGAACATAAAAGTCGAAAACTTGACGCAATCCAACGCCTTCATCTAGCAAATGGCGATAAATGTGATTCATCTGGAAGATTAAATCATAATCAACACGTAGTTTCTTAACAATGCCTATATCGTCGATCTTAGCATTTTCAAACACTGCAGACTTAAACTCCTTTTGAAAATATCTGTTTCTCCAAGGGGTATTCAAGAACGAAGGACGGAAATGTATTTCTATAGGCACACCTCCTATTGGCTTCACTTCAGCATGCAGATGACATAAAGAGATCAATATATTCTTTCGTTGACAATAATCTATGATACTCTTTACAGGATGCAGAATCTTTTCCTTAGGCCAAATCCAAGCATCCACATCACCACATACACGCTGCATTCCCAACGAAACACCATCTATCAATCTATCATAATATACATGATTAGCCTGTCCCTTTAATATACAAATGTCAAAGCCTTCCTTTGACATTATCTCTGTTAGTCGCAGACAGACATCTGTTGTTTGTCTATTTCTATGTTTGATAGCTTCGGTGGCCATAGTCCATTTCAAAACCATGCCACCCTTTGGCCAATACTCTTGTGGCAACTTTTTCACTCCCTCAAAAGCAATACCAAGCAAAGCTTGTTTTTGTGCCAATTCAAACATCTCTTGCCATTCATCATCTGATAGCGAATGAGAAAGGCGAACAGATTTTCCAATTGCTGCTTGAAGTATTGAGAAAAAATCTTCTATCATTTCATTTCCTCACCCCTTGATACACCTCACTTACTTCATCAGCAATCTGGTCCCAATCATATTTGCTCATGTCGTAATCCACATGCTGTAATGGAGCCTCGATAATCTTTCCGAGCTTTTCTGAAAGTTCATTAACATTTCCACAATGGAAGTAATCATCCTGTGGTAAACCAACTTCCAAGTTTGCAGGAATATCACTAACCACTACCTTTACACCATAGCTCATTGCCTCCAACAAAGCGATAGGTAAACCCTCATGCGAAGAAGGCAAGCAATAGCAACGGCAATTCGTCAACAGCGAATGAAGCTGTCTGCCCTTTATAAATCCAGTCAACACCACTCCATTCTTCCTTGCCATTTCCTTCAATCCCAAAGAATAACTATCCTCAAAGTCTGTATCGCCTGCCAGCACTAACTTTATATCTGCCCTATCAGTATGAGCCTTCTTCCATTTCACGAAAGCTTCAACCAGATGATGCAGATTCTTCTCTGGCACAAATCTACACATACCCAGCACATACTTACATTTCTCTATACCAAGTTCATTGAAATATTCAGGAAAGTCACAAATCTCTGGTTCAGACACACCATTATATATAAGGTGTACATTCTTAGTTCTGCCATACTTCTTAGCGATAAGATTCTTGATTACATTTGAGATAACGATAACATCATCTGCAAACATACATCCCATTCTTTCGCCCAACTTCAATATTGTCTTGGCAGCAAATCCCCACTTGTCCCTGTCATAATCAGGACCATGATGCGTAAACACCACCTTCATGCCTAGCAATTTGGCGTATGGCACCAGCAAGGCAGGACCGATGGCATGGATATGCAATACATCAGCCCCCAACTTCTTCGCCTCATTGATGGCACGGAAAGTATGGATGATGGCCTCGAAACTCTTCTTCTTTGGAGAAGGAATAGTGACAAGCTTCACGCCATTCCATTCCTTTAAGTCGTCATGCACATAATTCGACCTGCGAATCAGCGTCACATCAAAGCCACGAGACACAATGCGAGGAAACAATTCCTCGCAATGTGTCTCAACTCCACCCATGATATTAGGAATACCACGAGTACCAGTCACTACTATTTTCATACTATTTGATTTCGATATTTCGGTCTGTTTCCTTCTTGGTAGCCTCATAACCCTGGCTAGCCACGTCAGCGTTCACGATGTCCTCGCCACGCTTGCCCTTCAAAGCCTCCTTTGAATCGGCAGAAAGACCATTATTCACCACTGCATTCATATCGCAGGTAGAAAGCTTGTCAAGCTGCTCCTTGGTTACCTTACCATCACGATACTCACAGCAGATAGGATTCTCATACATCGAGTACTTCATACCGAGCAAGCTCTTAAGCTTGTGCTTAGCCACCCACAGGGCAGGAGTCTTGATATACTTATGCATTGCCGGCGAAACAGAACCAATCATCCAGCAGTTACGGTCGCAATGGCGCACCTTCTTACGCACTTTCTCTGCCTCAGGAGAATTCCAAAGCTCATCCCAAGTCTGGCGATTCAGATTACCCATCACCTCCTTGTCCTTGGTACCATTACATGGCATCACATCACCGTACGGATCAATGAAGAAGGTGTCGAAGCTCATGTCGCAAGGCAAAAGACGCTTCTGACCATAAATATAGTTGATAAGGCCATGGTTAAAGTAAGCACGGAACCACTTCTTGGGTGAATTCGACTTCAGTAATTCGTTAACCAAATTTTCGAAGTTCTTTGCCACCATAGGACGGTCATGGATGATATTCTTTGCCTCCACGAAATAGAACGAGTTGTGGAGAGAGGCTGTGGCAAACTCCATACCCATCTTGTTGCTCAACTCATAGAGAGGCACAAGGTCAGGAGCGTTCTTATCCTGTACGGTCATACCGAAGCCAACATCCTTCAGTCCCATCTCACGAAGCTTCTTCAGGGTAGTATAGCCACGATTAAAACCATTGTTCAGACCACGAATCTCATTATTGGTCTGCTCCAATCCCTCAATAGAGATACGAATACCAATCTGAGGGAATTCAGTGGCCAAGTCGATGATGCGGTCGGTGAAGAAACCGTTGGTAGAGATCACGATACGGTCGCTCTTCTTATAGAGTTCACGTACGATGTCTTTCAAGTCCGTACGGATAAAAGGCTCACCACCCGTGATGTTAGTGAAGTACATCTTAGGCAACTTCTTGATAGTCTCAATAGAAATCTCCTCCTCAGGCTTGGAAGGAGCCTTGTAACGGTTACACATTGAACAACGAGCATTGCAACGATAAGTCACAATGACAGTACCATTTAATTTCTTTTCTGACATAATTATATTTTTGTATTTGATTTTTTAAACATTCTTGCGTTGTGCCACTTCCACACCCTTGTCAAAGCCGACAACAACATCATTAAACCCGGATTCTTCTTTAGAGAATTTCGTAGGATTCATATTCGGATTTTTTATAGACAATGCTCCACTGACATAGTTTGCATAATGCTGCAAATCAGACAAGGCATCAGCATCCAGCCCATAGCTGTCACAATCTCGGTGAATACGATTTAAGAAATCTTGGGTATGTTGTTGGAAATCATTGTCCTCATAGTCTCTTATGATTAAATTTGCAAAGAGTATCAGCAGTTCCTTATAAGCTGAGCTGTCCGCCAAAGCAAAGTTTTCAAAGACATAATTTAGAATTTCATTCACATCTCCTCCCTTGTCTTTCAAGACCAAGAAAGCTTTTACTCCTTCAACCTGCAAATCTTCTTTCTTGCTGAACAAAGCACTTTGAATATTGCCAACAATGTCATTGTCAAGATTTAGTTGATTCCTCATTTGTATCTTAACCTTCATTGGTAAACATCTGTATTCTTTTGACCTCAGCCAATCTATTTGTTCACTGATTTTAGTGGATTCTTCATCGGTCCAACCATCCAAGGACACATCGATGAAAAGGCTTTGATAAGTTTTGATGATTTGTCGGGTGAACTGTCTCAAACCTCCAAAGAACTCTTGACTGTCATTTCTCTCAAAACTTTCCTTGTTCAATTCTGTCATATCGCAGCAATGCAACAGCACATTCTTTTTCTGCTCTTCCGAAATATACCTGCGAAGAATATTGATGTGGTCAAGCGCACTGTTCCATTGACTGAAAGGCTCAGAGGAATGGTTGAATTGATATGTGGTTTCACAGAAAGTTCTTACCTCTTCATTCAATTTGTTTAGAACAGATTCGCGTTCCTCATCATTCATTTCGATGTATGAATATGTATGTATGGCTTCGGAAATAGCATTCCCTCCATTTCTCATTTCCCTAACAGCGTTGACGATTTTGTTTCTGTCCGCTTCTGTCAGTTCTTCTCTTTCCCATATCACTTCCATGAAAAACACACTTTGCAGGACATCCTCTTTCTTGTCGCTTTTCAGTCCGTCAACTATCCTTTTCTTGATAGCGTCTGTGATGACGAATTTGAGCATGTATCTTTCGGGGAAGGGATACCCACCTCTTCTATAATGTGTCGCCAAATCCTTTTCCGACATCATCAGCGACCATATTACCGTCAAGTTTGTATTGTCCAAACAATCATACGCATACTTCAATACTTTATCTACAAATTGCGGAGCCCACTTCAGTGCGGCTTTGACAAACCTCAGCACTCTGTCTTGACTAACTTTTGTGCATAGCCTTCCCAATATTGTAGGCAATAGATTCAGCACCTTATAGTTAACCCAACTATTCTCTTGAATATCGGCATTTTCAAACAAGGTAATGTAAGTGTCAAAATATTCATTGGCACTATCCTCTGACAGCGTTGAGAGTTGCTTCCTGCCTAATACATCTTCAACGATTTTACTATTTGCCGACAATATCATCATGTTCCACGCCATATTCCACGAGTATTCAAACATATTTCTGATGCAATACTTCGTGAAATTCTGGTTTATTGAAAACATAGGCATTCCCAATCTCTCCTTGAGCATCCACCACTTACAAGGATAGAGGAAATTGTGTACGAAACCTGCAGGTCCCATTTTCCAACTATTGGTATAATTGCCTATCTCAAATAGATGTTCTCTAACAAATCCCTGCGTAGGTTCGGTTTCGTATGCTTTTCCGCTCAACCTTTCCGTCAGTTCGTCAAAAGCTTCTCCTTCAGCAAACTTTGTTATATTATCAGCCTCTATGTCATCTTCTTTGCCTCCTTTAGAATCCTTGCCACACCAACTCATAGTCTTTAGAATGTATGTAAGACAAGATTTGGCATACAAATCGTCTTTGTTCTGCAAAAGGGATTTGCATATTGCATTCTTGCATTTAGCGAGTAATTGGTAGGCTTCTAAATCTTCACCGACGAAATACAGAATATTTGCTTTTTGAAGACAGTTCTGATAATCACTTATATCCACCAACCATTTTGACAAACATTCCTTCACCTTGTTCTTATCATATCGCACAAGCCAATACAATGTTAGTTGATAGCAAAGATGTCTTGAAGGGATTATCTGGCTGTCATTTTTCAATAGTTTGTCACATAATTGCAGAAACTTATCATTCTCACCATCATAGCGCAACATCTCCAATAGTGAGATTATCAAGGGCTGCAACATTTTTTTGTTCTCATTTGGCTTATCATCCAAATGTTCTACGAAAGCGGATATTGTATCTATAAACCAACCGATTTTCTTAGGTGTTGCTGAAATGGTCAACCTCCAGTTTATTTCATAGAGGAACTGAAGTTTTGTCTTGTCATCAGTAATGCGATTGAAATCGCTATCCATAAAGGCAATGTCTTCATTTAGACGTTCAAAGTCCTTTTCGTGTATTCTTGGAAGCAAAAGCCAACCAGGATAGGCTTCACGAATAGCTCGCATCTTTAGAATTTTCTCCGTTATATACGTTTTAAACTGGTCATCATCCAAGTCTTTTGTCCCAAGATGATCAAAACGCACAGTGCCATTCCATTTAGTAGGTCTTTCTTTCAAATATTTCAGGAAGAATTCGTATGCCGAGTAATAATCGTCAACGCCTCCGACTTCAGCTAAGTTGATGATGTCAATCCCTAATTTCGACAGCAAAGCTTTCTCTGCATCATGAAATCCCTTTCTGTATGTGATGAGATAAGTAGGGCATATCCGTTGCTGACCGATGACATCTTTCAACCATCCTATCCATGCTCTGAAATTTGGGTCTTCACCAGAGAAACCTATTAGGCATACCAAACTTTCCAAAAAACATTGCTTGGCGGTATTCACCATCTCTGGACGTTCTATCGGGTAACGTCTGTAGTCTTCCTGCGTCATGATGTAGGGACGTATATTGGGGAAACTACCATGTAGCTTGATGATACGAGGTGATGGCTGGTAAAGCAACGTCTCTTTGTTTGTCACCAACTTGAAGCCATTGATTACTTGCTCTGCCGCACGTTCTATCAAGGTGTCGTAATTGGTAGTCAGAATGTCTTTCCAAGGCAACTGCACCAGTAAGCGATGCAATCTGCCTGGTTGGATAAGTTTGTCTGGCAAGGCATCTTCCAAGATGTTATCCAGTTCATTATGCCCAAACTGCGCATCCACCAAAGATGATAACCTCACCACGTCATTGGCATCATTCTTCTTGTCTTCCTCGTTGTTGGGGTATAGTTTGTCCAAGAACACTTCCCGAAGCTGCGCCCATGTTTTCATGCTCACATTATTGGGAATCTCTGCATTCATGCTGAATCCAGCCCCAACAAAGGCTGTCACACTATGCGTACCCATATAGAGTTTGATTTGCTCCAACTTGGATGCTACAGAGGATGGAATGCAATATTGTTTACTCATGATTCCTTTTACTTTGTGATGTGCTGTGGGGGATTCTTGGAGAATCGGTATCCAACATTTTTTCTTCTTCCCACGTTTCTTTCTTTATAGTTTCTTCTGCATTTATAAATGTTTCAAGACCTTTTGATACCCATAAAACGAAAATGAACATAACACAGACGATGATAATAGCAATCATAATCTTTATGAGATTTGAGAAGAGGTTAGTACTGATTTCCTAATAATGAGTCTTGTTAAGAATTCTTTTTCTTATTTTCAAAAATACCAAATGTGCAATTCTTGGTAGTATAAATGTAAAATAAGACGATACACCATAGTTTGACAATTCTACGTTCCAGTTAAACTTCTTATGCATTAATTGTCTGTCAACTATCGGCTTTTGATTTAATGTCAATTTTACATCATTTGCCACGTTGTTTTCATGAATAACCTCCACCCACATGTAATCAAGACCAGAGATTAACTTAAATGGGTATTTGAATTCTTTAATCTTTGAATGATTAAATGTCAGCACATGATGTATGTTGTTCTCGTCATACTTGTTACACTTCAAGAACAGGTAATGATTGTCGGGGTATTTTATAGCAAAAGCCAGATTCTTTTTTACATAATATTGCAATCCTCGTTCCATAGAATAGATACAATCACCACCTTGTTGATTCTGGGAAAGCTTATGCATTATTTCAATGTAAGAAATATTTACAGCATCGTCATTGTCAATTCTTGATGTTATCAAAGTGCCATTTGGACTTTTGAATTTCCTAATAAAACTATCTATTGCTTCATTCAAGTTTTTGTTTTCTTGTTCACTCAAAAAAACAGGAATGAACTGAGAAAAGTGTCTTATACCCCCCCGTATCCTCTCTATAAAGCATTCTTCCGTGTCATCTGCAAACATACACATCCAAATAAAGTTTTTGTCTGTCTGATGAAGCATAGAAGGGAAACAAAACTTCTCAAACATATCAAACCGATCTGCTGTCCATTCATGGGTTCTTGTGTCAACACCAAATTTATTTGTTTTCCACAGTTTAAGATTGAATCGTGTGAAAACAAAAGTGTCACAAAGATACCCTTTGACAGAGGCATCTTGCAGATTGACCAAATTCAAACCACTATCAAATATCTTCATCGTTGTTATTTGTCAATTAAACTTTTTATTACTCTAAAATAGTCAGAAGCTATCTTTCCC
>ERZ1034998.1783-NODE-1783-length-12371-cov-2.913202_pt1 | contig 12371 bp, 3 predicted proteins | sample MGYA00520621_ERZ1034998 | MGnify/ENA primary metagenome ERZ1034998 (study PRJEB33766, sample SAMN09781748) | gut metagenome | biome: gut microbiome | host: Homo sapiens | place: Madagascar | study: EMG produced TPA metagenomics assembly of the PRJNA485056 data...
CCCTCGAACTCGGAGCGCATGCTTGCCGAAGCGTCCAACACGATGATTTTGTCCGGACCCGTCTTTTCCACAGGACGGACAAGTACGGGGTTGGCAAGGATAAATACCGCCGCGCAAATCATTAGCACTTGACAAATAAGCAAAAGAATGTGTCTAAGCTTACTAATCGGAATATTCTTCTTTTTGTATTTTAGGCTGAGTTTCCAAATATACGTACTGGATATGTACTTGTTTTGGTAGTTAGGTTTGAGGAGGTAAATTACTAACCAAATTACCAATCCCAACAAACCTATCAGCCCCAACGGCGTCAATAATCTCATTCCATTATACCTACGTTCATCAGTTGTCCGAAAACGGCTTTTTCTATCGGAGTGTCCGTCGTTACGGAAATAAAATCGCAATCGCGAGAGCGGCAGAAAGTCTTCATGTCGTCAAGGAAATCCTTAAGCGCCATTTGGTAGGCTTCCAACGCTCCGCGCGTTATTCTCATTTTTATGTTTCTTTCGTCGGTAATGTCTTCCGACTCGGAGTCGATAAGCGTTACGCGACCCGTATAGGAGGGGTCGACGTCTTCTGGGGTCATCACCTGCACCAATGCGACGTGTCGCTTTTTGTAGCACAGGTAGTCCACTGCTTTTTTCCAATTGCTTTCGGTGAAGAAATCGGATACGATGACGGTAATACCGTCGTTTGTTCCTTGGTCGTCGCAACCGAGGATGGCTTTTTCTATGTCGGTGTCGCCGTCGAAGTTCAACTTTTCCATCTCGCCGACGGCGCCGAAGAAGGGCGTTTTGCCTACGATCGTGCCGTAGGGATTGGTAGCTTTGTCACCTTGCATAAAATACAACGACAGCTTGTCCATGTTGTGCACCGACAAAAATCCGAGTGCGGCGGCAAAAGCCATTGCATACATTGCCTTGGACGGCTCCGGCTTTGCCATGGACGCCGAACAATCGAGGAAAATCCTCGTGTGCATTTGCCTTTCGTCGGTAAACAGCTTTAGGAAGTACTTTTCGAAACGGCTGTACAGGTTCCAGTCGATACGACGGATGTCGTCGCCCAACATATATTCGCGGAAATCGGCAAACTCCACCGTTTGCCCGTAAGTTTTGACAAGATGCTTTCCTCCGAAAAATCCGCCGAGGCTTGTCTTTACGTTTAGCGCGGATGTTTCCAGCCGAGCAAAAAAATCATTGTTTAAGTAAGGTATTTTCATAGTTATCAGTCAGTTTGAACGAAGTTACAACCAAATCAAGACTATTTCTCGTCATAACATTCGTTATTTTGCCAAAACACACCAAAGACGCACCCACTCGTTTTTACGAGAAAGTGCGTCGTCGGCGTCATACAAACATATATTTTTGCAAGGTTTCAGTCGATTGCTTGCTTTGTTACTTTACGCTCACTTTGAATCTCTTTGCAACTTCTTCCACGATTTGCTCGACGATTTGGTCTGCGCTGACCTTTTCGGCAACCGCTTCGAAGTTGAGCTTCATACGGTGACGCAACACGGGGTAAGCCAACTCGTTGAGATCGCTGTAAGCTACGTTGAAACGACCTTTCATTAGCGCCTTTACCTTGGCTGCGGAGATAAGTGCCTGTCCGGCACGAGGGCTTGCGCCCAAACGCACGTACTTTTTGGCGGCTTCGGCGGCACATTCGCTGTCGGCGTGAGTTGCCGCACACAGCGTCATTGCATAGCGAAGTACTTCCTGCGCGACGGGGATTTGGTTTGCCGTTTCGCGCATTTGCAACAGTTGCTCGCCCGTACAAGCAGGTTCGGCAACTTCCGCCATGGTCTTTTGCGTCATGGTGACGATGTTCATCAAGTCGTCAAGACTGGGGTTGGGTACCACTAGTTTGAACATGAAGCGGTCCATCTGCGCTTCGGGCAGCGGATACGTGCCGTCCTGCTCGATCGGGTTTTGTGTAGCAAGAACAAAGAACGGTTCTTCAAGCTTTCTGGATACGCCCATTACGGTAACGGTGTGTTCCTGCATGGCTTCCAACAATGCCGATTGCGTTTTAGGCGTGGCACGGTTGATTTCGTCAGCAAGAATAATGTTGCTGAACACGGGACCGGGTTGGAATTGGAATGTGGAATTGCCTTGTTCGTCCTTGACGATGATGTTGGTACCCGTAACGTCTGCAGGCATCAAGTCCGGGGTGAACTGAATACGCGAGAAAGGCAACGAGAACACTCTGCCGAGCGTACGTACCAATCTTGTTTTACCTACTCCGGGCACGCCTTCCAAAAGCACGTTACCGCCTGCAATCATTGCGATGATCGTACCTTCGACGACTTCGTTTTGCCCGATGACGTCGCGTCTGATTTGTGTAAAAATGTTTTCGCACTGAGTGCTAAACTGCTTTATGCTTTCTTCTGTTACCATGACCAAATAAACTCCTTGTTGTCAATGCGTTTGTATGTTGTATGTTTTTTTGTATTTGCTTTTGGAGTTAGCCGCCACCACTGCGCAAGTTAAGCGGCGGCTAATGCACTCACTAAAATTAGTTAAGCAAATCGTAGTAGCGTTGGATGAAATCCAAGATGTAATCGGGCACTTTTTCACCGTTTGCTTCGTACTGTTTGGCTAGTTCCATGTACTCTTCCAAACGAGTTTTGTAGTCGGTGTTGCCGTCGATGATGTTGTTGTTGTCCGTGTTCGAGCTCGAAGGATCGCTAGGATCGCCTTCTTCGTCTTTTTTATCGCTGTCGTTTTTGGAATCACTCGGATTTTGATCCTTCTTGTCTTCTTTGTCCGGGTTACCGTCTTGCGGTGCGTCCTCTTCGCCCATATTGTCGGTCATACCGTCGCCGGGTTCGCGCTCGCCATCACCGCCGAGTTGTCCGAAATACGCATACACGAAAATGACAATTTTGCCGTCTGCTGTTTTGAGGTAGTTGCAACCGCCTTCAAGGTCAAACGCAAGCGTTGCTCCCTCTCCGAACTCGGCTTCCACCATATCTACAAACTCGCCGTCGAATGTTTGACGATCGACTTTGAATACAAGCGAGCCTTCAAACACGCTTTCGTCCACAAAAACGGATTCTTCCGTGCGGTATGGCTCTTCGTATCCGTCGCCCCAACCTGCAAACGCCCAATCGGGATCGGCAACTGCAAGTACAGCCTCGCCGTTTTCTCCCTTGGCGATAAGTTGCTCGTCCATGCCTTCGATCAATCCGCCTACGCCGTCTTCGTCAAAGATGTCTACCGAAATCATGTCCTGAGTGTAGATTCTCGAAACATATCTTACGGTGTAGTAACTCTCGGGGTTAAACTTGTCGTCAATTATATCGTTACCGCCGGGGATAACGCCATTGTTTGCCAACGCGGTAACCGTCGTCATGGAACCGACGCAGACAAAAGACACAATCAACAGTACAAGAAGTGTTTTGGAAAGCACGATCTTGACGTTTTTCGGGTCGATTTTTGCCAAAGCTTGTTTGGCGTCCTCACGTTGACGCATTGCAATGTACGACTCGTCGTTTTGCAATTCGTTCATTGTGAGCAAACGTTCTTCCAGTCCCAAGGAGTCCAAACGTTTGGCGATTGCCTTTGTATCGGGACGGAAAAACAAAAAGTATAACGACGGGACAAGCGCGGCGAATACGCCTACGCTGATGCCTGCCGACAGCCAGTATCTTTTGATACCGACAAACCAGAATGCCAAGAGGATGACCGTTTCCACAAACAATGCGATAGTCAATGCAAGCAAAAACGACTTCAACAGTCCTTCGCCTGCGAGCTTTTTGTAGTATTTTTGGAATATACTTTCTTTACTCATAGCTCCTCCTAAAACGCACCGAACCGAGTGCCGCCTTTTACAGCGCCATTCGGTTTCGGTTTGTTTGATATTGCTTTGCTGCTAATCTAAATAATTTTACTCTCCGCTTTCTTCCGCAGTTGCCCAAACGAGTTTTGCACTGCAAGAAGATTTCCAGGTGCTCTTCCAAGTACTCGGAGCGGCAGTGAACTCGGTAAACGTGATTGTTTGGTTTGCCGTCCACTTTTGGAACGCATATGCGTCAATGAAGGTCGTCTTGCCCGTAATGGTCAGCGATTCGATAGACGTACATCCTGCGAATGCGTATGTACCGATGCTTTCCACATTGGCAATGCTGCCTACAGACGTAAGTGCCGAGCAGTTTTGGAATGCTCTTGCGCCGATTTCGGTTACATTGTCAAGACTACCGACGGAGGTCAATTCACTACAACCATAGAACGCATAGTCTCCGATGTAAGTAATTGTCTTGGGCAACGTCACGGTAGTAAGTGCCGTGCAGTTGTAGAATGTTCTTTCGGCAACTTCCGTTACTCCCTCGGGAATTACAACGGAAGTAAGTGCCTTACAACCATTGAATGCGCTTTCGCCGATACTTGTTACCCCTGCAGGAATGGTTATTTCCGTCAAACCGGAGCAAGAGTAGAACATTTCCGCAGGAATCTCAGTAATCGCACTGCCGAGCGTTACGGTAGTGAGTGCCGTACAGTTGTAGAACAGACTTTCACCGAGATTTGTTGCGCTTTCGGGAAGTACGATGTTCGTAAGAGCCTTACATCCCTTGAACGCGTTTGCGCCGATGGTTACAAGCCCTTCGCTGAGGTTGACTTCCGTTAGAGCGGCACAACCGTTAAATGCGTCGCTACCGATACTTGTTACGCTTGACGGAACGGTAACCGACGTCAAAGCCGAGCAGTTGTAGAATGCTTTTGCGCCGATTGTCTTGACGCCTTCGGGAATGACGATACTCGTCAAAGCCTTGCATCCGCTGAACGCTTCGCTTGCGATGTACTTAGTTGCGGCGTTGATTGTGTAACTTTCCGCTGTGTTGTCTACCGGCTTAAACAATACCATGTACATGTTGTCGCTGCTACCGAGGTAGTACAGGTTGTTGCTTTCGGTAAGTACAAGATCGTCGCAGTTTCTAAATGCGAAGTCGCCGATTTCCTCAAGGGTGTTAGGCAACGTGATGTTGCTGATCGGGCAATTGTAGAATGCGTAGTCGCCGATGTACTTGATTGCGGTAAATCCGCTTACGCTTGCAAGAGCCTCGCAACCGTAGAATGCGTAGTCACCGATACCGGTAACGTTTGCATTGCCTACAACCGAAGTAATAGTTTCGTTTTTGTAGAATGCGTAGTTGCAAATCTTGTAGCTTGCACCGTAGTAGTTGGCAGGCAATGTCAATTGCGTTTCGCTACCGAGGTAACCTACAAGGTAGTTGTCTACGCCGTCGCTGTAGAATGTGTAGTCACCTACTTTGTCTACACCGCTTTCCTCCGAAGAGGTAACGTTGAGTGCGTTTAGAGCAACTCCGCCGTACTCCGTGCTACCTGCCGTGATGGGCAACGTGCCGAGGTTGATTACTTCCACAATCTTGTTGGATCTTGCAAAAGGCGTTGAACCGAAGTCGGTAAGACTTGCGGGAACCGTAACGCTGACAAGGTTGTAGCAATCTTGGAAGCAGTTGTTGCCGAGCGTCGTAAGACCTTCGGGGATTACTGCAGTGACAAGCTTACTGTACTCGAATGCATATCTACCGATCGTCTTCACGTCTTGGAATGCGTCCAAGCTTGTGAATGCGGTTTGCGAGAATGACGAGTCGCTCAAACCTACGATTTTGCCGTCGCCTTCGATAGCAATCTCGGAAAGAGAAGTGCATCCCTTAAATGCTTCGGAAGCAATGGTAATTTCGTCGTCCGTTACAATGGTAACCTTTTGGAGGTTTGCCGCGTATCTGAACAACTTATTGACCGTGGTAGAAATTTTCACCTCAGTGATAGCTGTATTTTGGAACGGGTTTTCCGTATAGGAACCGAAACTTGTAACCTTGTCGAGGTTGATGCTCTTGAGATTTGTACAAGCGGCAAACGTGTAGTAGCCGTCGATTGTGGTTACGGACTCGGGAAGGGTTACCGTTTCCACATAGGTGTTGTAGCGGAATGCGTTACGTGCAATCTCGGTAGTACCTGTTTTAACAACAACATCTTTGCGAGTGTCAAGGTTAAGAAGCAACTTTGTGCCGCTGTACAAAATACCGCCGTCTGCAACAAGGTTACCGCCTTCGGGAACAACGAATTGTACTCCGCTGACGCCCATGAACGTGTTGCCGTAACTAGATACTTCAATGTTTTCGGCATTGATCGTCACGGATTTAAGCGACGTGCAGTTTTCAAATACTTTTTGACCGAGTGTATTGACATTTTTGAGATCGACTGCCGTCAAAGCGGTATTTGCAAGTGCCGAGTCGCCGAGTTCAGTAACACTGTCGCCGATTGTCACGCTTGTGAGGCTTGTGCAACCGCTGAACATGCTGCTACTCATCTTTGCGACGGGAGCAAGGAACTGCGCGGTACGCAAGTCTACGCAACCGGAGAATACCCCGTTACCCACACTTATGACTGTTTCGGGAACAACAACGGATGTGAGCTTAGAGTTGCGGAAAACGTAGTTGCCCAGCTTCGTGATACTTGTTTCGGCAAAGTCGAACGAGGTCAAACCTGCGCCGTCAAACGTGTAATCGAGAAGAGATGTGATTCTATCGTTAATAGTACCGATGTTGGTCAACGACTCACAGTTTTGGAATGCGTACTTGCCGATTTCCTTAACCTTGGACAGGTCAAACGATTTCAAGGAAGTTGCACCCTTGAATGCGTCGGCTTTGAGAGCCAATTCGCTAACAGCAGAAACATCTACGGTTTTAAGACCTGTAGCCTTTTCGAATGCGGAGTCACCGATTTGAGAAACGTTAGAACCAAGGATCACGTTTTCGATGCTTTCGCAACCTTCGAACATGCTTGGCAACACGTTTTGGTCGATGGTAAGTGTTTTCAAACCGGAACCGGTGAACGCTTTGTTGTAGAAAGAGGACGAACCTCCGCTGTACTTACCTTTGAGTTGAACGTTTTTGCCGATTTCCAACGAAGTAAGCGACGTGCAGTTTGCAAATGTGTTGTTCAAGCACAACAGCTTGACTTTGGTTGTATCAAACGACGCAAGGTTTGCGCAACCGTTAAATGCACCTTCGTAGATTGTCAAGGATTTATCTGCATATGTAGACAAATCCAAGCCGCTTATTGCCGTGTTTGCAAATGCGTTTTCTCTGATTGTGGTCATGCTCGAAGGCAAGTTGACTTTCTTCAAGTTGACGCATCCGCTAAACAAGTCTTTAGCAAGCACCGCAAGACCGTCGGGAAGGGTGATTTGTTGCAATGAGATACAGTTGATGAACGGTCCGCTGAAGGAGGTTGTACTGAGCTGTCCGAGCTTGGTAATAGTGGACGGCAACGTGTTGCCTTCGGCGTAAACGATACCGCCGTCTTCGTCCTTCTTCAATGCGTAACGAATTGTCGTAAGTGCGTAGCAATTGTTGAACACATTGTTTTTGATTTCCGACAAGCTGCTTTGTTGACCTTCTGCCGTAAGAGCAAATGTAATACTCTTCAGTCCGGATACAACGCCGTTTTCGTTTGTGCCTGCGTTTTGGAATGCGCCTGAACCGATAGAAGATACTTCACCGGGGATTGTGATGCTTTCCAATGCACTGCAACCGTAGAATGTGTAATCGGGGATTGCGGCGTACTTGTAACCTTCGGCGAACGTTACGGATGTAAGGGACTTACAATCTCTAAACACGTTTGTGCCGAGTTTGGTTACGCGTGCAGGCAATTCGATGCTTGTGATACCTGTACCGGAGAATGCGTAGTTGCCGATTTCCAGCGTTGCGCCGTCCTCTGCGGGAGCGAAAGCAATGTTCTTGATGCCCTCTCTACCCTTGAATGCGTTTGCCGCAATTTGTGTGATGGTTCCGGGAACGGTGTACAAGTCGGTTTCAAAGCCCTTGACCACGTACAACATCTTATCCTTATTCTTGGAGTAGATGACCTGTCCGTCGTAGTCGGAAACCAATGTGGCGCACTTTTCGGGAACGATGACAGAGGTAAGACCTTCTGCCGATGTCGTGACGTTGGTAAGCGATGTAGTATCGATTTGTTCAGACAACGTAATCTTAGTAATCGGAGAACCCTTGAATACGTTTTTACCTACCGTCTTTACGCCGCTTGGCAATACAAGTTCGTCGATTTCAAGCTTTTCGAAAGCATTGTCGCCGATACTTTCCAACTTACAGCCGTCTTCAAACAATACCTTTGTGATTGCCGTACCCGTGGAGTAGAAAGGCTTTCCGTCGGGAGTATATTCGGTAATACCGGTGTCGTTTTTAAGTGCATTGCTGCCCAACGACTTAAGTCTTGCGGGGAAGGTAATCGTCTTGAGGTTGAAGCAACCGAAGAACGGCGTCGTACCGTCAAATGTACCTGTCTTTGTGTTGTCTTCCATTACAAAGTCGGCAGTGCCGCCCTTTTCGAAAACAACCGATGTAATGTAGTGACAGTTGTTGAATGCGGATGCGCGGAACTTGGTAGTTTCCTTAGCGACTTCCACTTCACCGACTTTGCCGAACGGACACCATACCAACACGCTCTTGTCTGCGTTGTACAGTACTCCCTTGTAGGAGCTGTATTCCGTACCGCCTTCCTCTACTTCGATTTCGGCAAGGTTGCTGATGTCTTTTGCTCCGCTGACGAAGGAGTTTTTCCAAGCGTACACGTTGCAGTTGACCATGTTGAAGTCGCCGTCATTCGTCGAGCCGTTTGTGCCGAGCTCGAACACGTCGAATTTGCTTGTATCCAAACTTGCAATACGTGCGGGCAATGACAACTTGGTGAGGGAGTCACAACCGTAGAATGCGCCACCTGCAAAGGACAACGATTCCGAACCGCCCTTAGTGAAGATTACTTCGGACAGCTTAGCGCAGTTGTAGAAAGCAAATTGACCGATAGCACGTTCCGCATTGTCGTTACGTACCGTTGTAGGGATGGTAACCGACGTAAGTGAAGAGTTGTTGTAGAACGTTCTTGCAGGGATGCTGACCAAACCTTCGGGAAGCTCAACCTTTGTCAAGCTGGAGCAACCGTCAAACAACGACTCTCCGAATACAAGTTCCTTGCCGTTACGAGCGGCAAATGTGATACTGCCGATAGCCGAGTAGTAGAATGCACTGTCGCCGATGCTCGTTACCGTCGAGGGGATGTTGATCGAGGTCAACTGAACGGTGCTTGCAAATGCCTTTACACCGATTTTTTGCAAACCTTCGTTGAGCGTTATCTTTTCCAACGCACGTGCGGACGCGTCCGTAAATGTGTCGTAGGAGAAGCAGCTGTCGCCGATACTCGTTGTACGAGCGGGCAACTCGATTTGTTTCAGTGAGCCGCAATTGTAGAACGCTTTTGCACCGATTGTAAGTGCGTCGGTGCCGTCTACGGCAAATGTTACGGACTTGAGGTTAGCGCAGTCTTCAAACGCGCTGTCGCCGATTTCCACAACGTTTTTGGAAATGACGATGGACGTCATGCTGTTTTTGCCCTTGAACACGGCGCCGCTGATCTTGGTTACGCTTTCGGGAAGTTCATACACGCCTTCGAAGCTGTCGGGATAGTATATGATTTCCGTCACGTCTTTGTTGTACAGTACGCCGCCTTCGCCAACCGTGTAGTTGGGGTTGTCGGGAGAAACGGTCAACTCCAACTTGGTGCATTCGTAGAATACAAGGTTGAAGTTCATTGTGCCGACGTTCTTGGTCAACTCCACCGCCGTCAACGAACGGCACATAGAGAATGCGTAATCGCCAAATGTCAAAATCGGGGATACGTTTGCAAGGTCGATGGACTTGAGTGCCGTGGCGTTTGCAAAAGCGTATTCGCCGAGAGTATTGAGGCTGTAAGGCAACTTAAGCTCGGTGATGCTTGCGGAGTCAAACGCATGTGCGCCGATAGACTTCACGCCGCAGGACTTTGTCGCTTCAAAGATGTTGCTGTCGGTTGTCGACCAAGCGCCTTCTTCCTCAAACGTAACGACGTTGAGCTTGTTGCAACGATAGAATGCGTAGTCGCCGATTGTCATGCCTACGGGGTCTGCAACCGCCTTGAAGGTTACTTCGGTAAGGTTGCGAGATTTGTAGAATGCGTAATCGCCGATTGCCGCAAGGTTGCCGTTGAAGGTAACTTTTGTTACGGGGTTGTACTTTTTGAGTGCGGGGGTCTTGGATTCCTCGAAGGAATCGAATGCGTGAGCCGCAATCTTGATGATGGAAGAAGGAATCTCTACTTCAAATTCCGCCGCATTGCTTAGGCTGATCGGGCAGTAGATGATTTCGTCCTTGTTGGCGTTGGCAAGCATACCTGCGATATTTTTGCCGCCGTCGTTTTCCGTCAGTGCGGAGTACACTTGGTTTTCAAACTCGCCCGTAAACTCGATGCTGGACAACAGCTTGAATTGCGAGAAGAATTGTTGTACGTTTGTGATTTCCGCCAATCTTGCAGGAAGGATGAATTTTTCCACATACAACGTGCCGTTGAACGCCGCATTGTCGATTGTCAGCAGTTGCTTGGGCAATACGTTGTCGCTTTCGTCCTTAAGTTCAGTTTCATCGAAGATAACCATCTTGAGGCTTGAGCAATTTACAAATGCGTCGGCTTCGATGTTGGTTACGGAAGCAGGGATTACCACCGTGTCAAACTTTGCCTTGTTAAACGTACGAGAACCGATCGTCGTTACGCCTGCGGGAACTCTAAATGTACCTGTAAGCGCGGACGGGATCAAGTGCAACGTCGTTTGTCCGTACAACGTCATTACGATTGCGCCGTCAACTTCCTCAAACACGCCCTTGGAGCTTTCCGTCTTCGTCATATGGAACGCTTCGATACGGCTGCATCCGTCGAATGCCGTCGAGGGGATAGATTCCAACGTGTCGGGAAGATTGACGTATTTCAAGTAGCTGTAACCCTTGAAGCCGTATTCGGCAATAGATCTTACGGGCAAATCCTTGTAGGAAGAGGGGATTGTGATGGTTTCGGTGTAGTAACCGAGGTTTTTACCTGCTTTTACGCTGTAACCACCTTCGCCGTCGGGTGAGAACGCAAACGCTTCGACGTACTTGGCGTACAAAGTCGTGTTGTCGGTAATGTTCCACGGATTGAGGCTGTTACCGAGTTCGTCGGTGTATTGCACGCCCTTTCCGTCCGGGGTTGCATACCAACCGACAAAGCCCATTTGTGCGGATGCGTCGTCGGTGAGCATCTTGGGTACGGGCAACGTGTAACCCTTGGTGTAGGTAACGCTTACCGTTTCCACCGTTCCTTCGCCGTACTCGTTGTAGTCCAGCGTAATTACGTAACTACGCGGCAACCAGTTGGCGTACAGCACGATGTTTGCAGGGTTGTCGAATGTCTTTGCGGTAAATTGCGTACCGTTGGAAGCGGAGCCGCCTGCAACGTTGTACCAACCTGCGAAGTCGTAACCTATGCGTTCCGTCGTGGGAAGTTCCACCGTGTCGCCGATAGCCTTGTATTGCGTTTCGACGCCGTTACCGCCCATGGAGTCAAGCGTTACGGAGTAAGCAAACACTTCAAATGTTGCCCAGTCGGAGTAGTCGCCCGTAAGGGTACGATATCTAACCTTGAGTTGGTTGGTACCTGCCTTGGTCAGTTGCACGTATGCGTAACTGCTTGTCGTGGTAGCCGCAACGCCGTCGTTTACTTGATACTCGTAGATGTCGGCGTCGGACATTGCCGTCCAAGCAAATTTGCCGTTTGTGTAGGAGAGGTTTTTAAGTCCCGAGTCCGCCTTGGCACTGCTAAGGATAAACTCGCTACTCCACAAGGATTCGGAGGTTTCGAACACCGCTTTCACCTTGATGGTGTATTGATTGCCGATGGTGATGTACTTGGCGTCAAGAGCAAGTTGCGCTTCTTCCACATCCACCACCGTGTCGTTGATTTGTACGCGGTAGGCTTTTGCACCTTCCACTGCCGACCAAGTAAGAAAACCTTGTTTGACGGCAAGTTGCGTGGGTGCGGCGACGTCGGTCTTGTTGACTTTTGCCGATGTTGCCGGAGCCGAGTTGAAGCCTTCGGTAACGGCTTTGACGGTGACGTTGAGTTCGCCTGCGGGCAAAGACTTGATATCAAGCTTCGTTTCCGTGCCGAGGTAGTACTCCTCGCCTGCTACGGTAACGATGTAGTGTTGTGCGTTTTCTACAGCCGCCCAAGTCAGCAAACCCGTCGTTGCGTCGTAGGTGATGTCCGTAACCGCGGCAAGGCTTCTGTCAAAGGTGAAGGTTGCGACGGATTCGAGGTAACCTGCGGCAACGGCTTTTACTTGGAACTCAATACCGCCGTTGCGCATTGCGCAGTTGACAAAGTTGTATGTAGTGGACTTGCCGATGTACACGTCGGTGTGGTTGTGCTCATCATTGACGCACTTGACGGTAAGGTAGTAGCATTCGGCATTGGCTAAGCCGTCAAACA
>ERZ1034998.1797-NODE-1797-length-12332-cov-24.886047_pt1 | contig 12332 bp, 21 predicted proteins | sample MGYA00520621_ERZ1034998 | MGnify/ENA primary metagenome ERZ1034998 (study PRJEB33766, sample SAMN09781748) | gut metagenome | biome: gut microbiome | host: Homo sapiens | place: Madagascar | study: EMG produced TPA metagenomics assembly of the PRJNA485056 data...
CACTTGGCATTATTTATTCCTCCTTAAGCAAATCTTGCATAGATACCGTATTGGGTTTCCGCAGGTACTGTGCAACTTAATCTAGTGCCATTGAGAATGATGTAATTTTTTGCTCGTAAAGCTACATTACCATTACCTACTTCTGAAATTGCCTAAATAATAACACTACCGCCATTGGGATTGTCCGTGGCCTCTAAACCAAAGTTATATGTTGTGCCGCTATCATCTTTACCTGTAACTACACCAATTTTGCCTAGATTTGTATAAATCTCACCATTAGACCCATTGAGAGTCATATTACCTCTACCTCCAGACAATGTAGTTGAAGTAATTGTCCATCCACCAATTTTACCACCTGTGCATTGTAAGTTATCACACTCGATTTCTCCATTTGCCCACAAAGTAGTATCACCACTATTAGAGGTTAAATAGTTAGATTGGATTGTCCACCCACCAATTGTACCGCTATCCGCAGTAATTCTGCCAGAGATATCGGCAGATGCGCAATACAATTTACCGCTACGAGTTACTAAGAATCTCGCTTCAGAAGAGTTACTTGGAATACTAGTTGAATCTTGACTTAAATTACTACCAGCCCAAAATGCCGCGGAACCAGAACTGGCCATACCGACAGTACCAGAGGTAGCCTTAAGATAAGACTTCATCATCTACCACCCGCCGATATTGCCTTCTTTGGCATAAAGCTCACCCTTTTTAGATACGGCAAACTTACTATTCTTAGCAGAAGCGCTATCATTTGAGCCAGCCCACATCGCAAATTCTTCCTCTGCATTGCTGTTAAGCTCAACGTGATTGCTACCACTTCCACTAAATAGTTTATTCTACTAGATAGTCCATCCATCAGAACTACTCTTGCTTGAACAACCGATCTTACCCTACTTGGCGTAAATCGTTCCTTCAATCTCAGCAGAAGTCGCATTTAAAGTACCATCATAGCTAACCTTAAATACTCCTCCGCCAATCTTAATAGCATCAGTGTTTTTACCTGGATTGAGGTCAGCAAAAGTAATGGTCATTCCAGTAGCGCTATCGCCACCACCGCCACCTTCAATACGTCCAGACTTACCGTTAACGATAATCTATCCGCCACCACTTTTGGCGCCGAAGAAAGCGGTTCCATCTTCCATTAGGCCAAAGGTATTAACACCTTTCTGGTATCCATATAAACCAATCTTATCTTGGCCACTATCTTTACCCATGACAACGCCAGTGAACTTATTAGCACTATCCTTTGTGCCTGCACCAACCTATGGAGCAAATACATATTCCCCTTCACCGGTATCAAGAGCAGTTCCATCCCAGCCGTTGATAGCTTCATTACCATAAGTATCAAGATACATAATGATTGGATGGATTAATCTATCCGCGGAATTGGGGATTGCCAGATTCAGCACACCTATATTGCTCTCGCTATTATTCTTGATATTCTCAAAAATAAAGCTCGCCGCAGGCTCTAAATACTTCTTACCATCACTCGTCTTAATAGTGAGAATATTAGTATTTAAAGACGTGATATTGTCATTATAAGCTACATCATTGTAGTAGAAGTTAATGTCATTACTATAGAACGAAGGAGTAAGGCCAGAAGAATTATACTTGATGTAAGACGGGATACTATCAATAGAAATCGCATTGGCAGAAGTTGTTCCTACGATTACATCAAGAGGATAAGAAGCATAGATGTCTACTGTACTATTATCATCTTTAATAGTAACCTAAACTTTCACATAAAATGCTAACTCTACACTTGGAGTATCAGCGGAAATCGTAGGTACACCGCGCACTAAAACTTGATCAACAGAGTCATCGACATACTCTCTATTCTCTACAGTAACGTTCGTACCCTACCACTTATAAGAGATAGAATACTTTGAGTTATCGTTAATCATTTCTCCGTCTTTATAGACGTAACAACGAACTCTAATATTATCTACCCATCCGCCGTTATATCTCAATGGCTGTAGACCACTGAGCTTTACGCCATCGCTATTACATGGACGAATCGCGGTAATATAAGTAGTACCATTAGTTCCCTAGTCGCCATCCTTCAAACAAAGAATCTCTTTATTAAAAGAATAAACAGACTCAGTAATTGTTCTAATTCTAACAATAATAGTATTATTGTTAAAATTAACTCTATACTTCTACTTAATATTGTAGTGTAAAATATTATAATTGTCAACCCAAAGATTCTCAATCATGGAGTTCTCCGGGTTATAAGCCAGGTCTTTAGAAGTGGGTAACTCGTGTTCTTTATTATCTGCGTCCTTCATTAACCAGGATACGAAGTAAGAAGTACCAAATCCTTCCTTCCAAGCTAAATTGACTTGAAGGGTTCTTTCTTTTTCTGCATCCTCGATAGACACGTCGCCGTTAGCATCATATCTGAATGTATCATCGCCGACATAACTAATGGTAACGTCATCTTCGTTCTCACTGTTTACAATAGTATGCTCTAGAGTTCCGATAAACTCGCCAGCAGCATTATATACAGTGCAATAGAAAACTACAGAACTATATTGCAGATAAGAACTTACGGTAATCTCTGACTTATTTTTTCCTTCCGGCACAGAGCTGTAACTGCCGTCTGGATAAGATAAGTACCAATCTCCTACCAAAGACTCATCATTAAGATTATTCCTAATCTATAACTTAATATCAGCGCCATCTGTAACTTGCTCAATAGCATAATTATAAGATGCGTTATGATTCCATAGCTCGGTTTCCGCAGTTAATGTAATATTGTCATTATAGACAACTACTAACTTATACTTCTATTGATAGATAATGTCGGTGGCATCAAGAGTAAGAGAATCAGAAGTCGCGCCTTCCATTTTCTTCCATCCGAATCCCGCGGACTTGTTATATCCATCGACGCCAACCATCACGCTTAAATCTCTCTCATACCATTGGCAAACACATTTCTTATTATCCATAATATCTTCACCCTTGTAGATCAAACGACCTACTAGATTTAAGCTATTAATCTTGTCAGTAAAAGCAATACCCTTGGGAGCAGAGATAGTTAAGTAATAAGTTGTATCACTTAAATCTTTTTTATCGACATACTGAAGGACAATATCCTTCACAAAAATATTAGCAACAGTTGTATTCTCTTCATCTGTAACTATGCCGTTCTTCACAATCTTATCATAGACAAAGTCTTCCTCAAACAGCTTGATAGATTTAAGTCCCATTAAATAGTTCTTCTGCGCCTTAAGGATAATCTCTTGCGGCGTGTAGACAGAAAAACCATAGGCATTACCATTAAAGTTTTGCAGATCAAGCTTGTACTTAACGCTGCTATCATCTTTAGTGTAGAACTCAACCTCTAGGCCATAATTGCCTTGATTGTGAATATTATAGAACTGAGTTAAGAATGAAGCCTTTACTCTGATATATTCATAGTTATTTGAATATTGCTGGAACAATCCATGATATCCATCTGGATCATAGACATCTGGACCTTGATAAATATAGGTATAACTTCCAGACTCGCCAACCGGCGTTCCCGCAATTACTCCGTAGCTTTCTTCCGCATCATATAAACCATCATATAATACATTAAAAGTAGGAGACACTTCCATCACAGAGTTAGATAGATCTGATAACTGCGAACTTGATAGCGAATCAGCGGTAACGAGCGAAGTAATAAGCTTCTTGTTAGAGAAGTTGCCTTCCGGCACAGATACATATACAGCATCATTTACCTTATAGGTCTTAGATGTGTCATTAGAGAAAGCTGAGAAAATATTTCCGTTATATCTAACTTTATATTCTCCAGTATCTATATCTACTACAGAATAAACTTTAGCTTGGATGGTCTTATCATACTAGAGCTAAGTTAGTTTTTGCTCCATAACAATATCCATAGCTTGTAATAGCTGTTCAGATATATTATTCATGTTTATCTCCTTTCACTCCTTAATAAGGAGGGGATAAAACCCCTCCTTATTAACTTTTTCTTCTAGCCCATTGAGCAGCATCATTAGTAAGGCTAACGAACGCTTCCTCAATCTCCGTGCGGCTAGTAACATTCGGGAATTCGACCTTGTCAATATGGACTGTCTGCTCGATAGAATCTTGAACTGGTGTAGTAACAATAGGATTGAGCTTTTGACCCATAAGAGCCATTGCCGCGATTGCGTTACTATCCAGAGCTTTTTCGATAGAGCTAAAGAAGTCAGAACCAAAGTCTCTAACTGTACGAACAGCAGCGAGAATGTTCTCGGTATCCGTCTGATTTAATACTAGTTCTTTTTGATGTAAGAAAGCAAGTTTCTCATCATCAAAGATGCCAGTATATCCACCAGTGGCAAAACCTGGGATTCCTAAATCGTGCATTTTCTTTTTCCAGGCTTTTTCATCTTCGTACTAACCTGCGGAAGAAGAATCCTTAAAACGCTCATCGGCTGCATCGCCGCGGGAAACCCAATAACTTTCATCACGCCCGGCAGTAATTAAATCATCAATTTTAGATTCGCGCTATTTAACTAATTCTTTATACTAATCACTATTATAATCTAGCCATCCATTAGCAATACCATCCATGATGACGCCAGAATAATCGGTATTTGGGTCGTAACCGTTTTCAGAGCCGCTGTTTCTAGAACCTCCTTGAGATGCAGCAAAATTAGCCTACTTTGAGGCTAGAATTTCAAGAGCTTTGACCGCGTCCCAAATTGATATAGCCATATCGCTATATTTAGTGGCCGCGGCATCTGCCCCATCAACCATATCCCAAAGAACGTCCTTTGCTTCTAGCCCTTTCTCAATTAACTTCTCTGTTGCAGCAGATACCTTATCAGTTTCTTGAGCTAAACTATCAAGATCAGTACCCGTTTTATCAGCGACATCTTCAACAGTATTCTGATAATCATTAAATTTATCATCACATTGTTGTAAATATTTATCAAGCCAATCCGCGAAATTCTTATTAGATTCGGTCATAGAATTTAACTCATTGGCATACACATTTTCAAAATCTTCGACTGTTTCTCCATTTTTCTCTGCAATCTCTTTTAAAGATTCGTATCCAGCTTCATTCATATCTGTGATTGCCTTAGTTTTCTATTCTTCAAGATATTTAGCTCTTTCAGTATAATATTCTTCAATCTATTGTTTCTTAGCTAAGTATTCTTCTTCTGTAATATTTCCATCAGCTAAATCTTTATATAATTGTTCAATTTCATCGGTGCAATCTTTCCACATAGATACAATTTCGCCAGCAACTTCTTTTGTCCTATCTTTTGCAATATTGTACCAATCATTCTATGCATCTAACAAATTCTATTGAGCGTCCGCGATTTGATCCTAATCTGCGGTATACTGATAATTCCAATTACCTTGACTATCTCTTACTAGCTAGATTTTATTCTTAGCATTTTGAGCATCTTCAAGAGCCATCTAAGCCTACAAAACTTGATACTTAGCATTAAGAATATCGAGGTCATATTGAGATAGCTTATTACCCTCTTTGCGAGAATCAATCTCTTCTTGCAGAGCCTTTAATCTTTCTTTATATGCAGAGTTAGTAGTATTATCAATATCTTTCTAAAGTTTATTGTACCAAGCAGAAACTTGATATGCTTCATTTACTTTATCGAAATATTGTCCTTCTGTTTCAATGTAGTGGTCATATTTATCTTGCAATAAGTCAAGATTGACGTTAGTTCCAGCGAGAACCTACTAAAAACTATAGATAGCTTTCTCAATTTCAAGAGTATACATTTCTTTCGCTGTCTCCATAGTTTCTTGTGCTTTAGAAAGGTAAGCCTCTTGAGCCTCATTAAATTCTTCAAGATACGCGTCTCTTGCTTTCTTATAAGTGTCATAGCGTAGATCAGTTTCGTCGCCATTAAGTGAATCTAATCTAGCCTAAGCTTCCTCTAATCTTTTAGCAGCTTCATCATACCAACCTTTTTGAAGCTATGTAGATGCTAATTGAGCATTTAGCTTCTCTTGGCTATTTTTCTAGAGACGATTAAATCCTTTATCATCTTTATAGGTTACACCTTGTAAAGCATAAAGTTCTTTAATAGTATCCAGTACAGAAGTATTATGCTCTAGCTAATCAGTAAATGCCGCAAATCTCTCAGAAGCGGCATCAACGGCATCTGGAACGATATCCTCAATAGAATTTGCCCATTCTGCAATAGCTTTCGCGGAATCCACGATATTGCCTTGCAGGCTCTGGATTTCATCCATAATAGCTCGTCTATCTGCGTCATCTGTAGTGCTCTCATAAAGTGCTTTAAGAGAGTTCCACTCTTCTTGATAGCTAGGTAGTAACGCAGCTTCAGCCTGCGCGGCTTCCGCAGATAGTTTAGCACTTTCAAGTCCATGAGTTAAGGCGTCGCCGAACATTTCAGCGATTTCTTTAGACAAGTCTCTGACGGCATCCTTCATAGATTTTACATCTAGAACAATCTCCATCTTGAACTTGATTTCTTCAAGTTTTTCATCAGCAATAGAACGAACATTTTCTTGAATTTTATCAGTAGTATCACGAACTACATCAAGTGTATTTTCATATTGCTCAAGAGCTTTCTAACGAGCTTCAAATAGAGCTTTTTCGGTATCAAGCTAATTTTTAAGAGCAGTGTATTCTTCATCACTTAATGTTTTGCCAGTAACAGCAAGATTATATCGTTCAACAGCCGCATTATAGAGATTGAGGTTCTCTCGCAATAGATCTTCGTAGTTAGTGATTTCGCCGTCTGCGCCGATTTGCGCATCTGCAAAATACTTCTTAACTAGGGCAGAATCTTGAACTAGATAATCTTGTGCCTCTTTCAGTTTTTGATTATAAAGTTCTTGTTGCTTCTCAAGGGCCTCGATTTTATTTTGATAACCATCAAGAGCATCGGTTCCCCAAGCTCTATCAGTAGCATTACTCAAATCATCGAGTAAATCGTCTTGTCTTTCAATCTAACGGTTAATCTCGTGATAGCGGTCTTCAACTTCTTCAAGAGTCTTTAAGTCCTCTTTGTCATAAGTTTTGTTCTTGCTTCCACCAGATTTGGTGCCTTTTCCAATATTGTTTACAAGATTCGCAATATTTGCTTCTGCTCCATCTAACCGTGCAAGTTGGTCTCCCATTGCTCGAGCTCCAGCTTCCAAGGCTTCAGCGTCCTTTATTGCTTGCTCATAAGCGTTCTAATAATCACCAGATTCATAATAATCAGCCCAGCTAACCTTATCTTTTCCACGAGACTCATAGGTATTTAAATATTCACTAGCTTCAAAACCGCCGCCATAACTAGAAAAAATTCCGCCCGTAGAAACTTCTGGAGTTACTACCTTGCCTTCTTGCGCGCCTTTCATCGCCTAAGCAACTTTATTAGCGTTAGCAATAGCTATTTTTGCCCAATCGGCTGAATTTTGAGCCATACTGTCATAAGCACTTGCCCAATTATTTGCAGAAGTGCCCGCAGCATTTTCATTAGCAGTCATTACTTGATCGCTATCATCCATCTCCGATTTTGCTAGACCCTAGGAGATTAAATTTTGTTCATCGGCGCACGCAGATTTATAATTAGTTACTCCCTATTCAATCTTTGCTTGAGCATCTGCATTATCTTCAGAATTTTCGGTTAAACTCTAAAGACCTTCTGCAATAGTGCGCATTGCTGCAGCCTTTGCCAATAGAACTTTCTGATAATCAAGAATATTCTATTTTGCGGCTTCTTTTTCGCTTGCCATCTAAGTTTGGGCGAGCCCGATTGTGGATTGCGCGATCTCAGAATTAAGCTGAATCATACCATCCTTTGTAGTAGTATAACCAGCTAAAATACCTGGGAAAGCCTTACTAAGAGCTTCGACATCATCGTAGGCTACAGTAAATCCATCCTGGATTAAAGATGTTGCCTCCTCTATTGCTTGAGCATGAGAAATTACATCATTAATATCACTCTCAAGATCAGCTTCAATGGCAACTTGAACGCTATAATCAGCATCCATAATTTTAGCCATAGTTTCAGCAAAATCTTTATCATCTGCATCTAAGTGTAAAGAGATATCGGTATTTTCGCCATAAAGTTTAACTAATTCATTTCGTGTATTTGTTACTACTTTTCCAGCATCTTCGACTTCATATTTTAACTCATTCCAAGCTTCATTTAGTTCAGCCATTTTTTGAGTAGATACGGCATTCTCCATACCTTCTCGAATATCTCTTAAAGCCTAAATATATTGTGCAGAAGTTCTATCTCTGATTTCACCAAGGCGTGGGTACTCTTCTTCTAATGCTTTAATTGTAGCTAATTCTTCATCGCTAGTAGGTTCTTCACCATTAGATAATTGAGTTAAAACACTAGTAACAACTGGGATAGTAGTTTCAAAGCTTTCCGCATCTAACTTTGCTTTTGCTGCCTAATATGCTAAGTCTACCTTATCTTCTAAAGAACCTCCATCGGAAGTGACTAATTCCCAATTAATTCGACCTAAAATATTAATATCATAACCCTAATCAATTAAACTCTATAAATATTCTCTATTGCCTTCCCCGATTTTTTCAATAATACTTTCAAAAATCTAAGACTCATTTTCTAATTTCTCTAAGTTTTCATATCCAGATAAATAGGCACCTGCAAGCTATTCAAAATACTAATCAACATCTTCAACATCATCAGGTATTAAATCTTGTTCTTCAAAAATACTTCTTAATGTTTGAATATAATTAGCTTTTATCTAATTATATTCTTCCATTGTAGTTACATCTGCGAGATCCTAATTTGCTAAAGCTGCTTCTGCTTCTGCTAATTGCTATGCATAATTAATCTGATCTTGTCTTAATTGAGCTAACTTTTCATATTCTGGAGTAATCTCTGTTAGCCAATCAGATAAAGCACTATAAACCTCAGAATCTTGACGAATACCATCAAATTCATCATTTGATGATATTTCCTGTTTAGCTGTATTTAATCTTTCATATACTTCAATTAGCTCCTCAGCATTTTGCACGTGAATCTTCATTCCTGCATCTGCTGAAGTGGTAACTATAAGATCTAATCCGTCTAAAGCCTAAGTTAAATAATCTTTAATTTCTAATTCATCGCTACCAATGATTCCACCGCCAAAATCAATTCCATAAGATAATTTTTCATATCCTTCTTGATTAGCTGAACCAGAGTCATAATCCGAATTATTTTCTAAAATAGCATTTTGTTGAGCTTTTACGGCTTTTGCAGCATCTTCAAGTCCTCGTTCTGCGGCCTATTTATTAGCTTCGGCAATCTTTTTATTTAATACATCATATTTATCATTTAATAAATCAAGTGCTGTACTTTCAATACCAAGAGCATCACAAAGTTCTTTAGTTTTTTTCCGTAAAGACTCTTTTCCCTCTGTACTTCTATCATTAGCACTACGTAAAGAGATATAATCTTTATATAATGTTTGAATAGACTCAGATTCTTCTCGATTTTCTTCGGCTGTTTTAATAGCTGCTTCAGCTTCGGCTTGAGCGTTTTCTCTTCTGCGCTTAGTATTTTCTTCTAATACCGTATTATAAATAGTAAAAGCCGCAATAATGGCCGTAATACCCGCTAAAATCCAAGTTAAAGGATTTGCATACCAAGCAGCTGTATTCTTAACTACAGCAACGGTATTACCATTCACTTGAGTCGTTTCTACTACTTTGCTACGTCCTACATTTAGAGCAGCTACCGCTTCAGCAGTTTGAGCTTCAGTTCCTTCCAATACTACTGTATTATAGCTAACTCTAGCCTTTGTTGCAGAAGAAATTAAAGAAACAACTTGCGGGATAATCATTCCAATATTAGTTAAAGTTTGGATAACTTTTTCGCCAGTCGTTAAATCCTCGTCATTCCAAATACTTCCTAAATTCTAAATAGCCTAAATCATCATGCCTAATTGCATTAACTGGTTAGCACTATTTACAACTTTATCGGCCCAAGTCTCCTGCTAAATAGTAGCCTAATAAACCTTTAATCTATAATCTGCATAAGCATTTGCAGAAATTTCTGTGGCATGCGCGGCGTTCTGTTCGGCTTCGCCAGCCCCTTGAGCAGCAGTTCTTAAACGTTCAATATCATCGACAGGAATATGATTATGTTCCAAAGTAGCATATAATTTTTCTAAAGCTTGATCAATAGTATCTATTGTTTTCTAAATCTCAGTCTAACTCTCTTGAAGAGTGCTGTTTCCGAGATCAATTCCAGTTAATTCTTTATATCGTGCTTTTAAGGTTTCAAGAATACTAGTATTTTTTAAATCTTCATCACTTAATGCTCGCATCTAAGCCTGTAATCTACTTAAGCCCGATACACTGGAACTAAGTTTGCTATATGCTTTAATCATTGATTGAATTGAACGGTCATTATTTTTAAAACTCAAATCTGGAATTTTAATTCCTTTTAAAGTATTTTTAACCGATTCTAATGTATTTTTGTATTCTTTAGAATTACGAGCAATACCTTCTTGAGCAATAATTTCCTCAGACAATCTTTGTGTCTCTTCCGTATGAGCCTCAGCGACTTTCTCATACTCAAGAGCCATTTCTCTAATGGCAGTAATAATATCTTTATAACCAGATAACTATTTAACCTATTCCTCGGTCATCTATTTAGCTTGGCTATTTAAGAAATTCTGCATTTCAATGTCTTGAGCCTAAATAGTTTTTTCTGCTATTTCAGCATCTGTCGATCTAGAAGAATCAGTAGCCATATTTAATGCCACTCGACCAAAATCTTCTTTGATCTTGCGCTAAGCTACATCTGCTTTTCCAATCATTACCGTAAAATTATAAGCAATATCCTGCAATCCCTTAGTAATTTGGTCATGATATACAGCAGTAAAAGTTCTTCCGATAGCTAAGATTAATCCCTTCATACCGCCCATAGCATCAATAACATCTGCAATGCCGCCAAGAACCGGTGTCATACTATTATCTAAGCTAATAAAAAAGTCTGGATTAATTAAACTGTCATAAATGTCTTCTGCCGCTGCCTTAGTTCTATCTCTCGCAGCCTCCCAAGAGCTTGCATAAATATTAGCCTATTCTTCAAGAGTTCCTTCAGAACCTTGAGCAAGAGCAAGATTCTCCTAGAAGAAGTCCCAGTTATCCATTAAAGCGATTAACTGAGTCCACTGACGTACACCGGCTACGGTTTCAGCCAACGCGATCTTCTGATCTTGTGCAAGAGTGCTCCATCTACCACCAAGTTCATTAAGGATTTCGTCCATATCCTTCAAATCGCCATTAGTATCTTTGATATCTACGCCAACTTTAGCAAGAGCCTCAGAATACTTATTTAAAGTAGTGCCATCGTCTAAAGTTTCACCTTGCTACAAACCTTGAATACGAGAGAATAAAGTTCTAAATGCAGTACCAACAACACTCGCACTTTCACGAGTCTACGCAGTTACTGTAGCAAGAGCAGTTGCAGCATAATCATAGCTTAAACCAACCGTATTAGCTACAGCCGCGAACTTCTCGATACCTTCAGAGATTTCATCAGAGCTAGAAGCAGTCACCGCACCTAGCTTAACCATTACATCAGCATAATATTCTAGACTCTTACTACCATCATAGAAGTTGTTCCAAACTGCGGTTAACTGCTGGGATGCCGTCTCAGCGGTCGTACCAGCGACGTTAGCCATCTTAATAGTAGTTTCTGTACGGTCAAGAACTTCTTGATCTGTTAAACCCTATTGATAGTAAATTAAAGATGCATCAGTGTAGTCTGTAGTCATGGTACTTAACGCCTAAGCAGCTTTATTTGCTTGCTCTGCAAATACAGCCATATCATCCGCGGATTTGCCACTAACAATTCGAATATCAGTTAATGATCTATTTAAATCTTTGGTGTAACCATAAGCTGTTTCCAAGGCACCAACAAATCCATGTAATGCACTTGACGTTAACTGCCATCTCATTGTATTCTTCATAGTAATCCATAAAGAATTTAATAGCTAGTTAGAACGGGCAATTGGAACTTCTGCTTTCGCGACCGCAGATGCGACAGCCATAAAAGCTTTTTCCCCTTCTGGCCCGATTGCCTATAGTTTACTAGCATAAGCTGTTAAACTTACTCCACTAGCCTATAAAGAAGCAGAAAATTTAGACAAATCTAACTTTCCAGTGCTAACATTTGTTGCATTTTCTAAATAATGCTATAATTGCTAAGCTGCTAAAGATGCTTCTTTTAAATCAGAAGTAATAGGCATATTTACTTTTAAAGAGCCAATCTTCTGAAGAGACGCATATGCAGTTTGCAAAGAAGCTTCTAATTTACTAGTATCAGCAGTTACGCCAATCGTATAATTTAAACGCTTTGCCATTGTCC
>ERZ1034998.1802-NODE-1802-length-12300-cov-4.305104_pt1 | contig 12300 bp, 9 predicted proteins | sample MGYA00520621_ERZ1034998 | MGnify/ENA primary metagenome ERZ1034998 (study PRJEB33766, sample SAMN09781748) | gut metagenome | biome: gut microbiome | host: Homo sapiens | place: Madagascar | study: EMG produced TPA metagenomics assembly of the PRJNA485056 data...
GCTTTTTGCTTTCTTCACAATTGCAGTGACAAGCGCAAGCTGATAACGTGTAATAGCATCGTCATACGTAAATATCTCTTTGTCGGATGACGAATCAAAGCCGCTAAACTTTAATCCGATCTGTTCTTTGATATCTTTGATCTGACGGTCCATCAATTTGCCAAAATACCGGTTAAGCGCAGAATATCCACACCGGTCACATGTAATCACATCATATTTTATCGGATCCACATTTTTGTAGATTGGTCGTAAATCAGAATCTTTTCCTTCCAGCCTTGTTTTGCCTGCACGCACGCATTTTGTTTTAAATGTCAGGTTACAGACCGGACATTCTATCGTTTTGTCAAACAATGCTTCTTTTTCTAATTCTTCCGGTGTCTTTTCCGGCAGAACAGTTGTTTTCTTTTTGTCTGTTATCGATTCATGTTCCAGTATTTTTGATTCATCATAACCACCGAGTCCCAAACCTCCGACAGCAGAAAAAATACTCATATTCTTCCCTCCCGTACCTTTTCCGACATTTCATCCTATTTTCCAGGCTTATAGGAACTCTTCAACGATACAATCCGGTTAAATATCAATTGTTCGTCGGTCGAGTCTTTCGCATCTACGCAAAAATACCCATGCCGCAGGAACTGGAATTTGTCTCCCGGTTTTGCATCACCAAGTGACTTCTCTAGCTTGCAATTTTTCAGGACTGTCAGTGAATTCGGATTGTAATTCAATGTGCCATCCTCATTCAACTTTCCTTTTTCTTCATCGACGATATTCTCATACAGACGCACTTCCGCATCGACAGCACTTTCTGCGGATACCCAATGAATCGTTCCTTTGACTTTTCTACCCTCGAAACCGGAACCACTTCGTGTCTCCGGATCATACGTACAATGAATCTCCGTAACGACTCCATTTTCATCTTTCTTATAATCTATGCATTTTACAAAATATGCACCCTTTAAGCGAACTTCATTTCCTGGGAATAACCGGAAATATTTCTTTGGTGGTTCTTCCATAAAATCTTCGCGGTCAATGTATAACTCTCTGGAAAACGCAACCTGGCGCTTGCCTGCAGCTTCATCTTCCTGGTTATTATCGATATCAAAATATTCAACCTGTCCCTCCGGATAGTTGTCAATCACAAGTTTTATCGGATCAAGCACAGCCATCATACGATCTGCCTTGAATCTTAAATCCTCGCGGATACAATACTCAAGCATCGCATAATCAACCGAACTCTGTGACTTGGATACACCAACCATCTCCATAAACATCTTGATGGATTCCGGCGTAAATCCCCGTCTGCGGAGTGCTGCTATCGAAACCAGTCGTGGGTCATCCCAACCATCCACGATACCATCTTCCACCAGTTTCTTGATATAACGTTTTCCCGTTACCACGTTTGTCAGATACAGCTTTGCAAACTCAATCTGTCTCGGTGGATTTTTATATTCAAGTTCATGCACAACCCAATCATACAGCGGTCTGTGATCCTCGAACTCCAATGTACAGATCGAATGCGTGATTCCTTCCTCTGCATCTTCGATTGGATGGGCAAAATCATACATCGGGTAGATACACCACTTATCGCCTGTATTGTGATGTGTCATACGCGCAATACGATAAATGACAGGATCACGCATGTTAATATTCGGGCTTGCCATATCAATCTTCGCACGGAGTACTTTGCTTCCATCCGGATATTCTCCGTTCTTCATTCCTTCAAATAATTCCAGGTTTTCTTCCACACTGCGGTCTCTATACGGACTGTTCTTCCCTGGCTCTTTTAAAGTTCCACGGTATGCGCGGATTTCGTCTGCCGAAAGATCGCAGACATAAGCTTTTCCTTTTTTGATCAGCTTGATGGCTGCCTCATACATGGCATCAAAATAATTCGACGCAAAGTAGATCGTATCACCATAATCGGCGCCAAGCCACTTGATATCATCAATGATAGACTGTACATACTCTGTCTTTTCTTTTGTTGGGTTTGTGTCATCAAACCGGAAATGAAATGTACCGCCATATTCCTTTGCAAGACCATAATTCAGCAATATAGACTTTGCGTGTCCGATATGCAGATATCCGTTTGGTTCTGGCGGAAAACGCGTTACAACTTCTGTATATTTCCCTTGTGCTAAATCTTTGTCAATTTCCTGTTCAATAAAATTCTTTGAAACTGTTGCTTCACCTTCCATGGAACGTACTCCTTTTCATAGATTGCTAATATTTCCTATCATACCATCGTATAGCATTTTCGTCAATTTACTGTTTTTTATCTTCTTTCTTCTCGTCGGATAACTGCGTTTTTTCTTCTGGTGTCGAAGACGTTTCTGTCTGGGTATCATTTGCAAACACACTATCCTTCTGCGAATCATAATTTGTCATGATCTTATTGTTAATCTCCATCGAGCGTTTCTCATAATCTTCATGAGCCAACTCCTTATCAGATTTTTCAACATAGGATTCTCCGCCCGCCATACTTGCTTTAAAATCACGATCAACTTCTTCGACCAAAGCGTTCAGTTCCGGATCTTCCGTGAGATTTGAAGAAGCAACAGACTGTTCAATCATATCAATCGCTATTTTTTCTTCCGGTGTATGGCTCGTATCAGGAACCGTTTCCTCTGTCACATCCGGTTTTTCCAGACCGAGTTTTTGCAAAAGCTCCGGATTGACATCCTTGTTTGCATTTGCAAGCTGGGCAATCATATCCTCTGCATCGAGCAATTCTTTATTCAGTTTGTTGATCCGGCCCGCAAATATAACAAGGCATACAACAGCAATCACTAAAATTATTATAAGTCCAACGATAATTCCTATCACAACCGGATTTTTGAACGGACTTTCAGGTGCAGGTGCAGAAGCAGGTACATTTGTCGGTGTCGCCTGGGTCGGCGTCGCTTCTACAATCACCTGTTTGGTCACTGTCATCGGAACATAGCGCAAAAATGCCTGTTCTTTTGCATCGTATTCGTAAAAGCCTTCCTCACCATCAATATTGATGGCATAAACCAGATAGATATCTGCATCCGCAATATCTGCAGACTGATATGCCTTTACTTTACTTTCACCAATTTTTACTGTAGTCTCCGCGAAGCCATCTGGTATTTTCACATCACCCGGGACATCCAGAATGATATAGCGATTATACTGGGAAGAATACTCCTGATATGGTGTGAACTGGTCCTTCTTTGCATCCATGATAAACCATCCGGTTTCTCCATCCTCATCCTTCAGGCAGACGATTGTAATCTTTTTGTTTGGCGATGTGAAAGAAAGCACATCCCAGTCTTTATACTTTGTCGTTCCGGCTGTGTATCCTTCCGGAACTTCCAGATTATCTTCGCTCATCACAAAATCATAGTTTTTTCCATCGATGGTTGCAACCGGATCACCGACATCCTCACCAGCGAGAACAGAAATCGTATACACTTTCACAGCACCATTTTCTGCTGTGACTGTGACTTTGACTGTATTCCTGCCTTTCTTTATAGAATCTGCGCCGGAAACTGTCGTCGTAGCTTTGCTGTCTGCAGCGGATGCGCTGACAACCACACTTGTCACATCCTCATCTACCTGCATAGAGTATGATGTACGGTCGGAAGAGAATGCCGGATTCAATTCTCCCGGCGAGACTTGCAATCCTGCCAGATCACAATCGGACGATTTATCATCTTCCTCCGTTTCTTCTGTTGTCTGTTCCTCTTTTCCATCTTCGGAATCCTTTTTGTCGCCATTTCCGGATGCAGTCGCAACCGTCACTGTCGCACCAGCATGGGAGATAGAAACTGCACTTCCGTTAATATCATAGACATCACTTCCACTCGTCGTGATGTTTCCGCTTCCGTTTGCAATCGCAGTAAAGGAAATTGAAAATGATCCCGCTGCAGTGCCGCTTGCAGTAATTGTACCACCGCCGCCATTGATGATGGCACTTCCGCTTGCAGAATTATATTGCAATACGCTTGAATTATAAGATACGTAAATCGTATATGCCGATATCTCCGAACCGCTTATGGAAATCGTTGCAGTCACATTATTGCCTACACTCACTGTCGTTGCAGACAATGCAATCACTACATTTGCTGCCTTTGCATCTATATGTCCAAAATTCAGGCACATGAAAAACGCAACAAGTATTGCGAATCCACGTTTTATAAATTGTTTCATTTTCTCTATACCTCCTGCATATTATCAATCGCAAATCTAATAGTTTGTCACTGAATTGTCTCCAGTCCAACAATATGTCTCTGCAGCTTTACGATATCAAGTGCTGTTACTTTTCCATCTCCGTTTATATCTGCAATCGAAAGGACATAGAACGAATCAAGTCCGACGATCAAGCGCTGTATTTTCACAATATCAAGTGCCGATATCTTTCCATCTCCATTCACATCTCCCCGTTTGCCGGAAACGTTCGTCTGCGGCGTCGATGGCTGTGCAGATGCAGTTCCGCGCACAACGGTCAGTTTATATGTACGGGTTGCCCCGCTCTGCGCTGTGACAACGATATTTACGACATTGGTTCCCTGCGCAAGGCTCACAGTTCCTGCGCCACTCACTCTCGCATTTTTATTGACCGGTGCCGCTGTGATTGAAATCTTATCCACCGACGAAGAAACGATCAACGAATAATCTGTCGTATTATTCACCGCATACGATGGTGTCAGTCCGTATCCGGCAATCGAAAGTGTTTTCAGCCAGTTGTTTGGATTTCCGGAATCCGCCGGTTTCGATATTGCCTGGGCAGGCAGATTGGAGTAAACCGGAATATCAAAAATCATGGATGAATTCAACAGATTGTTATTCTTGTATGCATTATAATTTGTCAGGCATTCGGTCGCCGGCGACTGGATATTTCCCATATATTGATGACTGAACAGACAGCTTTTATTTGTTACATTGAACTTCTGTGTATATAGCGTATTCTGTCCCACATTGATATAGGAGGCACCCAGAAACTGTGCACCACCGATGATCGATTTTGCCGGTGTATTCCACGGTCTTCCATAGGAGCCGCTTCCGGCTGCCCATTGAAGCCCCTTGATCGCCGCATTTCCATTTGGCGTGTTATAAGCACCGATATTATAAAAATTATAAATGCCCGGATATGAAGCGTTCGTACCGGAACATGCGGTTCCAATCGTCGAACCCATCTCCAGCTTTATACGGCTCGCAATATGATATGGGCTGACGCCGGACTGTGCTGCCGCTTCCATGATGATCTGGGCATATGTACGACTTTCTCCCGCCGGTCTTGTCTGACTCATAAATGTCCCGCGCAGGATAGCCTCCACACCGGTTTCGTTCTGCACACCCTGCTGGTACGAAAGACTTTCAAATGCAAAAATATAATTTTCGTACAAATATGTACGCGGATCCATATAATAAGCTACCAGGTCGTCAGATGCAGCAAACCATGTTTTTCCATCAGACGAACTCCATGTATCCGTAGCTATATTATACCCGACCGTTGTAGACCGCCAATTATAATGCGGATAAGAACTGGTTCCATATATCAGGTTCTTTACCTGTCCGGACTTTGATACCTCATTTGCAAGCAAGGTGTTCCAGTCTACACCGGTCTGCACGGCACGGAATTCCCATGCCGGATATTTTTCATGAATGGAACGCAAATATGGTTTATAACTGTCCGGGAATCCCTGCGCAGACAGTTTTGCTTCAAAATCCGCATCCCCACTTGGTGTCGTCTGCTGCTGTTGTCCTCCACTTGTTACATACTGCGCACTGACATACCCGGTATAGGTCGCTCCATTATAAGTAAGACTGACTTTATACCAGCTTGTATTCGATGTATCCTGAATCGTAAGCGCCTGTCCGCCACTTAGATAAATCGTGTTTCCATTTGCATCTTTTAATGGTGTACCTCCCGGGCTCTCCCGGAAATACACACCGGTCGTGCCTGCCTTGATCGAACCGTCCGTCGCCGCCACAGCCGGAAGAACAGGCATCTGCGCAACCAATACAAGCAAGAGACAAAGCACCGCTATCACCGAAATCCATCTTTTTTTATCCATTCAACCACACCTTTTGATTCCATACTTAGTTATATAGAGATAGTATAGCACAATATATTGATGGATGCAGTAGTTTTTTGTCAATTTATGCGGTTTTCACAAGATTTTCAAAGAAATCCGCACGTTTTCTACACACCTTGGCATTTTATGAATAAAAAAATAGCGGAAACCCTTGTATTCTAAAGGTTTCCGCATTCATGCAAAAGCTGGTAACGGGAATCGAACCCGTGACCTCCGCACTACCAATGCGACGCTCTACCGACTGAGCCATACCAGCCTGCTTTATGCAAAGCACAAATGAGATAATACTTTATTTATAATCGTCTGTCAAGTAGAATCTTACTTCCTGGATAATTTTCCACGTATCCGCTGCAATGCATTGTCCACTGCTTTTTCCGTCCTGCCAAGCCTTTCGGCAATCGTTTCATAGGAAAGGCCCTGCAGATACAGTGTAAGCACCTGCTGTTCTAATTTGCTTAACTCCTGTTTGATACGCTTGGCACGATCCTGCTGTTGTTCCCGGGCAATCACCATACGTTCCGGATCCGCCTGCCTTGGTTCCGTGAGGCATTCTTCAAGCATCAGCCGGTCATCCTGCTCCGCATTCATATAAAGCGAGACATATGAATTTAATGGTCCGTGTTTTTTTCGGTTGGAATTCGTAATGGCATTCTGGATCTGTCTACGGATACAGATGGCAGCAAACGTTGCAAACGATGCTTCCCGGTCCGGATCATAATCCCGGATTGCTTTGAAAAGTCCGATCATGCCTTCCTGTGAAAGATCATCTGTTTCGGCTCCGATCAGATAAACCGTCCGGACTTCCCGTTTCACAAGATATCCATATTTTTTAAGCAAATATTCCATTGCATCATCATCGTGCATATGGATCCGTTCTATCATTTCATTATCCTCAAGCTTTGAATAATCCAAACCGTTTCTCCCCACAGTTTCTGTGTTTCCCGCATTTTTTTGCGCACACAGTTTTATGTTACAATTTTTTACTACACATTGTATTACAATTTTCTACTGCATTCTCTGCCGCACGACCTCATACGCAAGCACGCCGGCTGCAACCGATGCATTCAGGGAATCTATATCTCCTTTCATCGGAATCGATACGACATAATCACATTTTTCTTTGACAAGGCGGCTCACACCACTTCCCTCGTTTCCGATCACCAGTCCAATCGGTCCGGTCAGGTTTGCGCGGTACATTACCTCACCGCCCATATCGGCGCAGGCAAACCACAATCCTTTTTCCTTCAATTCTTCGATTGTCTTGGCGATATTCGTCACCTTTGCAACCGGTGTATAATGGATGGCACCTGCCGAAGCCTTGACAACCGTCGCGGTAAGTCCCACTGCCCGCCGCTTCGGAATGATCACGCCATGCGCACCACACAGATTCGCGGTACGGATGATTGCACCTAAGTTATGTGGATCCTCAATCTCATCTAAGATAAAGATGAACGGATCCTCTCCCTTTTCCTTAGCCTTCTCTAATATATCATCCACTTCCGCATAGGAAAATGCCGCTGTAATCGCCATTACTCCCTGATGTTTGCGGTCCGGAGACATCTGGTCAAGCTTCTCCTTGCTCACGAAGTTGACAATCACATCGCGTTTCTTCGCATCGCGCAGGATCGATGAGATTACGCCATCGCGCAGGCCCTCCTGAATATACAGCTTATCGACTGTCTTTCCTGCACGGAACGCCTCTAAGACAGCATTCCTTCCTTCGATCATATGATCGTCCATTTGTTCCTGTTCATTTATGATATTCTTATTCTCACTCATTTTTGTTTTCCTTCTTCCGCCCGCGATGTCATACATTCTGCTGGCGGCACATTCATCTTTACTGTTCTTTACCTGCGAGATACTGTTTAATCATGCCATCCACAAAATATTGCAGCCGGTCCATATCCCCTTTCAGATACAGATATCCATACAGAGCCTCTAAGCCGGTCGCTTTGCGGTACTGTCCCATCGTCGCATTCTTCGCCTTGGAATGGGTATTCGTATTTCTGCCACGCTTGTAGACGTCGAGCTCATCTTCTGACAGTTCTTCCATGATCTGATCGATATAATCCGCCTGATTCACGGCCTTTACAATCTTGCTGACCTCCACATGATATTTATGCGGCTGCATATTGGAATGCGTGACGAAATACTTCTTCACAAGTAAATCCAATATACTGTCACCCATATAGGCAAGCGCAAGCGGGGAATACTGATATGCATTTATCTGTTCGGTCTTTATGCTCTCTTCCATCTTACACCTTCTCTGGTATCTTCCAGAATAATTCCCTTCTCTGTGAGCAGATTACGGATCTCGTCTGCTCTTGCGAAGTTCTTTGCCTTTCTCGCAGCCTGGCGCTCCTCGATCAGATTCTCGATTTCCTCGTCTAAAAGCACCTCCTGCTCCTTGATGTCGATACCGAGAATATCCATCAACTGCTTCATCGTATCATACAGTTTCTGTGCAAATGTCTTGCTTGTTGCACCAGTCTCCACATTAGTATTTGCGAATTTTACAAGCTCGAAGATTACAGAAATCGCATCTGCTGTATTTAAGTCATCCTCCATGGCATCCTCAAAACGCTTTACATAGGTCGGAATCTCCTCTGCAAGCTTCGTCTCTGCCTCTGTCATATCGGAAACTGTGCTATTGTTGATCGCCTCTTCCACCTTCGATGCAGATGTACGGATTCTGTCTAAACCGTTCTTAGAGCTTTCCACGAGCTCTGCGGAGAAGTTAAGCGGACTTCTGTAATGTGCGGAAAGCATGAAGAAACGGATTACCTGCAGATCATATTTTTCTCCAATCTCTCTTACCGTGAAAAAATTTCCAAGTGACTTGGACATCTTCTCGTTGTTGATTTTCAAAAATCCATTGTGCATCCAATACCGTGCAAATTCCTTGTCATTGGCTGCCTCGCTCTGCGCAATCTCATTTTCATGGTGCGGGAAGATCAGATCCTCGCCACCGGCATGAATATCGATGACATCGCCAATGTATTTCTTCGACATAACCGAACATTCCAGATGCCAGCCCGGTCTTCCATCGCCCCAAGGAGATGGCCACGATGGCTCGCCTTCCTTCTTCGGCTTCCAGAGTACAAAATCAAGCGGATCTTCCTTCTCATCCTCACCGGATACGAGAAGCTCACGGTTTCCGGCACGCAGATCATCGATATTCTTCTTGGAAAGCTTACCATAATCAGAGAACTTTCTCGTGCGGAAATATACGGTTCCATTTACTTCGTATGCATAGCCTTTCTCAATCAGCGTCTCGACCATCGCGATCATATCCGGGATTTCCTTCGTTGCCTGCGGGTGTGTCGTTGCTTCTTCTACATGAAGCGCCGCCATATCCTTCTTGCACTCTGCGATGTAACGCTCGGAAATCACGGACGCATCCACGCCTTCTTCATTCGCGCGCTTGATGATCTTGTCGTCGACATCGGTAAAGTTCGATACATAATTCACTTCATAGCCTTTGTACTCAAAATATCTGCGCAATGTATCAAATACGATCATCGGTCTTGCATTTCCGATGTGAATATAGTCATATACGGTCGGTCCACAGACATAGATACCTACCTTGCCCTCATTAATCGGTTGAAATTCATCCTTATGTCTGGTGAGTGTATTAAAAATCTTCATATCTATCTTATTCCTCCTGTCCTTTCCGGTTCCATCCATTCTGTGTTCAAATATGTCATGGAATCCATGCTTTGTCAAGCAAAAACACGTCTGTATCCATCAATGTGCAAACTGTGAGTTGTACAGATTCGTATAGAAGCCATTCTGTGCCATAAGCTGGTCGTGATTTCCCTTCTCGATGATATTTCCATCCTTCATAACTAAGATTACATCTGCCTCACGGATTGTCGACAGTCTGTGTGCAACAATAAAGCTTGTTCTGCCCTGCATCATACGATTAAATGCTTTCTGAATCCGTATCTCCGTACGTGTATCGATGGAAGATGTCGCCTCATCTAATATAAGCATCGGCGGCAGCAACAACATAACTCTCGTGATACACAAAAGCTGTTTCTGTCCCTGTGACAGATTGCCGCCATCCTCGGCGATTACCGTGTCATAGCCCTGTGGCAGACGGCGTATGAAGCTGTCGGAATGTGCAAGCTTCGCTGCCTGTATGATCTCCGCATCCGTTGCATCCGGCTTTCCATACGCAATATTCTCACGGATCGTACCGCTCTTTAACCATGTCTCCTGCAATACCATACCGTAGTTTTCACGCAGACTGTCTCTCGTCATGTCACGGATATCTGTACCGTCAACCGAGATTGCACCGGTATCCACATCGTAAAACCGCATCAAAAGATTGATAAGTGTACTCTTTCCACATCCGGTCGGTCCAACGATTGCCACACGCATACCCGGCTTTACAGAGAGGTTCAGATTCGTGATAAGTGTCTTATCCTTCACATAGGAGAAGTTCACGTCCTTAATCTCGATTGCGCCCTTTGTATCGGCTAATACATATGCGTTTTCTTTCTCCGGTACCTGCGGTGTCTCATCTAAAAGCTCAAACACACGACCGGCACATGCCATCGCATTCTGAAGCTCGGTGATGACGTTTGATATCTCATTAAATGGTTTTGTATACTGGTTTGCGTAGCTTAAGAAGCAGGTAAGCTGTCCAACAGTAAATCCGGTCATAATCGCGGAAATGGCACCGATGATACCGACTGCCGCATATACAAGGTTGTTGACAAATCTCGTACATGGATTGACCAGTGACGAATAAAACGTTGCTGACATGCTGTCCTTCTCCAGACGATCGTTGATCTCCTCGAAGCGATCGAGTGCATCATCCTCATAGCCAAATGCCTGCACAATCTTCTGCTGTCCGACCATCTCGTCGACCAGTGCTGTGATCTCACCACGTGTCTCTGACTGCCGGTGGAACAGATGATACGTCCGCTTCGCGATGAACGATGCCACAAACAGAGAAAGCGGTGTCAATACAATTACGACCAGTGCGATTGGTACATTTACAGCTATCATAAATCCAAGCGTTGCAAGAATCGTTACGATTCCGGTGAACAACTGTGTAAATCCCATCAGAAGTCCGTCTGCAAACTGATCGATATCCGACACGATACGGCTCACGATATCGCCGTGTTTGTGCGAATCAATATAAGAAAGCGGAAGCTCCTCCATATGATTAAACACTTCGATACGGATATCCCGCACAACGGAATACGTGATATGATTGTTAATAATATTCATAAACCACTGTGAAATCACTGTCACGACGGTTACCATCAAAAATGTATAGATGATGTCCTTGATTCCATCGAAATCAACCAGACCTTTTCCGACGATTAAGTCGATTGCATTACCTGTCAGAATCGGTGCATACAAAGTGGAGGCAACTGTAATCATTGCACAGACAAACGAAAGGATGACCAGAATACGGTATTTCTTAATGTGTGTCAGTACACGTTTTAACACAGCTTTATCAAAGCCCTGCAGCTTCTTTTTCTTATCCTTAGACATCTGCCTTCACCTCCTTGTTCTGGGATGCATAGATCTCCTGGTATACCGGACAATTCTTCATAAGCGTATCGTGATCGCCTATTCCTGCGATTTTACCATCGTCCAAAACAACGATCTTATCTGCATACATGATTGAGGATGCACGCTGCGATACAAGGAACACGGTCGTGTGATCCGTCTTCTCCTTGATGGCTTTCCGGAGTGCGGCATCTGTTGCATAGTCAAGAGCGGAAGAACTGTCATCAAGGATCAGGATTTCCGGCTTCTTCACAAGCGCACGTGCAATCGTCAGTCTCTGTTTCTGTCCTCCGGACAGGTTTTTGCCGCCCTGGTTCAGCACAAACTCGATGCCGCCCTCTTTTTGCTGCACAAAATCCTCCGCCTGCGCAATCGAAAGTGCTTCTTCGATTTCCTCTTTTGTTGCATCTTCCTTTCCCCAACGGATATTATCTGCGATTGTTCCGGAGAATAGCACTGCCTTCTGTGGAACAACACCGATTTTTTCTATCAGCTGCTCTTTTGGATATTCCATTACATCCACACCATCGATCTTGATACTGCCCTGTGTGCAGTCATAGAAACGAGGAATCAGATTCACAAGCGTTGATTTACCGGAGCCTGTACCACCGATAATACCGATCGTCTCGCCGCGGTTCACCTTCAGGGAAAGTCCCTCGATGGAGGTTTCCTTCGCATCCGCATACGTAAGTCCGGCATTGATAAATTC
>ERZ1034998.1805-NODE-1805-length-12290-cov-41.713118_pt1 | contig 12290 bp, 5 predicted proteins | sample MGYA00520621_ERZ1034998 | MGnify/ENA primary metagenome ERZ1034998 (study PRJEB33766, sample SAMN09781748) | gut metagenome | biome: gut microbiome | host: Homo sapiens | place: Madagascar | study: EMG produced TPA metagenomics assembly of the PRJNA485056 data...
TCTGCGCCCCGATGTCCTGCCAACGACGGGGCTTATTACGGCAAAATCCTTATCTACGCCCCGATGTACAAAGGTGGAGGGTACAATCGACCTGATTTTGTCTCACATACCCGCTTTCGCAAGTTCTGCTGGGTACAGATAGCTTGTTTCTGAATTCCATACCCTCGTCAGCACAAATACATAAAAATACTGACAGGCAGATATCTTCACTGTCCATCAGTATTTTTGTCTGTCAATATTTACTTGGTCAATGATCGATTACAGTCTGTTCGCCTTCACGTCCTCGAACTCCTGCAGCATTTCTTCGGAAGGAGCCTTGGTAGCGAGACTGACTGCGATGATAGCGATAAGTCCCAGCCCGAAACCAACTACCAGGGAATACAATCCGGTAGCTTTGCCCAGGGTCTGTCCGCCCATGAGAGGAATGTAATCCCAAATGATCACGGCAAGTGCTCCGGTGACAATTCCGGCTACCGCTCCGGGGAAGTTGGTTCTCTTCCAATATAAGGACATCACTACCAGCGGACCAAAGGCGGCACCTAAACCTGCCCACGCATTGGACACCAGCCCCATGACTGTGTTGTTCGGATTCCATGCGATGATGTAAGCCAGCACAGCTACTACCAGTACTGTGACACGGCTCACATTCATAACCGTTTTGTCATCCGCATCCTTTTTGAGCAGTCCCTTGAAGATATCCTCCGCTACGCTGGAGGCGCTGACTAACAGCTGGGAATCCGCCGTGGACATGATCGCTGCCAGGATACCGCAGAGGAACAATCCTGCAATGAACGGAGCCCGCATCTCCACGGTAAATACCTTCTTGATCATCTCAATAAATACCTTCTCATTATTGCCATTCACCAGCTCCGGCAGATAAGCTCTGCCCAGGATACCGATAAATACTGCAAATCCCAGGGATAATGCTACCCAGCTGATGGCTGTTGCCTTGGACTTAGTCATTTCCTTCTCATCACGGACTGCCATGAATCTCACCAGGATGTGGGGCATTCCGAAATATCCCAGTCCCCAGCCGAGACCGGAGATCACGCTGACAATATTGTTGCTGCCATCACCGTTCTTCATCAGATTCAGGAAGTTGGCACTGTCGGCACCGCTGGCTTCCAGACCGGCTGACAATGTAGTGCCGCCGGTTGTCAGAAAATGATAAGCGAACAGCGGTACTGCCAGAATACCGACCAGCATCAGCATACCCTGGATAAAGTCTGTCACACATACCGCGGTAAATCCGCCGAGGAAGGTATAGACCAAAACTACCAGTGCACCGATGGTCAGTGCCACATGATAGTCAATACCGAACACGGACTCAAACAGCTGACCTCCGGCAGAAAGTGCGGACGCGCAATATACCAGGAAAAATACTACAATAGTAATAGAAGAAACCGTCATCAATACCTTCTTCTCATCATGGAAACGGTTCTCAAAATAAGTAGGCAGTGTCACAGAGTTGTTGGCGCGGATCGTATATCTGCGCAGCTTCGTGGCAATGAGCAGCCAGTTCAGCGTCGTGCCAATGAAAAGTCCGATGGCGATCCAGCCATCACCTCCGACACCGGTTAAGTAAATAGCTCCCGGCAGTCCCATTAACAGCCATCCGCTCATATCCGATGCCTGTGCGGACAGTGCAGCGACGAAGCCGTTCAGCTTTCTGCCTCCTAAAAAATAATCTTCGGAATTGTTGTTTCCCTTTGCATAGAACGCTCCAATAGCGATCATCATGAGTAAATACAGCACAAATGCCACAATTACCCAGCCCAGCGTATTTCCTGTCATAATAGCCTCCTCAAATTTTTCTTCCTGTACATTTTCTAAATTGTATACAGTGATACGATTTATTATATACAAGAAATGGCTTATCGTCAACAGATTAGTTTGCTATCGCTGTAATGTGTGAAAGCCTGATTTGAATGTTATTTTGTCATGTTGACAGGCTGAGAATAGTTTGCCATTCTCTATCTATAAGTAAATTTTCTATTTCAAATCTTATTTAATTTCAGTATTTTGGTGAATCACCAGAGCTATACGTGCATTTAATCCGATCCAATCCAAATATTTGCCTGGGTTTGTCAATCATCCGATCAGCAATATGATCGAGGATATTATGGAAAAAAATTCATCAGAATCCTATTTTATTCAAATATGTGATTTCGTTTCATTTTTTGTACATTTATATTTCAAAATCGAAATTCGGAAAGAAGAGTTACCCAAACGAGTGGGAACTGTAATTGACAAACTCTTTGTAAAACGGGTTATGGTGACGTTAAAGGAAGCGGAAAAATTAAATTTGAAAGCAAATGAGACAAATATGTATGGATTAGTAATATATCCAAAATAAAACACCACCTACATCGCATTCGCGAGTTCAGTGGTTCATTTATATTATAATAAAAGCTAAGTATAGTGTCAATATTAAATGAAAAATAAGATTGCAAGACAAAAAGCCTCGCTACAGGTATCATCTCTGTAGCGAGGCTTCTATATTATTTACGTTATTCTTAGTTCTTCTTTCTTCTTGCCAGCATTCCAACGAGTCCGGTCAGGGATATCACAAAGAGCGTCAGCCAGATGCCGGAAGCATCTCCGGTCGCCGGAACCTTGTCCAGTTCCTGCGCCGGAGCGGCGGCGGTATTGGCAGCCGCACCTGCCGTATTACCGCTGTCATTGTTGCCGCTGTTATCGCTGCCATGATTGCTGTCATTATTGTTACTGTTATTACCACTGTTATTGCCGGAGGTATTCGCTGCGACCGTAAAGTTAGTACCGGCGATACCATTGTTCCAGACGATAGCAAAGGTATGGCTGCCTGTAGCTAATGTCTTAAGGTATTCTGCCTTCAGGGTAATAATGGTAGAGCCTTCTTTTGCTTCGTAGTTAGCAGGATCGATCACTTTTCCGTCTACCTTTACAGCATGGAACCTGGAAAATTCGCCGTTTCCGCGGATCACGACAGTACCGTCCGTATTCTGTGTCCAGGAACTGTTTGCGCCATCGATGATCCGGTATTCCGGAGAGATGTAAATGATCACATTAACTCTAACATCTTTATAGTTCTCCGATGTAATTGTCACAGGCACGGTCACCTTATTGTCAATATTGTCTTTCGTCAGTTCGGACAACGCAAACTTCATAAGGCCGGTCGCATCTATAGTAATATCTCCGGACACAATTCCGTTGTCATTGGTAAATGCATCAGGTGTATAACTTCTTGCTCCCGGTACAAGCTCCGCTAAGTTGATGGTCTGTTCGCCCTTCTTCGTGTACTCGAAGAATTCTGTAACGTCTTCTACTGTAAGATCCGCCTTCTCAATGGTCAGTGTACCTGCCTCAATCTCTGCTTCGGTGTAGTTCTTGCCTTCCGCTACGGACAGGATCACCTTATAGGTTCCGGCGTTGGTAGGTGCTGTTTCACTTCTGGCATAGGTCGTACCGTTGCTTCCTTCGTAGCACACCGTTACCGCGCCCATACCGATGACGCCGTTCTTCGGCTGAGCAGTCACCGTCTTCGGCGTACCATCATAGGTCAGCGGCGTGGATAGATTCGGAGACACATCAAAATCCCCCAGTACAGGACTTGCCTTGGTAATCTTCCATATCGTGTAAGCGGTTCCGGTATAATTGCCCTTGCCAGCGATGGTCAGAGTGATGGAAGCATCCGCATTGATCTGTTTGTTACTGTTATTTACAATGTAATAATCATTAGTAGTTAATGACACCTGGTTAAGAGTTACGGATGTAATCTGCACCTCCTGCATCAGACCGGTATATCCCAGACTGTCTGCCTGTAATGTAATGACTGCCCCTTTAATGTCCTTAGGACTGATCGTGAATGTCCTGCTTGCGGTTCCCGTGTAGTTTCCTTTTCCGGTGATGGTCAGGGTCGCTGTATCCTTGCCCGCATTGATATTCTTGTCGTAGATGAAGTCAAAGTCTGCGCCGGAAGTCAGTATAGTATTGCCATCCGTCACAACAGGTTGCGGTGTAATATCATTGCCGGTGTATGTCTCATCAGCAATCGCTCCAATCATGTCCGCGGTAACAGCCTTCGGAGAAATGGTAAAGGAGTATGTCACCTCGCCGGTATAATTCTCGTTGCTGTCAGCCACTTTATATGTCACCTTGTAAGTACCTGCATCCTTGGGTGCAGTGGTGGTGCTGTTGTAAGTCGTACCATCCGTACCCTCATACAGCACTTCCAGTTCGTTTGCAGGAACGTTGCCGCCGGTAACCTGCAATGTACCGGTCGGCTGAATCGCACTACCATCATAGGTCTTGTCCGTATAGGTCAGACCTTCGATCGTAACTGTCGTCTTGTCCGTAGGATGGAAGCTCAGAGTTGCCTCAATATCCTCGTAGTTTGCGGAAGAGATGGTTACTGTGCAGGTCTGGTCGGTCTCAGAGGTAATGTTGTCCTGAGCGATATAGGTAAGTATATATCCCTTGTATGTATCCCAATATGTCGTAACGGTCACAATTCCACTGGGAGGAGTTGCAGTAACAATAATCTGAGCACTCGCCGGTACCTGTCCCTCCGGGAAAAAGTCTGCTACCGTCAAAGTACCGGTCTGCTCACCGACACGGTTCTTTATTATATTTACCGTCTTGCTGACCGGGCTACTGTAAATTGCTTTATTAATGGTAATTACCTTTGCAAGGCTGGTGACATCATTATAGTTGTCACCGCCGGATTTTTTTACAGTAACTGTAACCTGACCTGCTTTGACAGGATGCAGTGTGCTACCGTTAATCGTAGCTGCACCCGTACCGTTCTCTACCGTGTAAGTCAGTGCACCATTGCCAGTGCCACCGGCAACAATCAATGTCAGATCAGTGCCATAGGTTGCAGATGTGGAAGTTATTGTTATCGGAGCCTGATCCGCCTTAATAATGCTTGCTTGATGTTCCACAATAAGACCCGCAGGGAGGATATAGTTTTGACTGCTTGTCTCCTTAGAAGTAAAAGTCACTTTGATGGCATCTTTTACGTTAGGACTATTGTAAGCCCAGGTACCTGTAACTTCCGGTACTGTATCATCTGCATTGACCTTGGATCCGGACTTAATCTGCACCTTAGCTTTTGTGCAGTCAGTATTGCCATCATAAACTTTCTTAAACACACTGTCTGCGGTGAACTCTAAATCATTTGCAGTCAGAGTTTTCTTATCCACCTTCAAAGTATATTCCGCTGTTCCCTCAGAATACTTGCCATCCACTGCCTCAGCAGATGCTGTGATAGTGGCAGTACCGGCACCCTTAATGGTCACGTTACCGTCAGCATCCACTTCCGCAACGGAAGTGTCACTGCTGGAATAGGTAATTTTACTGCCATCCGCACGATCATTCGTTGCAGCATTGGCAAAAGCAACATCACCGTAGGTCTTCGTTACATTGCCGGAGGTTGCGAAAGTCAGATTCTGCACCATGGAACCAATCGTATATTCCTTGGTTACGCTCGCAGGCAGCGAATAGTTGCCTGCCTTATCTCCGGTCAATCCCGTAGCTTGCGCAGTATGCGTTCCTGCTGTCAGCGTATTGCCGCCGGAGACTGTCACGTTGATCGCATCGTTGTTCACCAGATTGGTGACTTTGGCAGTAACATTTCCTTTGTTGTCACCATAAGTACGGTTTTCTGTATTTTCCCATTTTAGTTCTGCTGTAAGTGGTGTGACCTTCAGTTGACCCGAAACATAGGTAATTGCATAGTTATCAGAGGTCTGTCCACTGGGAGTGATCGTATAGTTGTCACCGACATTATCATACTGTTTATAGCTGTAAGTGTAATTTAATGTTCCCCCTAGAACCTCTGCATTTTCATTATTTACAAAACCACTGTAGGACACACCCTTATTGCCAGAGCTGTCACCATAAGTAATTTCATTATCATTCGCTGTCACAGTCAGTGGAGCCTTGGTGATAGCATAATCCAATGTTGCAGTGGCAGTTGTATTATCAGAATTTGTAATTTTAAGAGTCGCCCGATATGTACCGGCATTCTTAGGTGCTCCTTCAATACCAACATTTCCTGTTTCTTTTAATTCCTGATAGGTAATAGCTGGTTTAGTGGGCAAGCCCAAACCATCAGAATACTTATCATCCGTTGTTACCGTAGCGACTTTCTCGCTGCCACTGTAAGTCAAATCCGTCGGTGCAGTAACCGTATAGGTTGTAGCAAAATCACTTCCCAAATTACAACCGGTCGCATTACATTTGAATGTAATCTGATCGCCTTCTGCAGTGGCTTGCCAGTTGTGCTGATGAATTCCCAGGTACAGCTTGCCATCCTCATCCTTGGAAACAATATAGTTCCTATTCTTCACATCCGGAATGAAGATCTTGGAATAATCCAAGTCAGTTTTAGCCGCGCCGGTAGCGAACAAAACACTCTGATCCTCTGTGGGTGCAGTGGACGTGGTGATGCCGATTTGGGCATACTCTGTCAGACTATTAGCGATAGTAATGGTTTGAGTATCTTCCAGCAATACATTTGCTTCAGTATTACCGATAACCTTAGCATCACCGCCGATGGTTAATGTTGTATCATATAATTTTACACCCCGTGTGTTGCCCGTGATAGTTCCTCCGTACAATCTAACCGGAACATTTGTAGACACACCGACATAGCCTCCACTGATGGTGCCTCCATACAGATCAAACGATGCATTTGATTTGCTAATCTGTACAGCAACTGATTTCATATCTCCGGTATTAGCAACTAAAATTTTTCCTTTATTCTCGCAATCACAAACTGTCAGCTTGTAATCAGCAAAATGAAAGACTCCATAGCAATACTTGTTTGTGGAAATTGTATGTCCATCCAGGCAGATATTCACGTCGCCACTAATATTAATGGAACCCTCGAGCGTAATATCCTCCGCCAAATAATAATTGCCCGCCGGGAGTGTATATACATAATGCTCAGTTGGATTTGTTCTCTGTGCCCGTGTTGTTTCGGTTGCACCATATTTCAATGTCTTCGCAGTAGCATCATAAGTCAAAGGGATCCACAGTGCATTGCTGTGACCGTCGTTGCAGTCCGTTTTGCCACAGATGGGATGCTCATGCGGCGTACCGTTTGTAAACGTAATACTGTTGTTCACTAATTTCGTTGTATAACCAGCGTCATCACTTGTAAAACGTTGCAGGTCATCATTCGTCAGCGTGTACTTTGAGCCTTGTGCGACAATCTTATAGCTGCCCGCATCAATTGTTCCGGCGTTCACGCTGATGGATGCATTGTTAGACAATGCTCCATTGACCTGGATAGATGCCTGTTTTTGTGTTCCATCAACAACCGATTGCAGGTAAACATTGTCTGCAGTCGTACCATCCGTCTTATAATTCCCCGTAATCTGCGCATCACCACTGACAATAAAATTCGATTGTCCTGCTACATATACGCCGCCTCCGTCGGTGGCTGTTTGATTTCCGGTAATTTTACCACCTGTCATAGTGAAAGTATTTCTATTACCTTCAACATATACACCACCGCCTTTAAAACTGTTAGAGGTGTTTGTATTTTTATTGTTGGTGATTTCACCACCGTACATAGTAAATGTCCTTGAGCGATAACTACTATATCCCAAATATACGCCCGGATAGGATCCGGTATTTCCGGTAATAGAGCCACCATACATTACAAAACTATTTGTATAGCTGTCGTCACTACCTGTAGTGAAAAGTTCTATACCGCCCCCTTTATAATTGTTTCCATGTGTAATCTTTCCGTATGTACCTTGTCCACTCATACAATCTGTCAGTGTAAAAGTCCCGGAAGTGTATTTGCTGATTACATAGTAATCGTCATTCATGATAATGTCATGACCATTCAGGTCAAGAACCATTCCTTCTGCAGGGTTCCATGATTGTGTCAATGTAACATCTTTGGTCAGATAATAGTACCCAGCCGGCATATCACTTGTCAAAGTAGATGTTGCTTCCCAATACACATCCTTATGCTGAGGAGTGCCATCCGCATTCTTATGAGTACAGGTTTCACCACAGATGGGATGGGAGTGAAGTGTACCATCTCCAGTATTTGTAAGTATCAGTTTATTGTCCGTGCGCTGAATAGTATAGTTGGTCTGATCAACATCCGAAAAGAAATGGTTCGCATCTGCTTCAGTCAGGGAATATCCTTCCGCACTGGAAGCAACCTTTGAATAGTTACCAGTTTCAGGCGTTTTCGCCGTAGTCACACCAATAGATGCGTCCTCTGCCAAGACGGATTGGATGGTGATCGTCTTACCGGCAGCCAGTTCAACATTGTTTGCATCACTTTCCTTTGTATTCCCGGTGATCTGTACCGAACCGGATATCTTGAAGTTGCCATACTTGCTTACATATACACCGCCACCCTTTACGGTTGCTGTGTTACCGGTAATGCTGCCGCCCGACATAGTAAAGAAAACAGAGCTTCCACCACTTTCATACATGCCGCCTCCCTGGGAAGCATTATTATGGTTGATGGTACCACCAGTCATGGTAATTTCACCGCCGGCAGAATACACGCCACCACCCATCCCGGTTGCTTTGTTACCGGTAATGCTGCCGCCGTACATTCTGAAAATGTTTCCGACGTTGTTACACATAAACAAACCACCGCCATTAGTTGCGCTATTATTACTAATGGTGCCGCCGTACATATTGAAAATGCCACCATCATTTCTCATATGAGTTGTGTTGTTCATGTACACCCCACCACCGTCGGGAGTCGAGGTGTTGCTACTGCTTGCATGCCCGTTATTACCGGTAATAGAACCCCCATACATATTGAATGTGGCTCTGTGAAAAGCATCTACATACACGCCGCAACCGTTCTTACCATCTGCATGTGTGATTTTACCGGTGCCTTGACAATCTGTCAGCGAAAGAGCCATCTTCGCATTGCTATTGTCGCAAAACAAAATTATAGTATCAAAATCACCATTTGCCGCAATGCTATTGCCATTCAGGCAGAGGTTCACAACTTTAGCATTTGTATCCAGTTTAACTTCCTGTCCTATGTAAATGGGACAGGAAAGTGTAAGGTCACTGTCAAGATAATAGTCTCCCAACGGTAACACATAGCACTCTCCACTATATCCGATAATGTCAGACTTTTTTTCCACTTCGGCATCGTCTATTTTCAGTATGCCTTTATCCATCCACAGCTTCTTGAAAGTCACCTGCGAATCCGCCGTGTGATCACCAATATATTGATGATTCATGCCGCAAATACAGTGCGTATGCTGTTCCGCCACCATCATCAGTGCATTCATCGCCTCAGAAATGGCATGAAGTCGTGTCATATCCAGTTCTGCGATCTGTTCCTCGGTCAGTGACTCCATAGCCTCGTCAATGGCTTCCAGCTGCGCACTGACACTTTCTGCATTTTCCACCGTCACTGTCTCCGGCAGAGCGTCGATAAGTGCCTGTACCTTCTGCACTGCTGCCTTCTTCTCATCATCTGCCCCGGCATCCTGCGTGCCGGCATCACTATCGCTGACACTTTCAACCGTGGGTTTCACAGTATCTGGGACTTCGCCCGCAATGGGATCTCCCGTGCCGGGAGCTTCCACAGTGGTGCTCTTATCGGACGGAGTCTCTTCCCCCGGTGCCGTAGCTGCTTCTGCTTCCTTCTGCTCTGCCGCAGAGTCTGCTTCCTGCTGTTCTTCCGGCTCTGCCGCAGGGGCTGCTTCCTGCTGTTCCTCCTGCTCTGTCACCGCATCAGCCTCCTGTGCGAATGCTGTCATGGGCAGTGTTGAGAAGCAGAGAATAAATGCCAGTAACATGCTCAATACTCGTTTTTTCATACCGTTTTACCTCTTTCCGCTGGGCATAGTGATACCCATTATCTTAAAGATAACGTACCACACTTTCTCTCAGCGGAACCAGGGGCTGCATGAATCGACCCAAATATGTCATGAATCGACCGAAGAGGACTTTAAATGGCTCAATGCGGTTCAATAGCAAGTATTCCTTGAAAAAGTCTTTCCGGTATTATATTCTATTATTATGTCCTATAAAAGTTAGTTACAAAGTATACACGCAGAAAGGTTTCTATATGTGGATTGCAGATCATTGGAAAGATTACGAAGTGCTGGATACGTCCAGCGGAGAAAAGTTAGAGCGTTGGGGAGATTATATTCTCGTCCGTCCGGATCCCCAGGTCATCTGGAAGACGCCCCACGATCATAAGGGCTGGAAACAGAAAAACGGCCATTACCACAGGAGCGCCAAGGGCGGCGGTGAATGGGAATTTTTCCATCTGCCGGATGAATGGGCGATTCATTACACTCTGCCTTTCCAGAAAGAAGCTTCCGGCAAGGCTGATCCTCTGACCTTCCATCTGAAGCCCTTCAGCTTCAAGCATACCGGTCTGTTCCCGGAGCAGGCGGTGAACTGGGACTGGTTCTCCACCCTGATCCATGAAGCAGGCAGACCTGTAAAGGTGCTGAACCTCTTCGCCTACACCGGCGGCGCCACGGTATCCGCCGCGGCTGCGGGAGCTGCTGTGACCCATGTGGATGCGTCCAAGGGTATGGTCGGCTGGGCGAAGGAGAACGCTGCTGCCAGCGGGCTTGCCGATGCTCCCATCCGTTGGCTGGTGGACGACTGCATGAAGTTCGTAGAGCGTGAGATCCGCCGGGGCAACAAATACGACGGCATCATCATGGATCCCCCTTCCTATGGCAGAGGACCCAAGGGCGAGATCTGGAAAATAGAAGATAATATCTGGGATTTCGTAGGACTGACCGCACAGCTTTTATCCGATGATGCGCTGTTCTTCCTGATCAATTCGTACACTACAGGATTGCAGCCCGCCGTGCTGTCCTATATGATGAATTCCACCCTGACGAAAAAGTTCGGCGGTCATGTGGAAGCCGAAGAGATCGGCCTCCCCGTCACCGAGAGCGGGCTGGTACTGCCCTGCGGTGCTTCCGGACGTTGGCAGCGAAAGTGATCTGACTAGCATCATAAGCCTAATCAAAAAGGAGCCTCTGGTCGAGGCTCCTTCTTGATCACAGCCAAAGTCAGCAACTATCGCCTGATGATTGAATTCCAAATATGGTACGTTTTTACTCCTCTGTTTCAATCTCCAATCTATGAAGAATGTCTCTCACAATACCAGCATCCTCAATCAGAGAAATTCCAAAACACTTTTTTCCTGCATCTTTTAGGGAGGCTCCTATATGATAAACATTTTTCTTATCCAAGATTAAAAAGCGATCATGAAACACTTTCGTGTACCGCACTTCCAGTAAAGGATACTGGCTGTTGAAATTATTAACATCTTCCTGAGATAACTTGGTCCTTTTTAATGTATACATCACAATAGCCACATTCTCATTCTTTTTTGCGAGAAGATTCAGCGTTCCTATATCCACATAGCCATCAATTAAAACGATTTCCTTTTCCGCTTTTTGAATCAGGCTAACAATTAGACTAAAAGCATCATATATCTGACCATCAAAAAAGACTTTCTGATTTGATTCCTCATGGTCCGATATATATTCAAATATCTGATCCAATTTTTCATCCGTTTGCTTTTGATATTCCAGTTGTTTTAACTCCACATTACTGATACGCTCAAAAAGCAAGGCGTTATTAGCAATAAATCGCCTCATTTCCACGAATGCGCGCATAATACCAATACTTACCTTAATTGCCACTTCGCTATGTAGAACACTAGCCAACATAGAGATTCCCTGCTCTGTAAATACATAAGGAAGAGTCCTACGACCACCATAATTATTTTCGCCCTGCGCAAAACTTGAAATGCCAGTTTGGCATCTCAAGTTCTGATACTCCTCTTTCGTGAGCTGAAAACGAAAATCTTCTGGAAATCTACTAATATTTCTTTTTACTGCTCTATTCAATGCCCCTGTCTCTACCTGATAAAGAATGGCAAGATCACTATCCAGCATGACTTGCTTATCTCTAATAACATAAATCATTTTTTCAATCGACGGTCGAGTGATTTCAACTAAATCATTTGTAATACCATCCGTCTTTTTCGCTTCTGGTTTAATTTCCATCATAAATTCTCCCTATAACATTTACACGATATCCCGATACCGTACCTTGCCATTATGTTTGGAATGCCTTTCCCATAGAATTCCTTCCTGTGTTTGTTATAACCGCAGGATCAGACATTCCATGTTTATGAGATTATAGTAACAAAAACAGACATACCTATGTCCCATACAAAGTACGTATATCGCGGTCAAAACCCCGCTGTTATTTTAGAATGTTGTAAATTTGGAATAAAAGCATGGACTTTCCGACTCGCT
>ERZ1034998.1806-NODE-1806-length-12289-cov-4.222004_pt1 | contig 12289 bp, 10 predicted proteins | sample MGYA00520621_ERZ1034998 | MGnify/ENA primary metagenome ERZ1034998 (study PRJEB33766, sample SAMN09781748) | gut metagenome | biome: gut microbiome | host: Homo sapiens | place: Madagascar | study: EMG produced TPA metagenomics assembly of the PRJNA485056 data...
GCACTTGTACGATGGCTTCACAACGGAGAACTGATTCCGCCGGCAAAATTCATCCCGCAGCTTGAACGGGAAGGTAGTATCTGCCGGCTGGATTACTATGTGCTGGAGGAGACATGTAAGTTCATCCGCAGGCGGCTGGATGAAGGAAAGAGTGTCCCGTGCATCTCAGTGAATTTCTCCAGAAAGCATCTCGAGGAGAATCATCTCGTACGGAAAATCGTAGCGACCATTGACAGACACGATGTCGACCACCGGTATATCGAGATTGAACTGACAGAGAGTGAGGATTTCCAGAATTATGAAGTCATGTCCGAGATTGTAAATGGATTGAAGCAGGAAGGAATCGGCACATCCATCGATGATTTTGGAACCGGATATTCCTCGCTTAATATGATCAAGAAAGTTGATTTAAATGTAATCAAAATCGACAAATCATTTATTCCGCTTGAGACAGATTATACGGGCAAAGAGATTGACAAAGTGATGTTTACAAGCATGATCGACATGATTAAAAAGCTAGGCAAGAAAACGATTGCGGAAGGCGTGGAGACGAAAGACCAGCTGCAATATCTGCTCGATGTCGGTTGCGATATCGTGCAGGGATACGTATTTGACAAGCCAATGCCGGAAAAAGCGTTTGATAAACGGTTAGAACAAGGATATGGAGATGGGAAATAGTTTATGAGCAGTGAAGAAAAACGATATGCATTATTGATTGATTCAGATAATGTATCAGCCAAATATATAGACACGATCTTTGATGAACTGGCGGACCGGGGTATGGTAACGGTCCGGAGAATCTACGGAGACTGGGCGAAAAGCGTGAATGGCTGGAACCGGACGACGCTGCTCCGGAATTCCATTGTTCCAATCCAGCAGTTTGCATACACACAAGGGAAAAATGCAACGGATTCGGCGATGATCATCGATGCGATGGACCTGCTTTACACCGGAAATCTGGATGGATTTTGTCTTGCGTCGAGTGACAGTGATTTTACCCGGCTGGCAGAGCGGCTGCGGGAAGCCGGCAAGGAAGTGGTCGGCATGGGTGAGAACAAGACACCGGAAGCGTTTGTCAAGGCGTGCACGAGCTTCAAGATGCTCGATGCACTTATCCGTGAGGATATCTCCCAGACGACGGATGAAAAGAACACGGTGAAAACCGTTGCTGAAAAGACAGAAAACAGTTCGAATATTACAAGTATCAAGTCCATTCAGAAAGTGATTTACGATATTATAGACAGTAATTCGGATAATAATAAACTGACGCATGTCGGAGAAATCGGAAGTAAGCTGCAGGCGCGATTCTCTGATTTCGATGTGCGGAATTATGGATATTCAAAGCTGACAACATTTATAAATGAAGCGTTTGGTAATTTTGAGGTCATTTCCCAGAATCGACAGAATTATGTGAAGATTATCGATGATGTTGTGCCGAAGAGGGATATTGAGGATCAGATCATTCAGATTTTGAAGAAGGACCCACAGAAGAACAGTAATATGGGACTTTTGAACAGTACATTAAAAAATGAGAACCGGAATTTCAGTATCAAGAAATATGGATATAGCAAATTCTCCAGCTTCCTGAAGAGCTTTGGCTGTTTCAAGATTGAGGGAGATAAGGTGACGCTGCAGTAGACGGGCATATATGCAATATACGGAAGCAGAAGTGAATGATGCGGATGAAAGTGAAAAATGCACATAAGGAGAATACATATGGGCAAATCCGGAATGAGCGAAATGGAAGAAGATACGACCAGAGGGGATGAAACGGAAGCGATGAAAGTACAGGCACATGGAGAAAAAAATAAACGAAAAACAGTTGCGGATAAAGGCAGGAAAACTTCGATACGTGATGTGGTAAAGCTTTTGAAATGGATTGTGATCCTGGTGGTCGTAGTCATCCTGGTTGGAGCCGGCTATAAGCTTGCAAAGCAGCTTGGCTGGTTTGGACTGAAGCCAGAGGTAAAGACGACAATCCTTACAAGCAGTCAGTTAGAGAAAGTCCTGCAGATTGACGATCTGGCTGTGTGTAATATGACATATAATGGAGTCGCGGCTGTGCCACAGAAGAAGCATCCGAACAAGATTGCTTATTATGTATCCTATCATGCCTGTGCAAAAGCAAGCATGAACATGGAAGAGATCAAAGTGAACATCGACGAGGATGTCCCGGAAGGACAACCGAAAAAAATTATCGTCACACTTCCACAGATCCAGGTGAAAGAGGTTGTCGTGGATATGGCATCGATGGACTATATGTTCATAAAGAAGAGCGCAGAAAAATCCGATGTATCCGAGGAAGCCTATGCGGCATGCCTTGCAGATGCAGGTGAAGCGTGCAGAGGCAATGAAAAACTCCTTGAAATGGCAAGAGAAAATGCGGAAGATACAGTGAAAGCGTTGATCAATCCAATCATTGAAAATCAGGATGAGCCATATGAACTGGTGATTAAATAGAAATTTCGATGGGAGGAAATGAGAATGGGAAAGACGAATAAAAAGGTAAAGGGATTGAACAAAAATAGAAAGATAAAAAGACTTGCGGCATTTTGCCTTGTTGTTTGTATGCTTTTTTCAGCCTGTGGCAAACAGGAAGAAGCACCGAAGGAAGATTTAAGTCTCACGCAGATGAAATCCATCTGCGAGCTTGCAACGCTCAAGACATATTATCATAATGTCGCAAAGCTTACGAAAGAAAAAGATGTGTTGTGGTGGGACACAACCGCAGAACTCTGGATTGAGTATTCCGGTATCGTAAAGCTCGGCGTGGACATCACGAACCTGGGGATGCAGGTAGATGGCAATCAGGTGACGATCACGATGCCGAAGGCAACGGTGCTTAGCTGTCAGGTGGATCAGACATCGCTGGATAAGGACTCCTATTATACGAACCGGGAAGGTCTCGGGGCGGAAAAGATCAACGCAGATGACCAGACGGAAGCAATCAGAATGGCACAGGAAAATATGTTAGAGGAAGTAAATGCAGATGACTCCCTGCTACAGCAGGCTGAACAGCGCGCACAGGAGCTATTAGAGCAGTATGTGAAGAATGTCGGTGATGCGATGGGCAAAATATATGAGGTGAGTTTTGTGATTGCGGATGATGCTGGGACAGGAAGTACGGATAGTACGGAAGCAGTATCGCCGGAAGAAGACAGTGCAAAATGATTGATAAAAATTGATGTGAGTTATGAGAATCAGGAAATCCATTTAAAATTGAGAAGATCCGTTGCAAATTGCAATGGATCTTTTTAGGTTATTTTAAAATGATATTGTTCGGAAAAATGTCGAATAATATTGATATTATTCGGAACAATATCAAATATGAATTGATATTGTTCTGAAAAGTGTGTATAATAATTATAACAAAGTACGACTAGCGGGAGGTGAGATTGGTGAAAACTTGTAAAGAAATGGCGGTTCTCTGGAATGTTACAGAAAGAAATATTGCAAAGTTTTGTAAAGATGGAAAAATTCCAGGGGCATTCAAAGAAGGAAAAGCATGGAAGATTCCAGATGATGCGAAGAAGCCGGTTGATAGCAGGGTTACATCAGGAAAATATGTCAGGAAACCCGTTCGGACAGATAGAAAGTCATTGCCGATCGGAATCTCTGACTATGTGCGTGCGCAGTCGGAATACTATTATGTTGATAAAACGATGTTGATCAAAGACTTCCTGGATCACAAGCCTTTTGTATCGTTGTTCACAAGACCAAGACGTTTTGGCAAGACATTAAATATGGATATGCTCAGGGTATTTTTTGAGATATCAGATATGGATACTTCGCAATATTTTAAGGACAAAGATATCTGGAAGTGTGGAGAAGTCTATCGTGCGCATCAGGGTAAATATCCGGTTATTTTTCTTACATTCAAGGATGTGAAGTTTGATACCTGGGATGCAACGCTTGCCAAGGTCAGAGAACTTCTGCAGGAAGAGTACGGCAGACATCAGGAGCTGCAGATAAGTGATAAGCCTTCTAAGTATGAGAAAGAGTATTTTGAGAAAATGCTTAATGGCTCTGCAAATGAAGTAGAGCTTGCTTCATCCCTTGAAAAGCTTTCGAAGATGCTTGCAGTTCATTACGGCAAGGCACCGATTATCATTATTGATGAATATGACACGCCGATTCAGGAAGGCTATTCGAAAGATTTTTACGAGGAAATTATTGGGTTCATGAGGAACTTCTTCTCCGGTGCGTTTAAGGATAACAGGAATCTTTCCTATGGATTTCTTACGGGTATTCTGCGTATAGCACAGGAAAGTATTTTCAGTGGATTAAATAACCTGACGGTCAATTCTGTAATGGATGAGGAATACGATCAGTATTTTGGATTTACCGGGGATGAAGTCAGACAAATGCTGGAATATTATGGTGTGCCAGACAAGGAAGAAGAATTAAAAGACTGGTATGACGGATATTTGTTTGGCAGTACGGAAATATATAACCCGTGGTCAGTGATTAACTATATTTCCAAAGGGTGTGTTCCTCAGGCGTATTGGGTGCATACGGGAAAAAATGATATTCTGGAGGATGTCTTGCAGGTTGCTACAGACGATATTACAGAGCGACTGTATTCTCTGTTACAGGGCGAAAGAGTCATTGCAAGAATTGATCAAAATGTTGTATACAGATCACTTACGGAGGATCTTGCGAATATCTACAGTCTGTTGCTGGTAGCGGGTTATCTGAAAACACCGAAGAAAGAACTACAGCCAGATGGCTCCTATCTGTGTGAGGTATCAATTCCGAACAGGGAGATTGCAGCGGTATATAAGAGCGAGATTTTGGCGCATTTAGTGCAGATTGGTGCGATTACCAGGACAACGGCAGATAAAATTGCGGAAAGCTTGTATGCAAATGATTATAAGAAGTTAGAGAAAGCGATTGCAGACTATATGGATAAGTCCATTAGCTTCTACGATGCCGGAGCAGAGGGCTTTTATCATGGATTGATACTGGGGTTGATCGCGTTGCTGGATAATCAGTATAAGATAAGATCTAACCGCGAATCCGGAGATGGCAGATATGATATCGGAATGATTCCAAGAGGAAACAAATATCCGGGAATTATCATGGAACTAAAATGGAAGAAGGATTTGAAGGAAGAAGGTCTTAGCAGACTTGCAGAAGAGGCACTCGTTCAAATCGATGAAATGCGATATGACGCGGAATTGAAAGAAGAAGGAGTTCTCAATGTGTTAAAGCTGGGAATTGCATTTTCCGGAAAGAATGTTTGTGTAAAGACAAATCACGAAATTGAATAAACTAAAAGAGCCGATACAACAAAAGTGTACCGGCTCTTTCGTTTCCTTGGAGGGATAGGGATCGAAATTATGTTAATCCTCGTCCTCGGCATCTCTGCGCAGATAAATCAGCTTCCGGAATGCTGGTACGATCTGTGCGGCAACGACAGCCTTCACAAGGTCAAGTGCAATAAAAGGAAGAAAACCGGATACAAAAGCAGCCTTGATACTGCAACCTGATGCGATCATAATCCAGAGAGAACCGACTGCGTCAACGAGAACAGCGGATAACATAGCAACGATAGTATAACGGATACGATTGTACTTCTTTCCGCGGAAGACCGGAATCAAAATGGCGATGAAGATAAAGGCGAAGGAAAAACCGCCATAAGTGCCAAATAAGTACCCCGGGCCTGCCTGTCCACCGACGAATACCGGAACACCGACCAATCCGAGTAACATCCAGATCAGACCGATGAAGAATGATTCTGCAAGTGGGAATACAAGTGCAATCAAGGTGATTACAAAGTTTAAAAGTGTGATGTGTGTTCCGTTTGGCAGCGGGATGCTGATATAAGCGGATACACACAGGATGGCTGCGAAAAGTGCCATCATGACAATTGAGTAGGTTGAAAATTTGCTTTTTGCTGTTGTGTTCATTTCTTTTTCTCCATAGTTTCTGTTATAATAGCCGTGCTATTGTTGAATTCATAGCAAGTACATGATGTAGAATAGCAGATGAAAATAAGAATGTCAACCTAAAACGAATGGAAAAGTTGACATTGTAAACTTTGGGAAATATAATAAGAAACATTGAGTGAAAGATAGGGATAAGAAAGAAAATGAAGAACGAGTTTGAAAAAATATTTGAACAACTCGCCGATTTTCGCACGCTTGCCGGGTACGATGGCTGGATGATCGGGGCGTGTGTGTATGAGCAGCAGGAAGTGGCAGGAGAACGCGTATCAGGCACAGAATTTGGCTGTGAGAATGATCTGACGGTAGTTCAAAATCAGAAAATCAAAATTCAAAACTTTTGCAAGTCCGAAATCGTGAAGGAAACTGCAAGCTTTGCGGTCATGCGGAATCAGATGGAAGAGGATGGAATCGTGTATCAACTGGAGTTGCATGTAGTGAAACCGGAGGTGCAGGGAGCAGATACAAGCAGGCAAGTGGGAATTGATGAAAATGCGGGCATAAAAGAGAAAACGGAAATGCAGGGAGCAAATATAAGCAGACAGATTGTGATTGAAGAAAATATGGGCATGAATGTAGAGAAATCAAAGCCGGAAGAAAGGCGGATGAATCTACACTGTTCGGTCGAAGCGGAAGAAACCGCGGACACAGGCGAGGAAAAAACGTTTTCATTTACGCATTCCGATATCCTACGATTTGTGAATGCCGTAGGAGACACGAATTCGATTCACCGGACGGTGCATGCGGTTGTGCCGGGGCTTTTGATGGTGGAGTGGATGCTTGACATGTGGATGAAAAAACAGCCGGAGACGAAGAGTGATGTAGAGATGCAGGCAGGAATGTCGGATAGCAAAACGTTTATTTGCAGATTCCGTTTTGAGAAACCGGTATATGTAGATGAGAAGCTGCAGGTGCAGGCAAGAACCGAACGCGGAAAACAGATCTATGAATGTAAACGAGAGGATAAGGAAATCGTATGGAACATGCGTATATTATAGACGGACGCCGCAGCTATATCGGTGTCGAAAATGGAATGTATAAACATCTGCCGGCTGAGGTACTTGCAGCGGAGGTGCTTTGTGCGCTTGTACCCGTAGATGTACGTCAGACGATCGATGAAGTGATCGTCGGAAATGGAGTCGGAGCCAGTGGAAATGTTGGCAGACTGGCAACGCTTACGGCACATTTCCCGAAAGAAGTTCCTGCATATACGGTGGATATGCAGTGCGGATCGGGACTGGAAGCACTGACGATTGCCGCGGCGAAGATAAAAAGCGGACAGGCAGATCTGATCGTGGCAGGTGGCGTGGATAGTTCATCGACAGCACCGCGCCGGGCGTACAATCGGAATCATCCGGATTATGAACGCTATGGCGGTGAAGGATCCTTTTATTCGGTTGCAAAGTTCGCACCTGGAGAGCATGATCCGTATGCGATGATCCGTGGCGCAGAGCGCGTTGCAGTGGATATGCATATGACCAGACAGGAATTAAATAAATGGGTGCTGCGTTCGCATGCTCTCGCTAAGCAGGCAAGAGAAGCCGGTGTGCTTGAACCATATCTGGTCGGCGTGCAGGGGGCTGCTGCGGATGCGGGTATCCGGGATCGCATGAGTGAACGGTTCTTAGATAAGCTGCCGCCGCTTCTGCCGGACGGAGCGATACTGACAGCCGGAAATACATGCCTGATGCATGACGGAGCGGCATTTTTGATGGTGGCATCGGAGCGTTATGTAAGGGAACATAATCTGACACCGCTTGCGGAAATCATTGATTCCGTAATGGTTGGCGGGAACCCGGACAAAAGCCCGGAGACAGCAATACTTGCCATTCAGAAATTACTTGCCAAGACGGAACATACGGCGGAAGATATCGCGGTATTTGAATGTAATGAGGCATTTGCAGTAATTGATGAGCTTTTTGCACGTGCCTATCCGGAAGCAGTTGACCATTACAACCGGTATGGTGGGGCGCTTGCATATGGACATCCATATGGTGCATCAGGCGGTATTATCACGATACATGCATGCCGGGCGCTGCAGGAGACACCTGGTTATGCAGTATGCAGCATTGCGGCAGCGGGAGGCATCGGACATGCGCTGCTGCTGCGGGCGCGGGTGTAAATCACCAGAAATAGTCTGGATGCAGGTCGTGCATCGGACAGGATGAAAAAGGAAATATGACATGCAGTATATTGATTATTTGACAAAACAACCATCGGACAAAGACGCGATCATCATCAACGGTGATTGCTATACATATGGAAAGCTCTATGCGCTTGTGAAGGATGCACGGGAGCATCTGCCAAGGATCACAGAAAAACATCTGTATCCGATCCGGGAGACCGGAATCCTGAAACAGTTGATCTTATTTCTGGCGTGTGCGGGAACAAATCAGGTACCGGTCATTGTGCCGGCGGACAGCAAGCTGGGAGTGACAGATCCGCTGTTTGATACACCTGTGCCGGAGCGCGCGGTGATGGCAGTGATGACATCCGGGACAACCGGGATTCCGAAGATTTTATTCCGAAGCTTTGAAAGTTGGGCGGATTTCTTCCCAATTCAGAATGAAGTGTTTGGCGTGGATGCGGACAGCCGTCTGTTCGTGCAGGGAAGCCTTGCATTTACCGGGAATCTGAATCTCTATATGGCACAGCTTGCGGCAGGCGGCACGCTGATTGCGGAGGATGTATTTCTGCCGGGTAAATGGGAGCAGGTGATGGCGCGCGAAAGGGCAAACGGCATTTACCTGATTCCGTCCAAATTGCTTATGCTGCCTCGCGTATTTAAGGGAGTAAATGCGAATATCCGCACGATCATTTCGGGCTCACAGAGCCTTGGAAGAAAGGATGCGGAAGTGTTGAAGAAGATATTTCCGAATACGGAGATTACATTATATTACGGTGCAAGCGAGCTGAATTATATCACGTATGTGAAGTCCGCGGACATGACGGAAGAGCGGAACCTGATCGGCAAGCCATTTCCGGGGGTGCGGGTGTTCATACAGGATGATGAAATGTACGTGGACAATGCATTTCATGTGGAGAATATTACGGTACCATATTCGCTTAGAGACAGCGGACGGATGGATGCGCAGGGGAACTTTTATTTCCTTGGGCGGACGGATGATATCGTCGGCGTGCGCGGACGCAAGGTGTCGATGATGAAGATTGAAAATGCGCTGGAAGAAGTTGCGGGCATCACAGAGGCGGCGGTCGTTCTGCTTCCGAAGGAGAAGGATGCGGATATACCGGCGGAGATCGTGAGCGCATTTGTGACAGTGGAAGGTACGGATGTGCCGGAGAATCTGCGGCAGCAGCTGAAGACACGGCTTGCGGATTTTGAGATTCCGAAGCGGGTGATCGTGCTGGAGGCGTTGCCGAAGAACACTAGCGGGAAAGTGGATAAGGCGCGGCTTAGACAGTGGTGGTTGGATTCGGAGTAAAACAGGCAGAAAGAGGTGGATTGCTCCAAGTCGGGAAAAAACGAGCAAGCTGGAGTAGGAGCAAAACAGGAACAATGGAGGACCGGACAGTGATACGGGCAGAACAGGTGAGATTTCAATATAAAAAGCGGGATGTCGATGGAAATGTGATCGCGACGGAAGAAATCTTAAAGGGTGTAGATCTTACAATTAAAAAGGGCGAATTCATTGCGCTGCTTGGCAGAAATGGTTCCGGCAAGACGACGTTCTCGAAGCAGTTAAATGCAATCCTTCGACCGTCGGAAGGTACGGTGACGGTAGACGAGATGGGAACCAAGGATGTGGATAAGCTGTATGAGATCCGCCAGCGCGTCGGTATGGTGTTCCAGAATCCGGACAATCAGATGGTGGCGGCAAATGTGGAGGAAGAGGTTGCATTCGGCCCGGAGAATTTGGGAATGGAGTCGGATACAATCGTGGCACGTGTGAAGCAGGCACTTGAACAGGTGCGGATGTGGAAGCGCAGAAAGACGGCTCCGAATCATCTGTCGGGCGGACAGAAACAGCGGATTGCGATTGCAGGAATTCTTGCGATGCACCCGGATTATATCGTCTTAGACGAGCCGACTGCGATGCTTGATCCGAAAGGACGGAAAGAAGTGATGGAAGCGTTACAGCGGTTGAATCAGGAACAGGAAATGACTGTGATTCTGATCACCCATGATATGGAAGAGGCGGCACTTGCGAGCCGGATAATTCTGCTTGCAGATGGGCAGGTGCGTTTCGATGGAACGCCGGAGGATTTCTTCGGAGCGGATGCATTGCTTGCCAAGATGGGCATGGAGGCACCGCTTTCTTACCGGGTGCAGCAGGCAATGGGAAGTGCGGCAAATCTGCAATCGGGTGCAGGTGAAAAAAGAGATAAGTGTAAAATAGATGTAAACGATAGATCCATAAAAAATGAGTGGACTGTGGAACAGAAGAAGCAGATACATGATGATAACCAGAGCGACAGTTGTCAAAAAACGAGTGTGTCAGAGAACCAAATAAAAGACCAAGATCTCCTCTCCCTGCAACACGTTAGCTATATTTACAGCCCGGGAACAGTATATGAAAAGGTTGCTCTGGACGACGTGAGTCTGTCGCTTGGCAAAGGAGAGATTGTCGGGCTTGCCGGACATACCGGTTCTGGTAAATCCACCTTGATCCAGCTTTTAAACGGGCTGCTGAAACCGACCAGAGGAACGGTTACATTTGAGGGAAAGGATATTCATGCAAAGGGATATTCGAGAAATAATCTGCGAAGCAAGGTCGGTATGGTGTTCCAGTATCCGGAGCATCAGATGATCTGCGATACGGTGTGGGAGGATGTCGCGTTCGGACCGAAGCGGCAGGGGCTATCCGAGGTGGAATGTCAGACACGCATACAGGAAGCTCTTGCATTTGTAGGTTTGCCGGAGAAGTATTATGAGGCGAATCCGTTGCAGTTATCCGGCGGACAGAAGCGGCGTGTGGCGATAGCAGGTGTGCTTGCGATGCATCCGGAATATATCATATTGGACGAGCCGGCGGCAGGACTTGACGCAGAAGGAAAACAGGAAATATTCGACCGGATCCGGCGGATGAGCCGGGAACAGGGAATCGGCGTTCTGCTTGTCTCACATAGTATGGAGGACCTGGCGGAATACGCAGACCGGATGATCGTGCTTGATGACGGAAAGAAGATACTTGACGGAAGTCCGGTACAGGTATTTGCCGAGAGGGAAACGCTGGAAACCTGCGGGCTGGATGTGCCGGAAGCAGTGAAGTTTGCCGATCGCCTGCGTGCGGAGGGGTATGCGATACCACAGACCGAGATACGGGAAGAGGAATTGCTGGAAACCCTGCGTGCTTGTGTGGATGGCTGTAGGCATGTCGCGGCGACGAGGAGGCAGCAAGCTCAGTCGGATATACAGGAAGTATCGGAAGAAGGCAGCAACCGAGTCCGGTCGGATATGCAGGAAGTATCGGAAGAAGGAAATTCTGACATGCAACGAGGAGATACGCTATGATTCGAGACATTACAATTGGACAATATTATCCTTCGGATTCGCCGGTTCATCATCTGGATCCGCGTGTAAAGCTATTCGCGACGCTGCTCTATATCATCAGCTTGTTTCTCTCCAAAAGCTTCGTGGTATTTGCTGTGGCAGGTGTGGTACTGCTCGTCTGCATCATGATATCGAAGGTTCCGTTTCGCTACATGATAAAGGGCTTAAAGCCGGTCTGGATTTTGCTTGTATTCATCTGCATCGTAAACGTATTTTTCGGCAAAGGGGATGTGCTGTATTTTCATTGGCGGTTCATCCATATCTACCGGGAAGGCATCCTGCAGGCACTGATGCGTGTCGTGCGGCTGGTAGAACTGATCCTGGGTTCATCACTTATGACTTACACGACGACACCGACAGAGCTTACCGACGGCCTGGAGAAGGCATTTCATCCGCTTACGAAGATTCATGTGCCGGTGCATGAGATTGCACTCATGATGTCAATTACGCTGCGCTTCATTCCGATTCTGATTGAAGAGTTAGACCGGATCATGAAGGCACAGACGGCACGAGGGGTGGACTTCGAGGAAGGAAATGTGTTCCAGAAGTTGAAACGTACCGGACGGATTTTGATGCCGCTTTTTGCATCGGCAGTCGGACGCGCCGGAGATCTCGCACTCGCGATGGAGGCCCGTTGTTACCAGGCGGGAAAGCCCCGGACGAAGATGTATCCACTTCGATATGCTCGTGCAGATGGCATTGTGTATGTGCTGGCAATTGTGTATCTGGCAGGGATGATCGTGTTGAAAGTGATGGTTGGATAGAAACGCTGCGGTGAGCAGGTAAATGAATATAAAATAGTTTTGGCAAAAGCAGGTTTGAAATAACC
>ERZ1034998.1807-NODE-1807-length-12281-cov-14.546867_pt1 | contig 12281 bp, 10 predicted proteins | sample MGYA00520621_ERZ1034998 | MGnify/ENA primary metagenome ERZ1034998 (study PRJEB33766, sample SAMN09781748) | gut metagenome | biome: gut microbiome | host: Homo sapiens | place: Madagascar | study: EMG produced TPA metagenomics assembly of the PRJNA485056 data...
AAATTCAACATAGTTTTATTTTTGCAAGATTTAATGTAATTTTGCAAGAAGGAGTATAAAAATGAATGTTCTTAAGATAAAAAAGATAAAAGAAAATGCAATTATTCCTAAAAGAGCAACTGAGGGTTCAGCCGGTATGGACCTTTATGCTTGTATTGACAGTAGTGTGGTTATTAATCCCGGTGACCTTGTAACTATTCCTACCGGTATTGCAATTCAGTTATCTAGTGGAGACTTTATGGCAAATATTTATGCAAGAAGTGGACTTGGTATCAAACACGGTATTTGTCTGTCAAACGGTGTTGGTGTTGTGGATAGTGACTACCGTGGTGAAGTTTGTGTCGGTCTTTGTAATGTTTCTAACAAACCATACACAATTGAACCTAATGAGAGAATTGCTCAGATGGTTATTGCACCTGTTTCTCTGATGAATGTGGAAGAAGTTTCTTCCCTGGAAGATACAGTTAGAGGTGAAGGTGGTTTTGGCTCAACCGGAAAGAAATAATTACGGTTTTGTCACACTAATATTCGACTTGTTATTGTTGAAAACAAGGTGTTATTAATGTATAATACTTAAGCATTAAAAGCATTAAAAATGATGATTATTTTATACCATCAGAATTATTGAGATTATTATTTTTGGAAGGTAGATTGTATGTTTACTAAAGACATTGGCATTGACCTAGGTACTGCTAATACTCTTGTTTATATGAAAGGCAAAGGAATTGTTCTTCGTGAACCTTCTGTTGTAGCAGTTGATGTTCGTGAGGATCAAGTTCTGGCAGTTGGTGCTCAAGCAAAAGAAATGATTGGCAGAACACCCGGCTCTATTGCTGCAATTAGACCATTAAAGGATGGTGTTATTGCCGATTTTGAAATAACTGCAATTATGCTAAAACACTTTATTAGAAAAGTTATTCATAGCAATTTCTTTTCAAGACCAAGAATAGTTATCTGTATTCCAAGTGGTGTTACTCAAGTAGAGAAAAGAGCAGTTGAAGATGCTGCCCGTCAAGCCGGTGGCAGAGATATTGAGTTAATAGAAGAACCTATGGCTGCTGCTATTGGTGCAGGTTTGCCTGTTGGTGAACCTACCGGTAGTATGGTACTTGATATTGGTGGTGGCACATCAGAGGTAGCAGTTATTTCCCTAGGTGATATTGTTGCCCACAATTCTGTTAGAGTTGCCGGTGATAAATTTGATGATGCAATTATGACCTATGTTAAGAAAAAGTATGGTCTTACTATCGGTGAAAGAACTGCTGAAGAAGTTAAAATTAATATTGGTTCAGCATATCCCCACGAAAATGAAAAGACAATGACAATAAAAGGCAGAAATACTGTTGATGGACTTCCTAAGGATGTTACCATCTCAGCAGAAGAAGTTAGAAACGCTTTAGCTTCACCACTTGCAACAATTATTGACGGTGTAATTGATACTTTAGAGAAAACACCACCGGAACTTTCTGCCGATATTATTGACAGAGGTATCACCCTAACAGGTGGTGGTGCATTGCTAAAAGGTCTTGATTTATTAATCAGCAGACAGACAGGTATGCCTGTGCATATTGCAGACAGACCACTTGACTGTGTAGCTGACGGTGCAGGTAAAAGGCTGGAAACTGTGATGCCTAAGGATTTTTACAGAGATAGAAGAAGATAATTTTCCTATAAACCCCACTTTGGTGGGGTTTAATTAAAAGTATGGGTTACTGAGGTATAGTATGAGAGAAATTTTCAGAACAAAAAGTTTTAAAATTTTAATAATAACTGTAGTTGTGTTGGCACTATGCACTATTTCATCAACTGCATTTGGTACAAATATTATTTCCTCAGCTGTGGGATATATAACTACAGGTATGCAGAGAGTTTCTGCCACCGTAACAGAAAATAACGGTAAAAAGTCTTATAGTGAGTTATTGTCAGAAAATGAAGAACTAAAGAAAGAAATTGCCACGCTAAGAACTCAACTTGCCGATTATAGCGACACTAAAGTTGAAAATGCCAGACTGTGGAAATTCTATGGGTTAAAGAAAAGTGATGACAGTTATGATTTTGTGCCGTCAACAGTTATAAGAAGGGATAGCCAAAGTAAATTCTATTCTTTCACAATTGACAGAGGTACAAGTGACAATATTAATGTTAATGACCCTGTAGTTTCTGAAAATGGACTGGTCGGTTATGTAAATAGTGTTAGCAGAAACCATAGTACAGTTACAACTATACTTTCACCTGACCTTTCTGCCGGTGGTTTTGATGTGAAAAGTAAGGATAAAGGCTTAATTTCAGGTGACCCTGAATATAGTGACAAGGGACTTGTTACCTTAAAAAAGTTAGAAGAAAATAATAAAATAAAAGTAGGTGACCAAATCTCTACTACAGGTGTTGGTGGAGTATATCCTAAGAATATTTCTATAGGTAAAGTAAAAGAAATTAAGTACAATGACTTTGATACTTCTCTTTATGCAGTAGTTGAACCTTATGAAAATGTAAAAACCGTTTCTGATGTAGTGGTTATTACTTCTTTTAAGGGACAAGGTGAAGTTTCTGCTAAGGAGGATTAGTATGGGTGAAAGAAAATATACCTTTCTAAAGTTTTTTGCCTATGTAATAGAGATTATAATTTTTTACATACTTGAAGGTGTACCAAACCTTTTTCCGGAAGTATTGCAAGGTAAACCACTTTTCCTCTTGCCTATTGCTCTATCAATAGGATTTTTTGAAAAAGAAATTCCTGCTATGGTTTATGGTATAGTTTGTGGTAGTTTAATTGATTTTGGTGTAACCAGTCACTTTGGATTTTATACCTTTAGTTTGGCAATACTTTGCTTTTTTATAGGTTATATTGTGGAAAACTTTTTTAATTTATCTTTAGTTTTCTTTTTGATAGTGAGTGTTATTGCTGTACCTGTTCTTATAAGTTTGAATTTTGTGTTTACTTATATTGTTTTAGGTTATAGTGATTATATTACTTATTATGTAAATCATATTGTGCCTATTATGATTTATACATTTATTGTGTCACCAATTTTCTATGGTATTAATAAGGTAATTCATAATAAATTCGGTGTTGTAAAATAATAATTAAAATTAAAAATTTTCCTTACAATGGAGGTGATTATGTGGAAAACAAATTGAGCCGTAGAGGTATCCTTGTACTTGTAATTGCAATAGTTATTTTTGTCGGTTTTATGGTAAGACTTTTCTTTTGGCAAGTTGTAGATGGTGAAAAGTATAAAGAAATTGCAAAGAACAATTCCACATATTCGCTAACTTCTAACAGAACAAGAGGAGAAATTCTGACAAGTGACGGTAAACCACTTGCCACAAATAAAACTATATATAATGTGGTACTGAAAAAAGGTTATATTGATGATAATAAGCTGAATGATACTATTATCAAGGTGCTTAATTTGTTAAAGACAAGAAATGAAAAGTGGATTGATAACCTACCTATTTCATACAAAAATAACAGTTATAATTTTAAAAGTGATGATAACAGTAAGGAAAATTTGTCATACCTAAAAAGTAAAGAATTTTTAGGTTATTTGGATATTGATAAAGATGATTCAGTCGATGACTTTGTGGAAAAGTTAGCAGATAGATATGATTGTAAAAATATTAAAAATGAAGAAGAAAAAAGAAATGTAATTTCAGTTAGATTTAATATGGAAAAAAGTAATTTCTCAACTACTAACGACTATGTTTTAGCTGAAAATATTTCAAATGATATGATGCAGATTGTGTCAGAGAATACTCAGAGTATGTCAGGTGTTGAAGTTGATACAGAGGTTGAAAGAATTTATAAAAACGGTACTTTAGCACCTCATATTGTAGGTACAGTCGGTAAAATAAACGAAGAAGAATATAACGAAAATAAGGGTTATGAACTTAATGACCTTATCGGTAAGTTTGGCATAGAAAAAGCCTTTGAAAGTGAACTTCGTGGTGAAGTTGGTAAGGCTTATGTGGAAAAAAATTCTAAAGGAAATGTTATCGGTACTGTAGAAACTGAAAATGCAAAACCCGGTAATACTGTTTGGTTAACTATTGACAGTGGCCTTCAAAAGGTAGCTTTGGAGTCTTTGGAATATAATATTAATCAGTGTCACAGTTTAGTTGCCAATGACTGTGTAGCAGGTGGTGTTGTAATGCTAAATGTAAAGGACTTTTCAGTTTTGGCAGCAGCCTCATTCCCTACTTATGATATTTCAAAGTATAGTGATTATGACTACTACACTTCACTTTCTAATGATGAAACAACTCCACTTTACAGCAGAACATTTGACGGTGCATTTGCACCGGGTTCTGTTTTTAAACCTTGTGTTGCCTTAGCAGGTCTAGAGGAAGGAAAAATTACTAAGGATTCTGTAATAACCTGTACCCAAGATTATGACTACTACCCTACTGATGTTGTTAAATGTATGGGTTATCATGGTGATACTTCACTAAATAAAGCACTTGCAGTTTCTTGTAACTATTACTTTGCAGAAGTAGGCAGAAGATTAGGTATAAACACTATTTATAGTTATGCAGAGAAATTTGGTTTAGGTCTCCCTACAGGTGTGGAAATTAATGAAAGCACAGGTATTCTTGCCGGTAGAGATAGCAAAAGTTGGACTGCCGGTAATACTGTACAAGCTGCTATCGGTCAAAGTGATAATGCATTTACACCGGCACAACTTGCAACTTATGTTGCTACAATTGCTAATGACGGTACAAGACTACAAACTCACTTAATGAAGAAAATTACTTCATATGACAGAAAAAAGACTATTAAAGAAAATAATGAAAGTAATGTAGAAGTTAAGTCAACCTTAAAGGTAAATGAGGAAAACTTAAAGGCAGTACAAAAAGGTATGTGGAGTGTTTGTAACGAAAGTGACGGTACTGCATATGATGTGTTCAGTAATTACGGTGTAACTGTTGCCGGTAAAACAGGTACTGCTGAAAACAGTGGTACAGACCATACGGTATTTATGTGTTATGCTCCATATGAAAAACCTGAGGTTGCAATAGCCGTAGTAGTTGAACATGGTTCAATGAAAAAATATTCAACAGATGTTGCAAAAGCACTTCTTAATAAATATTTCTATAACAAAGACTATACTCCAAGTGAAGAGTGATTTTGGCAAAATTATTGATTATAATGATTTATTTGTTATTTTGTAAGAAAATTTTTAGTGATTTGACAAAATACCAATGATTTTTTAAGATTTTAGTGTATAATATTTATGTAATAATTAATTGATTATGAACATTAGTGTATATTTTATTCAATATGCCTAAATTTTAATTAATTTATTCTACACTATAAAATTTGTTTATCTTGCGATTTTGTGATAGAATGTACTAGAGGTGTACTATGAGTCAGATTATTGTTTTAGCTTCCGGTAAGGGTGGTACAGGTAAAACAACTGTTACCGTTAACCTTGCAGTGGCTTTGTGTAATAAAGGAAAAAAAGTATTATTAATAGATTGTGACTGTGGAATGAGAGGTCTTGACCTAATGCTTGGTCTTGACAAGAACCTTGTCTATGACACCAGTGATGTTATTGCCGGAAACTGTTTTACTGAGGATGCTATCTATAAGTATGAACCGGTTGAGGGTTTGTATCTGTTACCGGCACCAATTGACACAGATGATGAGATTTCACCACAGGTTATGAAACAGTTTACTGATACTATTAAGGATAGTTATGACTATATTTTGATTGACTCCCCTGCCGGTATCGGTAGTGGATTTATAACAGCAATTACACCTGCTGACAGAGCAATTATTGTTACTAACCCTGAACCTACAAGTGTTAGAGGTGCAGTAAAGGTTAGACAAGCATTGCTAAAACATAATGTTGATAATATCAGACTTGTTATCAATAGACTGAATGTTAAAAACTTTAAGAAACTTGGTGTTTATCAAGATTTAGATGAAGTTGTTGATAAAAGCGAAACACAACTTATTGGTGTTGTACCGGATGACTATAGACTGGTTAGCTTTAGTCAGACAGGTAAACCAAACTTAAACAATTCTATTTCTAAGGAAGTTTTTGATAGAATTGCCGATAGACTAACAGGTAAGAATTTGCAACTTGCCTTTCCAAAGAAGTTTTAAACTTATTTGATATATAGAATAGATAAGAAAAGGTATTTTAAGGATATATGGAGGTTTTACGATGAATATTGCACTTATTGCTCATGATGAAAAGAAAGAACTTATGGTTCAGTTTTGTATTGCTTATTGTGGTATTCTTAGCAGAAATATTATTTGTGCTACAGGTACAACAGGTAAACTTGTTGAAGAAGCAACAGGTCTAGAGGTACAGAAGTTCCTTGGTGGTAGCCAAGGTGGTGACCAGCAGATTGCTGCAAGAATAGCTTGTAATGAAATTGATATGCTACTATTTTTCAGAGACCCACTAAATCCAAAGCCATCAGAACCAAATGATATGAACCTTCTAAGACTTTGTGATATGCACAACATCCCTGTGGCAACAAATATTGCTACAGCAGAAGTTCTTATTCATGGTCTTGAAAGAGGCGACCTTGATTGGAGAAATATTGTTAAATAATTTACCTTATATATAGTATAGGATAATTATGCCTATTGAAAGGAAAGAGAAATGGGAGATATTATTAGAAAGATTAAAGGTACAGAGGACATTATGCCTAAGGATGTGTACAAGTGGCAATTTGTAGAAGATGTTATGCGTCAACAGGCTGAGTCTTTTGGTTACAAAGAAGTTCGTACACCTGTTTTTGAACAGACTTCTCTATTCTCAAGAGGTGTTGGTGAAACAACTGATGTTGTTCAAAAAGAAATGTACACATTTTCAACTAAGGGTGACGCAAGTATTACACTTCGTCCTGAAGGTACTGCCGGTGCAGCCAGAGCATTCCTTGAACATGGTGTTCAAAACGACGGTTTACCATCAAAGCAATATTATCTAATTACTTGTTATAGATATGAAAAGCCTCAGGCAGGTCGTCAAAGAGAATTCCACCAGTTTGGTATGGAAGTTTTCGGTACACAAAGTCCTGCAGCCGATGCTGAGGTTATCTGCCTAGCAAACGGACTTTTCGAGAGATTGGGTTTATCAAATATCAGACTTGAAATCAACTCAATCGGTTGTCCAAAGTGTAGAGCAGAGTACCACAAAAAGTTAAAAGAATATTTTTCTAATTATAAAGACCAATTGTGTGAAACTTGTCTTGGCAGATTAGACAGAAACCCTATGCGTATCATTGACTGTAAAAGTCCTATTTGTAGTGGTATTGCTAAGGATGCACCAAAGGTGATTGATTTTCTTTGTGACGAATGTAAAGAACACTTTGAAAGCGTTAAGTCTTATCTTGATGTTGCAGGTGTTAAGTATGAAGTTAATCCATCAATCGTAAGAGGTCTTGATTATTATACAAAGACAGTTTTTGAATTTGTTTCAGATAATATCGGTGCACAAGGTACAGTTTGTGGTGGTGGACGATATGACGGCTTAATTGAAGAATTAGGTGGTCAGCACACTCCTTCACTGGGTTGTGCAATGGGTATTGAAAGACTGCTGTTATTAATGGAAAACAGTAGTGTTGAAATTCCTAAGCCTGATACTTGTGACCTATATGTTGCATCAATGGGAGAAAAAGCTCAGCTAAAGGCTTTCTCTATTGTAGAAGAAGTTAGAAAGTCAGGATTATTTGCACAGTGTGATATTGTTGGCAGAGGTCTTCGTCCACAGATGAAGTTTGCTGACAAGATTGGTGCTAAGTTCTCAGTTGTTATTGGTGACAACGAAATTGAAGAAAATAAAGCAGAAGTAAAAAATATGGAAACAGGAGAAAAAACTACTGTTTCATTAGATGACTTTGTTTCAGCTTTCCAAGATGTTGTTCTTGATGCAGAAACAAAGAAAATAGCAGATATGTAAGAAGTAGGAGAAAATTATGGCAGAATATATGGGAGAACTTCGCCGTACCCATTATTGCGGTGATTTGAGAGAATGTAACGTTGGCGAAACAGTTGTTGTTTGTGGCTGGGTTGCAAAGCAGAGAGATTTAGGACAATTAATTTTCATTGATTTGCGTGACAGAACAGGTGTTGTTCAGCTTGCTTTTAATGAAAGTACAGAAAAAGAAATTTTTGACAAAGCCTTTTCTGCAAGAGCAGAATATGTTCTTTGTGCAAAAGGTGTAGTTCAGGAAAGAAGTTCTAAGAACCCTGACATTAAAACAGGTGATATTGAAGTTCTTGTTGAAGATTTAAGAGTTCTTTCTAAGGCTCAGACACCACCTTTTGAAATTGTTGACGACTGCAAAACAAGTGAAGATGTTAGACTAAAGTATCGTTATCTTGATTTAAGAAGAAAGCCTTTACAGGACAACATTATTATGCGTTCAAAGATTGCAAAGGTTGCTCGTGACTATTTCTATGAAAACGGCTTTATTGAAATTGAAACACCAATGCTTATCAAGTCAACTCCTGAAGGTGCAAGAGATTACCTTGTTCCATCAAGAGTACATAAGGGTAGCTTCTATGCCCTACCTCAGTCACCACAGATTTATAAGCAGTTACTAATGCTTTCCGGTTTTGACAGATATATTCAACTTGCCAGATGCTTTAGAGATGAAGACTTAAGAGCTGACAGACAACCGGAATTTACACAAATTGATATGGAACTTTCATTTGCTTCTATGGAAGAGATTATGGAAATCAATGAAGGTTTGTTTAAAAGACTATTTAAAGATATTCTTGGTAAAAATCTAGAAACACCATTTGAAAAAATGACATATGCTGATGCTATGAATCGTTACGGCTCTGATAAGCCTGATGTTCGTTTTGGTATGGAAATTTGTGATGTTTCTGATGTTGTTAAGGATTGTGGCTTTGGAGTATTCTCCGGTGCAGTTAATAACGGTGGTAGTGTTCGTTGTATCGTAGCAAAGAACTCTGCTTCTGTATTAACAAGAAAAGAAGTAGATAAATTAACTGAATATGTTAAGGGTATTGGAGCAAAGGGTCTTGCATTTATCCGTTGGGTAGATGATGAACCATCTTGTGGCTTTAAAAAATTCTTAACAGAAGAAGAATTTAATAATATTATTAGCACTTGTGGTGCAGAAAAAGGCGATGTTGTACTATTTGTTGCAGATAAAAATTCTGTTGTACTTCCAACCTTAGGTGCACTAAGATTAAAAGTAGCTAAGAAACTTGATATTATTCCTAACAAATTTAAGTTTGTTTGGATTGTTGACTTCCCATTCTTTGAATTTGATGAAGAAAGTGGTGAATGGGTTGCAATGCATCATCCATTTACAATGCCTAAGGAAGAATGTTTGCAGTATCTTGATACTGATAAAGGCAAGGTTGTTGCTAAGGCTTATGACCTTACACTTAATGGTACAGAACTTTCTTCCGGTTCAATCAGAATTACTGATTATGAACTTCAGCAGAAAATGTTTAAGGCACTTAAACTTACAGATGAAGAAATTGAAGCTAAGTTCGGTTTCTTAGTTGAAGCATATAAGTATGGTGCTCCACCACATGGTGGCATGGGTATTGGCCTTGATAGAATTGCAATGTTACTTTCAGGTGCTGAAAGTCTAAGAGATGTTACTGCATTTCCTAAGGTGCAAAATGCATCAGAATTAATGAGCCAAAGCCCTGCTCCTGTAGATAAAGAAAGTCTTGATGTTTTGGGTATCGAGGTTGTTTCGGAATAATACACAAAACATATTATATTTAGTAGTGCAAAACTACTAACCGTACATAAAAATTTAACATTTATTGTTGCTTTTAATATAGATTTTTATGGGAGAATATTATATAATATTAATACTGAGAAAATTATTTTTAGGATGTGAATTTTCATGAAAAAGTCAGTATCTTTGCTACTAACAGTTTTAATGGCAATGTCTGTTATCACTGTAGCAGCAACATCAGTTTCAGCTGCTGAAACTGCAAAAGTAAATAATGAAAACTGCTATGTTGGACAGAAAGTTTCTTATACTTACTTCCTACAGGCTCCGGGTAAAGCCGAAGACTTTCAGGGTCATCTTGAATATACAGATGGTCTAAAGTTAGAAAAGGTAGAACTTGCAGATGCTACTGGTTCAATGGCTGATGGTGCAAAGGGTGTTATGATTAACACAGAAATCAGCAACAATGTTTACTACAGTGGTGTTAATATTAAAGAAGGTTATGATTACACAACTAAGGCAAGCTTTATTACAACTGAATTTACAGTTGAAAAAGCCGGTGAACAGACAGTATCAAATAAACTTGAAATTCTTTCCGGTTCAGATGGTACACAGTATGTTGACAACTACAAGGCTATCGAAGGTGTTCAGTCTTCAGAAAAAACAGTTGTAAGTGCTGTTGATGCTGAAAGCATTACACTAGATGCAACAGCTAAGACAATTTATGCCGGTTCTAAGTTTACACTAACAGCAACAGTTACTCCTGAACTTGCTTCTCTAACTAACGAAGTAAAGTGGGCTTCTTCAAATGAAGCAGTTGCTACTGTTGATAACGGTGTTGTAACAGCCAAGAAATCCGGTTCAGCAAACATTACAGCTACAGTTGGTACAGTATCTGCAACATGTAAGGTTACAGTTAAGAAACATGTATCAAGTGTAAAACTAAACGCAAAAAAGAAAACAACATATAACGGTACTACTCTAAAGCTAACAGCTACAGTTAATCCAAAAGATGCATCTAATAAGAAAGTTTCTTGGTCAACATCAAACAAGTCAGTTGCAACAGTTAGCTCAAAGGGTGTTGTAACTGCTAAGAAGCCTGGTACTGCTACAATCACTGTTAAGACTAAGGACTCCGGTAAGACAGCAAAGTGTGTAGTTACAGTTAAGGCTCAGAAGGCTAAGAAAGTAACAGTAAATTGCAAGAAGTCAATCTCCCTAAAGAAGAAGGGTGCTAAGACAACAATCAAGGCAACTGTTTCTCCAACAAATACATATAACAAGACAATTAAGGTTTCAAACTCTAACAAGAAGGTTGTTAAGGTTTCAGCTACAAAGATTACTTCAGGTAAGAAAGTTAAGGTTACAGCTCTAAAGAAGGGTTCATCAAATGTTAAGTTTACTGCTAATGACGGTTCAAGAAAGTCAACTACAGTAAAGGTAACAGTAAAGAAGTAATTTATTAAATTAATAAACTATCGGCACCTCCGGAGAAATTCGGAGGTTGCCGTTTAGAAAAAAGAACAATAAAAGAAAGGAAAAGACGCCAATGAAAAAATTACTTTCAGTAGTTCTATCTGTTGTAATTCTGATGTCTATGATGGTCACAGGACTAACAGTAAGCGCAGCATCAACAGATAAAGCAACTATCAATGGCAAAGAAGTTTCTGTTGGTTCAAAGGTAACTTACAAGATTGACCTTAAGACTGCTTCAAAAATTGAATCAGTTCAGGGTGTTGTAAACTTTGATTCTACTGTTTTAAAGCTAGATTCATTTACCATGCCAAACACAACTTCTAATTATCTAACAAATACTGATATTGCAGGTGAAGTTCATTACTCTGCATATAGTATTGACAGTGGTTTTGATTTTTCATCACAGAAAAATTATATCACTGCAGAGTTCACAGTTATTAAGGCTGCTACATCAACAATTTCACATAACTATGAAGTTCTTGATGATGCTAACTCAAAGACATTACTAGACAGTAATAAAAAGCCTAATAGCAGTGTACAGGAAACAACAAATACAACTGTAGGTGAAGTAGTACCTTCTGATACTGCTATCATCAACGGTGTTAAATGTAAGGTTGGTTCAACTGTTACATTTAATGTATGGGTAAAAGCTCCAAGAGTAGCAGAAGATTATCAGGGTAGAGTTTTCTATACTAATGAACTTTTAACTCCACAGTCAGCTACTTTCAAGACTAATGGTGCAGCTGCTATTTATAAGCTAGATGATACTAAAACTCATCCGGGTAAGAATATTGTTTCTTATAACTGGGCAGATTTCCAGCATCCTGTAGATTTCACAACAGAATCTAAAATGGCTTCTGTTGTATTTAAGGTTACTGCATCAGGTACAGGTACAATCGAAAGCTTTATTGAATGCTTTGATGACCTAGATGACAATGCTATGATTGACTATGGTAAAATCGTAGATAAAGATGTTACTGTAAGAACAGAAGTTATTCCATCAGAAGTTCCAACTGAACCTACAACAACATCATCCACAACTGCAACAACTGCAACAACTGCAACAACTGCAACAACAGCTCCTCAGCCAACAAAGACTACTTTCAATGGTAAAGAAG
>ERZ1034998.1808-NODE-1808-length-12281-cov-6.543514_pt1 | contig 12281 bp, 10 predicted proteins | sample MGYA00520621_ERZ1034998 | MGnify/ENA primary metagenome ERZ1034998 (study PRJEB33766, sample SAMN09781748) | gut metagenome | biome: gut microbiome | host: Homo sapiens | place: Madagascar | study: EMG produced TPA metagenomics assembly of the PRJNA485056 data...
ATATACAGAATTCCAATGATTTCAAAGAACAAAAGATGTGTATAAAGGGTAGGGCAACGCCCTGGGTATTGAGTGTATATATTGAGTAGTGCGCCCTGTAAGGGCAACAGCTTAATAATTAGGCTTTTGCCCTTACAGGGCGAATGGAGATGTGTGGTATAATGTTTACCCAGGGCGTTGCCCTGGGCTATGTGATTGTTGGGCTTTCAGCCCGTCTTTGGCCACATTATTAGTTTTACCGGACAGCATTCGCTTTTTTATTTATTATTCGATATTTCCGCTACATTCTTCCGTATTACCTTACGGCGTTTCTTGTTTTGCGAAAAATATATTATCGTTTTTTTTGTTCTTTCCTATTTTTAGCGTATTTTTGCATAATCATATAGGCTGCACGCTGCAGTCTTGCTAAAACAAAGCTTATGCAAACAAGATGTCATCTCTCGGTAATCGCCCATAAGTTGGCGGCAAAGTATGGCGAACGCGCTGCGTTCACCTATAAAGACTTTGGCTCTTCAGTATGGAAGAAGATCAGTTACAACCGCTTCTCGCAGTTGGTGAAGCAGGCGAGCAACGCCCTTCTCAATCTCGGTGCGAAGCCCCACGACAAGATTGCTGTGTTCTCGCAGAACTGTCTGCAATATCTCGTTACCGACTTCGGTGCCTATGGCGTGAAGCTTGTATCTATCCCGTTCTATGCTACAGCATCCGAGCAGCAGATACAATATATGATTAACGACGCTCAGGTGCGCTTCATCTTTGTAGGCGAGCAGGAGCAGTACGACAAGGCTCACCGCATCTTTGCGCTCTGTAACACGCTCGAGCGCATCATCGTGTTCGACCGCTCGGTGCGCATCTCTACGCACGACCCCGCAGCGCTATACTTCGACGACTTCCTGAAGCACGGCGAAGGACTGCCGCGCCAGTCGGAGGTGGAGCAGCTCTATAAGGAGGCGTCGATGGACGACCTCTGCAACATACTCTACACATCCGGCACCACCGGCGACTCGAAGGGCGTAATGCTCACCTACGGACAGTACGACGCTGCGCTTGCAGCCAACGACGCCGTGGTGAACGTCGGCGAGAACGACCGCATTATACAGTTCCTCCCCGTCACGCACATCTTCGAGCGCGGCTTCTCATACCTCGGTTTCTCAGAAGGCGCACACATTATCATTAATACCGACCCGCACGAGATACAGCAGTCGATGCGCGAGACTCATCCTACATGTATGTCTTCCGTGCCCCGTTTCTGGGAGAAGGTATATCAGGCTGTGAAGGAGAAGATAGAACGCTCGAGCTCTATTCAGCAGAAGCTGTTCCGCCATGCGCTCGAAGTAGGACGCCGCTACAATGTAGAATGCAAGATGCGCTGCAAGTGTCCTTCGCCGTGGCTCGCTATGGAGTACAAGCTCCTCGACAAGATGATACTCAGCCTCGTGCGCAAGCAGATAGGCTTGGAGAACAGCAACCTCTTCCCGACAGCCGGCGCCCGCGTGTCGCCAGAAGTGGAGCGTTTCGTTCACTCTGTCGGCATCAACATGGTTGTAGGCTACGGACTCACAGAGAGTCTTGCCACAGTATCTTGCGACCGCGACAACAAGCCTTGCACTATAGGCTCCGTAGGACGTCCTATTGGTGGCATTGAGGTGAAGATCGGCGACGACGACGAAGTGCTGCTCAAGGGTCCGACCATCACGAAGGGCTATTATCACCGCGACGCTGCCAACAAGGAGGCATTCACCGAGGACGGCTTCTTCCGCACCGGCGACGCAGGCTACATAAAGGACGGCGAACTCTTCCTCACCGACCGCATCAAGGACCTCTTCAAGACCTCCAACGGCAAGTATATCGCGCCGCAGCTCGTAGAGTCGCTCATCCTCGTCGACAAGTATATCGACCAGGTGGCAGTAATCGCCAACGAGCGCAAGTTCGTCTCGGCGCTCATCGTGCCTGAGTTCCGCCTCGTTGAGGACTGGGCTAAGGAGCACGGCATAGAGTTCAGCTCGCGCGAAGACCTCTGCGCCAACCAGAAGGTGAACAAGATGATTCTTGACCGCGTAAAGACTCTGCAGCAGCAGCTCGCCCACTACGAGCAGGTGAAGCGCATCACGCTCATCCCGCACCACTTCTCGCTGGAGTCGGGCGAACTCACCAATACGCTGAAGATACGCCGACCGGTGGTGTACAAGAACTACAAGCAGGAAATAGACAAAATGTATGAAGAATAAAGTTGATGTGTTGTGATGTTGATATGGTGACAAATGTCAACACCTCAACATCACAACACCTCAACCTTTCTAATTATAGAAATATAGATGATCACTTCCGACCAACTGAAGGATGTGCTTGAGCGCGCAGATGCCCTCAAGCGCTATCTTAATATCGACCAGAAGAAAGTAGAATTTGAAGAAGAACAGCTCCGCACGCAGGCGCCCGACTTCTGGGAAGACCCTAAGCGCGCTGAGGAGCAGATGAAGAAGGTGAAGACGCTGGAGCGCTGGATAAAAGGCTACGCTGGTGTGCGTCAGCTTGCCGATGAACTGCAGCTCGCCGTCGACTTCTATAAGGATGAACTCGTCACCGAAAAGGAGGTGGACGACGATTATGCCAAAGCCATCGCTGCCATCGAAGACCTCGAACTGATGAACATGCTGCGCCAGAAGGAAGACCCTATGGACTGCGTGATGAAGATAAACTCCGGCGCCGGCGGCACCGAGAGCCAGGACTGGGCGCAGATGCTCATGCGTATGTACATGCGCTGGGCAGAGGCTCACGGTCACAAGGTGACGATAAGCAACCTTCAGGAGGGCGACGAGGCAGGCATCAAGAGCGTCACGATGGAGATAGAGGGCGGCGAGTACGCCTACGGCTTCCTCAAGAGCGAGAACGGCGTGCACCGTCTTGTGCGTGTCTCGCCGTTCAACGCGCAGGGCAAGCGCATGACGTCGTTCGCTTCGGTGTTCGTGTCGCCGCTCGTAGACGATACCATCGAGGTGTATGTCGATCCGTCGAAGATAAGCTGGGACCTCTTCCGCTCGGGCGGTGCAGGCGGTCAGAACGTGAACAAGGTGGAGACGGGTGTTCGCCTCCGCTATCAGTATACCGACCCCGACACGGGCGAGGAGGAGGAAATCCTCATCGAGAACACCGAGAGCCGCAAGCAGCTCGAGAACCGCAACAACGCCATGCGACTCCTCAAGTCGCAGCTCTACGACCGCGCCATGAAGAAGCGTCTCGAAGCGCAGGCGAAGATTGAGGCGGGCAAGAAGAAGATAGAGTGGGGCAGCCAGATACGCAGCTACGTCTTCGACGACCGCCGCGTGAAGGACCACCGCACCAACTATCAGACCACCGACGTCGACGGCGTGATGGACGGCAAGATAGACGGGTTCATCAAGGCGTATCTCATGGAGTTCCCCGTGAGCGAGGAGGAGTAGAAGAATAAACAATCAAAAAATCAAATAACTATGAGCCAGAAAAGTAATGTGCGCCGCGCAAAGTATGCGGCAGAACAAGAGAAGAAAGCAAAGAAAGTAGTGAAAGGAATCATCTGGACGCTCGTCGTACTTACGGTAGCGTACATGATTTGGACCTTTACACAGTCTTAATAAGAAACAAGATATGAGTGGATTAGAAATAGAACGTAAGTTCCTTATACGTGAAGGCAGCGACTACAAGTCGGCTGCCTTTTCTCATAGCCGTATCAAGCAGGGATACATGCCCTGCCAGACGGCTACCGTGCGTGTCCGCACCCGCGACGACCGCTCCTGGCTCACCATCAAGAGTCACAGCGACCGCGCCGGACTCTCGCGCTACGAGTTCGAGAAGGAGATAACGAACGACGAGGCGGAGCACCTCTTCGAACTCTGCCGCGGCGGAGTGATAGACAAGTGCCGCTGGCTCGTGAAGTCGCCCGACGGGCGCCACACGTTCGAGGTCGACGAGTTCTTCGGCGACAACGCCGGACTCGTAGTTGCCGAGGTGGAGCTTGGCTCCGAGAACGAGCCGTTCGCAAAGCCCAGCTTCATCGGCGAGGAAGTGACGGGCGACCGCCGCTACTACAACTCGCAGCTGCTCGTACACCCATATAAGGATTGGTAACTATAGGGGGTGCACTTGTCTCAAGTGCACCAACCGAGCAATGTTGATATACCTCTTGCTACGTTGGTGCACTTGAGACAAGTGCACCCCCTAAAGTTAGCATCCGTGAAATCTGTGGGAGTATATCTCAGCAGAAAGAGAGAACCCCACGTTACTTCAGTCGTTCAAGATACTTCACCAGTCCCCAGCGCACAGAACGTAGGCCGAACTGCTCGGTGTGTATATCCTCGGGCTTTATCCACATGCACTCCGCAGCGTCGTCGTTGGCGGCGAGCACCGACTCGTCCTCCACGTCGCACTCGTAGAACATGTCGAGCGTAGGCAGTTCGATGCCGCTATAGCGATATACGTTAGGCAGCGAGAAAAGGTAGCGAGCTGCCGTCACCTTGAGGTTCGTCTCCTCCATCACCTCGCGCACAACACCCTCCTCCGACGTCTCACCAATCTCGGTGAAGCCGCCCGGAAGGTCGAGCGTGCCCTTCGCAGGTTCCTGCTTGCGCAGCGTGACGAGAATCTCGCCCTTGCTGTTGCGTATGATAGCCACGTTGGCTGCACTCGGATTCATGAAATACTCGAAACCGCAGTTCTCGCATTTCCTACTTCTCGCACCGTTCTCTACAAAATGATGACTGCCGCAGCGCGGGCAGTACTCGAACTTCTCTAATGGATGCATTTCTATACTATTAATTAATGATTACAAAAGCGTTGTTTTGCGCTGCAATATTACAAAAAAAGTGTTACCTTTGCAAATAAATATTCTAAAAACCAATCTTTGTAACAGAAATGAAATACTTCGCATACCCTATGCGCGGCTCTATGGTCGTGCTCAAGTCCGTAATACTCACTGTGTTCTGCCTCGTTCTCGCCGCTCCGGTGCTCGCTCAGCGCACGTTCGACGTGCAGCTCTGGCAGAAGAAAGCCCCCAACAACAATAGTTTGGGCGACACCGCATACGTGAAGGTGTACCTGCCCGAGAAGAAGCATGCCACGGGTCGCGCCGTAGTGATATGCCCCGGCGGAGGCTACGAGCATCTGGCTATGGGACACGAAGGCATCGACTGGGCGCCGTTCTTCAACGACCAGGGCATTGCCGCCATCGTGCTCCACTACCGCATGCCAGCCGGCAACCCTAAGGTGCCCGTGAGCGACGCAGAGGAAGCCCTGCGCCTTGTGCGCCGCAACGCACAGGCATGGCATATCGACGCCGACAACGTAGGTATCATGGGATTCTCTGCCGGCGGACACCTCGCTTCTGCCGTCGCCACACTCTCAAAGGACGACGCCAAGCCCAACTTCCAGATACTCTTCTATCCCGTCATAACGATGCTCGACGGCTACTGCCATCAGGGCTCGCGCAAGAACCTGCTCGGCGAGCATGCACGCAAGAAGGACGAGCAGAAATACTGCACCGACATGCAGGTGACACGCGTCACGCCGCGCGCCTTCATCGCCCTCTCCGACGACGACCACGTGGTGCAGCCCATGAACGGCGTCAACTACTACGCCGAACTCTACCGCCACGACGTGCCCGCATCGCTCCACGTTTATCCCAGCGGCGGTCACGGCTACGGCTTGCGCACCAACTTCCGCTACCACATCGAGATGCTGCTCGATCTGAAGGCGTGGCTGCAGAGCTTCTAAAACGCATAAGTAGCGGAGGTCTCCGGCCTCCGCAGCACCCGGTCGATTGTTAATAATTCACTTCTTTCTGCTTGTTTTCCGAAAATAATGCGTAAGTTTGCATGTTAAAACAAGCAAACAAGAAAAACGACGATGAATATAATGACTAAAAAGATTGCTGCATTCACCTTCGCAGCACTAACAGCGCTCGGTTTCGCTTCGTGCAACGAACGCAAGTTCCACGTAGAAGGCGCCATCGAGAACGCTGCCGACTCCGTGCTCTACTTCGAGAATATGGGTCTGAACGGCGTTCAGACAGTCGACTCTGTGAAGCTCTCTGCCGACGGCGCATTCGCCTTTGACGGCAAGGCAGTCACAGCCCCTGAGTTCTACCGCCTGCGTATCGCCGGACAAATCATAAACGTAGCCATCGACTCTACGGAGACCGTAACCGTGAAGGCGAAGTATCCCGCAATGGCAACCGACTATGAGGTGAGCGGATCGGAAGACTGCTCGCGCATCAAGGAGCTTGCTCTCATGCAGATGCAGCTTCAGCAGAACGTCAACAACATCGCTCGCAACCCGCTGCTCGGCGCCGATGCCGTGGCAGACAGCGTACAGAAAGTTGTTGAGGCATACAAGACCGACGTGAAGACCCGCTACATCTTCAAGGCGCCGATGAAGGCTTCGTCATACTTCGCACTCTTCCAGACGCTCTACGCCGGCGGTCAGCCCATGCTCATCTTCAATCCGCGCACATCCGAGCAGGACGTTCGCGTCTTCGCAGCAGTGGCTACCAGCTGGGATGCGTTCTATCCCAACGCTGAGCGCGGCGCCAACCTTCACAACATCGCCATCGAAGGCATGAAGGAGGTGCGCATGCTGCGCAGCAAGGCTGAGGCGACGCTCGACCCCGCAAAGCTAAACACAAGCGGTGTGCTCGACTTTGCGCTCACCGACAACCGCGGCGCACAGCGCAGCCTCTCGTCGCTGAAGGGCAAGGTGGTGATGCTCGACTTCCACGTCTTCGCCACCGGCGAGTCGATGAAGCGCATCATGATGCTCCGCGAACTCTACAACAAGTATCACGCTCAGGGCTTCGAAATCTATCAGGTGAGCCTCGACGAGGACGAACACTTCTGGAAGACGCAGACCGCAGCCCTGCCTTGGGTGTGCACACGCATGGACGAAGACTCGCAGCAGGTGCTCCAACTCTACAACGTGCAGCAGGTGCCGACGTTCTTCCTGCTCGATCGCAACTGCAACGTTGTGAAGCGCGACGCACAGATAAAGGATCTCGACGCAGAAATAAAGGCGCTGCTGTAATAGATTGTAACCAGAAACGCCCGAAAGACGTCATCAACTCTCAAATTGAAAGCATTTTTAATAAAAGTGCTTTCAATTTGAAACTTTGTGCTAATTATTACGAAAATGCTCCGCCAATTCATTTGTATTTGCGCAAATAGTTGTAATTTTGCAGTCGTAATAATAATAGGAGCTGTTTCAGGGCTCCGCTTTAAGGTAAAAGGATAAGAAGAATGAGAAAGTCGGTAAGATTCACAAAGATGCACGGTGCAGGCAACGATTACATCTACGTTGACACGCAGAAGTACGATGTGCCCGACCCGTCTGCGGCTGCCATCGCATGGAGCAACCGCCATACAGGCATCGGCAGTGACGGACTCGTGCTTATCGGCAAACCGTACGGCGGCGTTGACGCCGATTTCTCTATGCGCATCTTCAACGCCGACGGATCGGAGGCTAAGATGTGCGGCAATGCGTCGCGCTGCATCGCGAAGTATCTCTACGAGCGCCGACTCACCGACAAGACAACTATACGCCTGCAGACACTCTCGGGCGTAAAGATCCTGACGTTGCATCTCGCCGACGGCGAAAACGCTGGCGTCGGCTCGGACAATATACATAATAATAAGGTGGAGAGCGTAACCGTAGACATGCTTGCGCCCTCATTCCACGTGCCCGAGCAGTACGACGAGACGGCAGGCGATGCGCTTACCGTCGGTTCGCGCACGTTCCACGGCACGTTCGTGTCGATGGGCAACCCCCACTTTGTATGCTTCGTCGACGATATCGACACGCTCGACGTGGCACGATACGGCTCCGCGATGGAGATAGCTTCGGCTTTCCCCGAACGCTGCAACATTGAGTTCGCCGAGATTAAGGCCGACGGCGCCATACGCACACGAGTGTGGGAGCGAGGCAGCGGCATCACTATGGCATGCGGCACAGGCGCCTGCGCTACAGCCGTGGCGGCAGCGATTGCGGGCAAGTCATCGCGTCGCAGCGCCATCATTATGGATGGTGGCACCTTACATATCGAATGGAATGAAGCCGACGGGCATGTCTATATGACAGGGCCGGCGGCTTTCGTCTTTGATGGAGAAATAGAGATTTAAAAATCACGATTCAGGATTACAGGATAAAAATTTAGAGAGTATGGCATTGGTAAACGAACATTTCTTGAAACTCTCGAACAGCTATCTGTTCGCAGACATAGCCAAGAAGGTGAACGCCTTCAAGGTGTCGCATCCGCAGATGCGCGTCATCAGTCTGGGCATCGGCGACGTGACGCAGCCGCTGTGCCCCGCCGTGGTGGAGGCGATGCACAAAGCAGTAGACGAGATGGCGTCGGCAGACACGTTCCACGGTTACGGGCCGGAGCACGGCTACGACTTTCTGCGCGAGGCGATAATCAAGAACGACTTCGCACCGCGCGGCATACATCTCGACCCGAGCGAAGTGTTCGTCAACGACGGAGCAAAGAGCGACACCGGAAACATTGGTGAGATTGTGCGCTGGGACAACTCCATCGGCGTCACCGACCCGATTTACCCCGTATATATCGACTCGAACGTGATGTGCGGTAGAGCCGGAGTGCTCGAAGACGGTCGCTGGAGCAACGTCAACTATCTGCCATGCACCGCTGAGAACGGCTTCGTACCGCAGATTCCCGACCATCGCGTAGACATGATTTACCTCTGCTACCCGAACAACCCTACGGGAACCGTGCTCCCGAAGGCAGAACTGAAGAAGTGGGTGAAGTATGCGCTGGCTAACGACACGCTCATCTTCTACGATGCAGCCTACGAGGCGTACATCCAGGACGACGACATACCGCACTCTATCTACGAGATACGCGGCGCAAAGCAATGCGCCATCGAGTTCCGCAGCTACTCGAAGACGGCAGGCTTCACCGGCGTGCGCTGTGGCTACACAGTAGTGCCGAAGGAGGTGACAGCCGTGACGCTCGACGGCAAGCAGCGCATATCGCTCAACCATCTTTGGGAGCGCCGCCAGTCGACAAAGTTCAACGGAACGAGCTACATATCGCAGCGCGCCGCCGCTGCAATCTATACGCCGGAAGGCAAGCGCCAGGTGCGCGACACGATAGCCTACTACATGCGCAACGCCGAACTGATGTGCGAGTCGCTCACGCAGATGGGCTTCGAGGTGTTCGGCGGCAGAAACGCTCCCTATCTCTGGGTGAAGACGCCGCACGGCATCGACTCGTGGCGATTCTTCGAGCAGATGCTCTATGCCGTGGGCGTGGTCTGCACACCGGGCGTTGGCTTCGGACCGAGCGGCGAGGGCTATGTGCGCCTCACTGCCTTCGGAAAACGCGAAGACTGCGAGGAGGCGATGCAAAGAATAGGCGAGTGGGTGCGCTCCACCCACTAAACACTTGCGAAGCGAGTGACAGACACATACAACGAGAAACAATAAAAAACAATATAACGACTAAATACCCAATTAGACAATGGCAAATTTAAGATTTGAGGTTGTAGCCGAGGCTTTCAACAAGAAACCAGTTGAAGTGATTACGCCGATAGAACGTCCGTCGGAGTTCTTCGGCAAAAACGTGTTCAACCGTGCGAAGATGTATAAGTATCTTCCGCGCGAAGTGTACGAAAAGCTCATCGATGTTATCGACAACGGTGCGCGTCTCGACCGCTCTATAGCCGACGCTGTGGCTAAAGGCATGAAGCAATGGGCAGACGAGAACGGCGTCACTCACTACACACACTGGTTCCAGCCGCTCACCGAGGGCACAGCCGAGAAGCACGACGCCTTCATCGAGCACGACGGCAAGGGCGGAATGATAGAGGAGTTCTCTGGCAAACTGCTCGTACAGCAGGAGCCTGACGCAAGTTCGTTCCCGAACGGCGGCATCCGCAACACCTTCGAGGCACGCGGCTATTCGGCTTGGGACCCTACATCGCCGGTGTTCATCATCGACGACACACTCTGTATCCCTACCATCTTCATCTCTTACACCGGCGAGGCGCTCGACTATAAGGCTCCGCTCCTGCGTTCGCTCCACGCCGTGAACGAGGCGGCTACGGCTGTCTGCCACTACTTCTACCCGGAGGTGAAGAAGGTCATCTCTAACCTCGGTTGGGAGCAGGAGTACTTCCTCGTTGACGAGGGACTCTACTCGGCACGCCCCGACCTTATGCTCACCGGTCGTACGCTCATGGGCCACGACTCGGCTAAAAACCAGCAGATGGACGACCACTACTTCGGTGCTATCCCCGAGCGTGTGCAGGCGTTCATGAAGGATCTTGAGATTCAGGCGCTCGAGCTTGGCATTCCCTGCAAGACTCGTCACAACGAGGTGGCGCCCAACCAGTTCGAGTTGGCACCGATCTTCGAGGAGACCAACATCGCCATCGACCATAACATGCTTCTCATGTCGCTCATGAAGAAGGTGGCTCGCCGCCACGGATTCCGCGTTCTGCTCCACGAGAAGCCGTTCGCAGGCATCAATGGCTCGGGCAAGCACGAGAACTGGAGTCTCTCTACAGACACCGGTGTGCTGCTCCACGGACCTGGTAAGACTCCGGAGGACAACCTCCGCTTCATCGTCTTCATCGTAGAGACATTGATGGCTGTATACAAGCACAACGGACTTATCAAGGCGTCTATCATGAGCGCTACAAACGCTCACCGACTCGGCGCTCACGAGGCTCCTCCAGCCATCGTTTCGTCGTTCCTCGGACGCCAGCTCACAGAGATTCTCAGCCATATCGCCGCTTCTGACAAGGACGAACTCTTCGACGTGGCAGGCAAGCTGGGCTTGAAGCTCGACATTCCTGAGATTCCGGAACTTCTCATCGACAATACCGACCGCAACCGCACATCGCCTTTCGCCTTCACCGGCAACCGCTTCGAGTTCCGCGCCGTAGGTTCTGAGGCTAACTGCGCGTCGGCAATGATCGTGCTCAACACCGCCGTTGCTGAGGCTCTCCAGTCGTTCAAGCAGCGCGTAGACGCTCTCATCGAGAACGGCTCCGACAAGGTGAGCGCTATTCTCGACATCGTTCGCGAGGATATCCACACCTGCGCACCGGTTCACTTCGAGGGCAACGGCTACTCTGAAGAATGGGTAGAGGAGGCTAAGCGTCGCGGTCTCGACTGCGAGACTTCGTGCCCGAAGGTGTTCGAGCGCTACCTCGACGAGGATTCTATCCGCATGTTCGAGAGCCAGAACGTGATGTCACGCAAGGAGCTTGAGGCTCGCAACGAGGTGAAGTGGGAGACCTACACCAAGAAGATTCAGATTGAGGCACGCGTCTTCGGCGACCTCTCTATGAACCATATCATCCCTGTCTGCACTCACTATCAGAGCCGTCTGGCTAAGAACGTGCAGAGCATGTACGACATCTTCCCGAAGGAGACAGCCGACAATCTCACTTCGCGCAACAAGAAGATTATCGAGGAGATTGCCGAGCGCACTCAGATCATCGAAAATGGAGTAGAGGAGCTGGTTGAGGCTCGTAAGGTGGCTAACCGCATTGAGGATGAGCACCTTAAGGCCATCGCTTACCACGACACTGTGGCTCCGAAGATGGACGAGATTCGCTACCATATCGACAAGCTCGAGCTTATCGTGGCTGACGAACTCTGGACGCTCCCGAAGTATCGCGAGCTCCTTTTCGTACGCTAAACCATAAAACACATTCTACGTGGAGCGAGTCAGCTTCTCGATAGAATGCTTAGAAGGGTGTGTTAGCACGCAGTAATTGCAGCTAACACACCCTTTTTTGTATATCAGCTCTCCTTTATGCCTCCCTTTACACCTTAAAATTCCAGTATTTGTTCTTTGGTGGCGTCCGCCGTCCGATCAGATCCCGTCCGCTACTATTTTCTCTCACTCGCGTATAATATTATAATGTGTACGTCCACAATTATGCGTTTTAATTGTAAATATCTGTTAAAATCAAGCTAAAAACCCAACTTTTTTCTGCAAAAGTTTTGGAGGTTTGCAAAAAAGCTATACCTTTGCATCCGCTTTCGAGAAGCAACGATATCTCAAGCAAATGTGAGAGAGATGAAGCAAAACAGAAAGCGAATAAAGAAAAAGAGTTCTTTGAAAAGATTTACATAAGACAGAAGTAGTACAAGAAGCGAGAATGATTAAACGATCATTCTTGGGTAGAAGAAAAACGAACCGTCAAGTTTGTTTGACTTTAAACTATAATTTGGAAGCTCGTTCTGAACAGATACAAACAAATGCCGACTTCTTCGGAGGTCAGCAG
>ERZ1034998.1813-NODE-1813-length-12269-cov-4.686589_pt1 | contig 12269 bp, 7 predicted proteins | sample MGYA00520621_ERZ1034998 | MGnify/ENA primary metagenome ERZ1034998 (study PRJEB33766, sample SAMN09781748) | gut metagenome | biome: gut microbiome | host: Homo sapiens | place: Madagascar | study: EMG produced TPA metagenomics assembly of the PRJNA485056 data...
TGGTGATGGTGGTATTGGCGGGCAGCTTCTTGGCGTCCTCTTTGGGCACCAGGATGGTTAGCACGCCGGACTCGTATTTGGCCTTGATATCCTCAGGCCGCACATCGCCGACGTAGAAGCTCCGAGAGCAACTGCCGGCATAGCGCTCCTGGCGCAGAACCCGACCCTTCTTGTCCTCTTCGTCCTTGTCCAGGCCCTTCTCGGCCTGGATGGTCAGGTAGCCGTCCTGAACGTCCAGCTGAATTTCGTCCTTCTGGAAGCCGGGCAGATCCACGGCCAGGCGATAAGCCTTGGCGTCGTCCGTCTCCCGGATATCCGTCTTCATCAGGTTCCGGGCGTTCTTACCGAACAGGGGGTTCCGTCCACCAAAGAAATCAGTGCCAAAATCGGTACCAAAGAAATCATCCAACATGTTTTCACCATAAATTGCAGGCAGCATAAGTCATTCCTCCATTTGCTTGAGATCCATTCCATTTTGTTTTCAATCTGTTTTACTCACTATACTGGTTGTTTCTCATGCTCCTTTCCTTTTTCTGATTGGCACTATACCAGTTTTTTCTTGATTCGGAAAGGGACTGGGAGTATAATAAAACAAAAAGACCTTGTGCTAGCAGCACAAGGAAAAGGAGAATGTGCCATGGAAACTGTGGATGCCCTGCTGACGTCCTTTTTTGCCCGGGACGACCTGGATGCCCTGACCGCCCAGGCCGGGGCCATGCTGGGCTGCCCGATTCTCATTCTGGATGATACCTTTCATGTTTTTTCCAGCTATTGCCCTCTGGACTTTACGGATACCCTTTTTCGCAAGACCCTTCTGCGTGGGGAACTGACCTTTGAGGTCAGCGCCGCCATCAGCCAGAGCCAGACCTTGGCTGGGGGAACGGCGGATTTTGTCAAGCCGGAGGGCAGCCCCTTCCGGCGGCGGATTGCGCCTTTGGTCAGCACCGGCGTTCGGCTGGGCTACCTGGTCTGCCCGGACATCGACGGGCATCTTGCCAGACTCCCGGAGGAAACCTGGCAGGCGGTAGAGCGAATCTTAGCCAAGCAGCTGTTCATCGAGACCAGCCGCCAGGACAAGCCCTTCGAAACCGCCGAGGACATTCTGATGCACCTGCTGGACGGGGGCTTCCCCAACGCCGCCTATTTCCGGCTCCAGACCGCCGGAACCTACCTTGCCGATTTCCACCCGGTGGGCTTCTCCCTCATTGATCTGACCGGCTATCCCAGCCAGCACCCCGGCCGGGAGCAACTGAAGGAGGCGGTGCTCTTCCAATTTCCTCAGTCTCACCCCTTCCTTTATCGGGGGGACGTGTTTCTGTTTCTTGCCGGAAAGGAGGATTTTTCGGCGCTGGCTCAGGAATTCCGGCTGAAAATCGCGGTATCTGAGGGACTGAGCGACCTTTACGACCTGCCCGCCCACTACCGCACCGCCCGGGAGGCTTTGGCACTGATGGGGGATGAGCGGTATCACGGCGAAAGCGTGTGCACCGTGGACGGGCTTCGGGTGCCGCTGCTTCTGAAAAATCTGGAAGGCAGGGAGGATCTGATTTCCCGGCCACTGGAGGCTCTGGCCGACCACGACCGGGAAAAGGGCACGGGCTACTGCGAGACCCTGTACTGGTACCTGGCTTGCGGCCGCTCCCTGAAAAAGACCTGCGAAATGCTGTTTACCCACCGGAACACGGTGCTCTACCGGATTCGCCGGATGCAGGGGGACTTCGGTCTGCCCCTGGACGACCCGGCCTGCCACGCCGAGCTGCTGCTGGGGGTGTCGGTGCTGCTGTTCCGGGACAGAGGGCCGGACTTCTTCCTGAGGTAGGCACTGGACATTTCCCGGGAAATGGAGTGTACTGACCCCAAAACAGACACAGAAAGGAAGATACCTATGAGGGCCTTGCCGCTCCCTATGGGAGAAGTGCCCCCGGAAGGGAGCGGAGGGAGCCACGTCGGCCCGACGGGCCTCCTCGCAAGAACATACTTTCCTTTTGGCGCATGATTGCACGGCGCCATACAAAGCCTTCCCCTGAGAGGGGAAGGTGGCCCGAAGGGCCGGATGAGGTCGCTTCCCAGCCTTCCCCTGATTCACAGGGGAAGGCTTTTTTCCGTTCTTTAGGCAACTCTTTGGGTCTGCCGATGTCGGTTTTTCAGAATTTATACAATCTGACAAAAAAATCCTTGCAATTTCCGGGATTTACTGGTATAATATATGTAACTGGTATGTAAGCCAAAAACTAGGCGTCCGGAAACAACCAACCTGAGGAAGGAAAGGTGACCTTATGAAAAAACTGCTTGCCCTGCTGCTGGCTCTGGTGCTGACGAGCCAGCTGGTGACTCCGGTTCTGGCGGAGACCCTGCCGGAGGACACCGCGGCTCCCACGGTAGAACTGGAGGAGCCCACCCAAATGCCCGTGACGGAACCGCCCGTCCCGGCTACGTTGGCTCCCACGGAACCGGCCACCGAGACCCCGACCACGGCGGCTACGGAAACCCCGGAAACCACCCTCTCCACGGAACCCCCGGCGGTCACGGAAGTGCCGGAGGTGACGGATCCCACGGGGGAAACGGAAGCCACGGAATCCACGGAGGCTACCGCTCCTACCGATCCTACCGATCCAACCGACCCCACCGAGGAGACCACCGAAACTGACCTGGCACTGCTGGCGGAAGACGACATTCTCGCCCAAGGAACCTGCGGCGCGGAGGCAGACGGCTCCAACGTCACCTGGGTACTTACCACCGACGGCACCCTGATCCTCTCCGGTACCGGAGCCGTAGCAGCATATGAAAACAGGAAAGACACACCTTGGAGGGATTATAACTATCAGATCCTGCAGCTGGAGGTTCAGAAGGGGATCACAAGTGTTAGCGGACTTTGTTCCTGCTATAAACTCCGGGAGGTGTCCCTTCCGGAGGGGCTGATAAGCCTTGGCAAACTTACCTTCATGGATTGCTGGGAGCTCCAGGAGATCAGGCTCCCCAAGTCTCTGAAAACGCTGGGAGAGGGTACATTTGCCTCCTGCTTCGCCTTGACGGAAATCGAGCTTCCCGAGGGTCTGAAGACGGTAGGGGAAGGGTTTCTGTATCACTGCATTTCTCTTACCAGCGTGGTCATTCCCGCCAGTGTAACCGAGATGGGCGACAGACCGTTCTCGGGCGATTGGGCTCTGAAGACGGTAGAGATCAAGGGGAATGTGCCCCGTCTGAGTAACTACTCTTTTCATGAGTGTGATGCTTTGCAGGAGGTCCTGATCACAGGCAGCGTGGGGACCATTGGCGATGATGCTTTCAAGGAGTTGGATTCGTTGGAGCGCGTCCAGATCGCCAGTGGCCTGAAAACCATCGGCAAGAGGGCCTTCTGGCTCTGCGATAATCTGACTACGGTCAGCCTCCCGGATGGCGTTACGTCCATCGGCGAGGAAGCCTTCAAGGAATGCAGCAGCCTTACCACGATCAACCTGCCGAATAGCATTACGACCATCGGCGCGAACGCCTTCAATGGCACAAAGCTGACCGGCCCGCTGAACATTCCCAGCAGCCTGGTGAGCTTGGGCGACAATGCCTTCCATGGCTGCGGCGGTATTACGGGCACCCTGTTGTTCCCGGGGGCCTTGGAAAACATCAGCAAGAACGCCTTTGCCGGATGCGCCGGCATCGAGGAAATCATTCTGCCGAGGGGCGTGTTGACCATCAGCGATGGCGCGTTCAACAACTGCTCCGGAGTTCAGCGGCTGTGGCTTACCAACTCCATCAAGACCATCGGCGCGAGTGCCCTTAGCGGCATGAAAAACCTGAAGAAGATTTATTTCTCCGGTACCTACTTGGACTGGGATACAAACATTCAATGGGCGGATGATAAGGGCTATTCAAATTTCCCGGTAGGGCCAACGCTGACCGAGGTGGCAGCCTCCGGCTCCTGCGGCGAGGCTCTGACCTGGAGCCTGAGCACCGCCGGCGACCTGACCGTCTCCGGCACCGGGGACATGGCGGACTTTGCCGCCACCGGCGCGCCCTGGGCGGAGTATCGGGATCAGATCAAGCTGGTGATCGTGAGGCAGGGAGTGACCTCCATCGGCAGCTCCGCCTTCCAGGACTGCAAGAATCTGGAGACCGTGAGCCTGCCCGGTTCCCTGACCGCCCTGGGCAAGGCCGCCTTCCTGCGCTGCGGAGAGCTCACCAATGTGAAGCTGCCCGCTTCTCTGAAAAGCGTGGGCGAGGACTGCTTCACCGGCTGTGAAAAGCTGGTGCTGCTGGACTTGACCGGCGTTCCCGATGAAATCATGGAGCTGCGCACCTCCCTGGAGGGCACCGTCACCCTGCCCGCGGGCGTGAAAAATGCCCGGCTGCGCTGGGGACTGGAAACCGCGGCGGGAGAAATTCCCTGCTCGGAAATCGCGGAAGTCTGCGGCCAGGAGGGCGGCTACTATCTGAAAATGAAGAGCTCCGGCAAGGTGAGGCTAACGTGCCGCGATGCCATGACCGGCGCTCAGGGCAGCAAAACGGTCACCTTTACCGAGGGGCTCATGATCCTGCCCCAGGGCGTGGACACCATCACCAGCGGCGAAGAGCTGACCCTGTCCGCCGTGGCTATGCCCGGAGCCAAGAAAATCACCGCCAGGTGGTTCCTGGTAAGCGGTCAGGAATACGCGGCTGTGACCGACACGGGCGTTCTGACCGCCGGGATTGTGGAAGAACCGACGACGATTCAGGTCACGGCTGTTCTCACCGGCAGCACGGTCAGGATGACCAAGCAATTTACGATCCTGCCCCAGGTCAGCCAGGTGACCATCCAGTATCGGGGCAATCCGGCTCCCGCCGAGCAGGATGTTTCCGCCGAGGACGGGGACACCCTGCGCTTCAAGGCTTCGACCCTGCCTGCCGAGGCCGTCAGCCCGGTGCAGTGGCGCAGCAGCGACGAGAAGGTGGCGGTGGTGGACGGCGGCCTTGTGACCCTGGTAGGCTCCGGCACAGTGGTGATTACCGCCCAGGCCATGGACGGCGGCAAGAAGGAAGCTTCCGTTACCCTGAACGTGACCTATCAGGATCGGACGCCCAGACTGGTTTCCTCCACGGTGAGCCTGAACGGCGCGTCCACCCAGGGCGCGGAGCTGGAGCTGGCGGAAAACTACGGCAACCTGATTCGGAAGGTTTCTCTGGACGACAAGCAGTTTACCGCCGGCTACGAAAACGGCATTCTGACCATTGCCCCGGCTCAGTTTGTGAGCAAGGGTACCTACCCCGTAACCCTGACGGTGGAATGCGGAAACCGCAAGAGCTATGACTATGATTTGACCGTGAAGGTCACGGTGGCTCTGCCCAAGCTTACCGTGAAGCAGGACGGGAAGGTTAATCTGTTCTATAAAGACTGCTCGGCTATGCTGGTGATCTCCGGCGGTGAGATAGAGAGCGTGGAACCGCAGCTCAATGAGGATTTTAATCTGTTCTGGAGTGAAGGAAATCGCTGCCTGATTGACTACTCGACAGCCGGTATGACAGCCGATAAGCCTAACACGAAAGCAACTCTGAGCGTTACATTCGCGGGCTATAACACCCCTGTGACCAAGACCATCAACATCGCCACGGAAAATAAAGCTCCCAGGCTGACTCTGAATCCCACGGCCTCCGTCGTGAATACAAACTGGGGTGGCACCGCCCTGTACGCGCGTGCGCAGCTGCCCGAGGATTATGATTATACCAGCTCGGTGAAAATCACCTGGGATGAAAATCCGAATGTGGAAAAGGTGGAACTGAGCAAGAATACCGTGAGGATTGCGCTGAAAGAGGGCGCGAAGAGCACCACCGTCAATCTCCACATTCAGGATGTTTCCTGGAGAAGGCCGGTAAAGCTGACCCACAAGATCACCGTCACCGATAAGGCTCCCACCCTCAAGCTGAGCTGCACCAAGCTGACCCTGAACCGGGTCTTCCCCTGGATGCAGGCCAAGGCGGATGTGACATTGAATCAAGGGAATCTGAACGGTGTGCGGAAGATGTACTTTGATCCGATTCCGGATGGTCTGCGCATAGAGTACAATGAATATACAGATACGATCATTGTCAAATCTAAGGATGGGGAGACGATGCCGCCCAAGGGCAAGTATATTGTCACCTACCGGGCGCAGGTGGTTACCTGGGACGTGTTTGAGCTTACTGGCAAGCTGACTATCAACGTGGAAGAGAAGATTCCTACCGTTAAGCTTTCTTCTTCCACCGTGAAGCTGAATAAATCCCTGGCGGGGAAGGAGAGCGCTACTGTTAAGGTGAGCGTCAGTGACCCGGAGCATTACCACTTGCAGTATTTTGCCAGTCGGCCGGAGGGTGTGAACTACGATAGCCGTACCGGAGAGCTTACCGTTACCCTGACGGAGAGCACCATGAATGGCGGCACTTTCCAGTTGAATGGCATGAAGCTGTGGATGGACGGCCTCGCTCCCAGTGCGGAGCTGGATAAACCGCTGACCCTGAAAATTCAGACCTACGACAAGGAACCCACCTTCAAGCTCAGTGCCAAGGGCAAGCTGGATGTGCTGAATCCGGACAGCGAGATCGTCTATACCCCCAAGCTGACGAATTGCCTGAACGCTCCTACGGCGGTGGAGCTGACCGGCGACGACGCGGGCCTGTTCAATGTAAGTCTGGATTCCGAGGGCAAGATTCATCTGACCCTGGCCAAGTCCGGTGAGCATTACTCCACCAAGACGGCCTACAAGGTGACCCCGGTTCTGACGGCCTGCGGCCAGAAGATCACCGGCGCTGCCCTGAGCGTCAAGGTCACTCAGAGCGCCTTCAAGCTGGCAAAGCTGCCCAACCGGACGGTGTTCACCACCCAGACCACAGCCCTGATGCAGCAGCTTGTGGTCGCCAGTCCCGCCGGGGCGAAAATGGGAGACGTTACGTTGAACGCCAAGACCACTGCCGCCCTTCGGGAGGCAGTGGAGACGGCCGGCGGCATCGGGTTTGACGCCCAATCCGGGATGATTACAGTTCCTTCCGGAGCCTTCACCAATCTGAAGCCCGGCAGGTATACCCTGATTCTGGACGTGACCCCGGCCAACACGGTTCCGGGCATCAAGCCCACCCAGGCAAAGCTCACTCTGACCGTGCGGAAATAATCCCAAAGGAACGACCAAAGGGGCGGCGGAATTTTCCGCCGCCCCCAAGCCTTCCCCTAGGAGGGTGGTGCTCCGCGCAGCGAATTCAAATCAATCAATTGCCAGTGGCAATTGCTCGACAGTGTATAGGTGGCTCGGAGAGCCGGATGAGGTCGCTTTTTTGCCGGTTCTCGAGAGAATCTGGCATTGCGCCTAACGTCCACCGCCGTTGAGCCGTATTTTCCGCTCCTTCCAATCCGGCATTCGGTCGGCAAGCAAAGCATAGAACCCCTTGCCGTGGTTGGGATGGAGAAAGTGGCAATATTCGTGCACCACCACATATCGGATGCACTCCCGGGGCGCGGCCAGCAGCTGCTTGCTCAGGGTGATGACCCCTTTGCCCGGCAGACAGGAGCCCCACCGGGACTTCATCGACCGAATCCGAAGGGTGGGGTAGGGAACCCCCAAGTTCTGAAACAGGGGATAGCATTCCCGGAGAATCTCCGGAAACACCGCCTGACACTGGGCATCCCAGAACCGACGCACCAGCCTTTCCCGCCGGGCAAAATCCTCCGGATTTTTCAGCCTCAGCACCAGCTTCCCGTTTTCCAAGGCCACGGCCTCCCGCTCTCCGGAAACTACCTGCAATTCCAGAGCCTCCCCCAGAAAGGGGAGCCGTTCCCCGGTGACGTATTGCAGTGGCTGTGCCTGAGGCCGCGCCCGGAACCGGCTCTGAGCCTTCCGGATAAAATTCTCGTGGCCGATCAAAAAAGCTTCGATTTCCCGGATGGGCACCCGGCGGTTGGCGGAAACCCGGACGCTGCCGTCCGGATAAATCCGCAGATTCAGATTTTTCACGTTTTTTCGCTCCAGGGTGTAGGCTAGCGGCATCCCGGAAAGCAGTACGGTGCGTTGGGCTTCGGCCATGGGAAATCTCCTTTTTTAAGTAACCGCAGATGATTTCATCATTGGTTACTTGATGGCAATTATCTCCATTTTAACGCTTTTTCCTCGGGGACGCAACAGCGGGTTTCTTGCGCCCGGAAGGATTCTGTGGTAAAGTGAAAGCACCAAAGTCAAATTACGGGAGGGATTTTACATGGAAATCAGGGAAATTTTGCGGGATTTGCGCACTAGGAAGGGCTATTCCCAGGAGGAACTGGCGGAGAAGGTTTTTGTGACCCGGCAGGCGGTGTCCCGGTGGGAAACCGGCGAAACCACTCCCAACACGGAAACCCTGAAGCTGCTGTCCGGGCTTTATGACGTTTCCATCAACACCTTGCTGGGTTCGCCCCGGCAGCTGTTCTGCCAGTGCTGCGGGATGCCTCTGGAGGACGGCATTCTCAGCCGGGAGATAGACGGCACCCTGAATGAGGAATACTGCAAGTGGTGCTACGAGGGCGGCCAATTTCACTATTCCAGTCCGGAGGAGCTCATTGACTTCTGCGTAAACCACATGGCAACGGCAGACTGGCCTGCGGAGCAGGTGCGGGCTCATATGGAGGCCGTTGTGCCCCAGCTGAAGCATTGGAAAAAGTGAGCGCAGGGCTTGATTTGCCAAAAGTCTTGTGCTAGAATAATTCCGTTCGCTCGGAGGGTGAGTTGTTCGGAGAAACAGCAGCCGGATAAGAGGCAGACTGAAATGTCTGTTTCTTATCCGGCTTTTTATACAAGACTGTCGAAAAACCATGTCATTGCGAGGCAGTGCGCACACTGCCGTGGCAATCCCCCCCGATTTTCAAACATTTACGTTAGGAAATCTTGGATTTTACGCCTATCCGGGGGATTGCCACACCAGTGACATCGGTCACTGGTTCGCAATGACATTGTATATTTTGGCTATTTTGACCCATAGGGGCACTTAACGAGACAACCCCATCAAAGGAGGAACATATGGATTTTCTCAAGGGAAATATCAGATCGATGTACGGCAAATATCTGACGGCGGCCTTCGGCAGTGCCCTCATCGGCTGCATCTACGCCATGGTGGACACGGCGGTGGTGGGTCAGTACCAGGGCCCTCAGGGCACCGCGGCTCTGGCGGTGGTAGCTCCCTGTTGGAACCTGATCTATAGCCTGGGCCTGCTTCTGGGTGCGGGTGGCGGCGTGATTTTCAGCACCTGCCGGGGCGGCGGCACCGGGGACGGCTCGGAGCAGCAGTATTTTACCGCTTCGGTCATCGGCGCGGCGGTGCTGACGGTGCTTACCTGGCTCGGCATCTGGTGCTTCGAGACCCCTGTCCTGACCTTCTTCGGCGCGGACGCGGAGTTGCTGCCTCTGGCGCAGACCTACCTGAAGCCGGTGAAATTCGTGTTTCCGCTGTTTCTCGTCAATGAGATGCTGATGTTCTTTCTGCAAACCGACGGTAATCCGGGTCGGGCTACCCTGGCAATACTGTCCGGGGGAATTTTCAACATTTTCGGCGATATTTTCTTTGTATTCGGCTGTGATATGGGCATTTTTGGCGCGGGTTTGGCCACGGCCATCGGCGCAGCCATTTCCACCTGCGTGATGCTGACCCATTTTCTCAGCCGGAAAAATACCCTTTGTCTGGTGAAGCCCACCCATCTGCTTCACAGGCTTCGGGAAGTTTTCGCCACCGGATTTTCCACTTTCTTTGTGGATATGGCCATGGGCATTCTCACGGTGCTCTTTAACCGGCAGATTATGAAGTATCTGGGAGCCAATGCCCTGTCGGTGTACGGCCCCATCATTCAGGTCAGCACCTTCGCCCAGTGCTGCGCCTACAGCGTGGGCCAGGCTGCCCAGCCCATCATTGCCACCAACTTCGGCGCGGGCAAGGGCGGGCGCATCCGGCAGGTTCTCCGGCTGGCTCTGGGCACGTCGGCTTTCTTCGGGGTGTTCTGGACGGCGCTGAGTGTGGCCTGCCCGAAGCTGTATATCCGGATTTTTATGGTCCCCACCGAGGAAATTCTTGCCATTGCCCCGGCCATCATCCGCACCTATGCCATGTCCTTCCTGCTGCTGCCCTTCAATATTTTCTCCACCTATTATTTCCAGGCCATCATGAAGCCAAAGGCGGCCTTCGTTGTGTCCGTGGCCCGGGGACTGGTCATCAGCGGCAGCCTGATCCTGGTGCTGCCCCGGATCGCCGGGGGTAATGCCCTGTGGCTGACCATGCCCATCACCGAGCTTCTTGTGGCGCTCTATTCCACCTCCGCCCTCCGGCGGTACACCCTGACCCTGCCGGAAGTGCAATAAACGGAACACCCCCGCACTGCGAAAGCAGAGCGGGGGTGTTGTATTTTATCAGGGAAGCAGAGCCGCCAACTCAGGCAGGACAATCTTGCCCTCGTCCATGATCTGCACCCCGTCCAGCCAGACGGAGCTGTTCAGGCAGATGCCGTCGGTGTGGCTCACCGCGTCCTGGCCGCAGGGAGGGGCGTCAATGTTGCTGACGTAGCCGATGCCCCACTCGGTGGAACCCCAGACCCGCTCATCCTCCACGATGTTGCCGGTGAGCTTGGCACCGGGGTTGAAGCCGTAGGCGATGTGGGCCATCTTCAGCATACCCGGATCGTCAAAATCCCGGAGGTACTTGTCGTAGATTGCGGCTTCCTCGCCGCCCTCCACCTTCTGAATCACGCCGTCCTTGACGGTGAGCCGGATGGGAGTGGCGGGGGCGTGGCCGAAGGGCGGGGTCACGGAGCCGTCGAAGACAAAGGTGCCCCGGGTGGGGCCGAACCGGGGCACCACGTTGATCTGGCCGGTGAGCATATGCACAGCCGGGAAGGTGGCGTCGCCGCAGTCGCAGGCCACATAGTGAACCGGGTCGATTTCGAAGGACACGTCGCAGCCGGCGGGGGTGGTGACCCGCATGGTCTTGGCGCTGCGGGTGAGCTCAGCCACCTTACGCATGAAGACCTGGAGCTTGGGGGTTTCCACATGGCCGATGGTGCGGATCATCAGATCCTCGTCAAAATCCACCAGGCACATATAGCGCAGCTTTTTGTTTTCGCTGCTTGCCCGCTCGAAGGGGGTGGAGTACAGCAGCCACTGATGGTTGAACTCAATCCACACGTCGCAGGCGCACAGGGCGGCGGTCAGAGGCTCGATAGGCAGATCCGGATCGGCGGCCTTGCCCACGGAGCGGGGGGTGGGGACGGTGATGACCATGACCTGGGCATCGGCCTCCCGGACGCTGTCGGACACGGCTCGCAGCACGTTTTCGTTGGAGTCATAGTCGGCGGTGAGCACCACGGTCTCTCCGGGCTTGACTCCGAAAATCTCCCGGACCAGCTTGTCCGCGGCAATTTGCAGCTCGGTTTTCATGGAAAGATTCCTCCTTAATCCAGGTTTGCCAGAGTTTCAATGGTTTTCCGGTAAATTTCCTTGGCAGCCAGCAGATCCTCCACCAGAAGGTACTCATCCTTCTGGTGCTCGGTGCACTCCCGACCGGGACGCATGGGGCCGAAGGCCACGATGCCCGGCATGGCTCGGGCATAGGTGCCGCCGCCGATGACGGTGGGCTCGGAATCGTCACCGGTATACTCCCGGTAAATGCCTACCATGGCCTGAACCACCTTGCCGTTTTTGTCCATGTACACAGGATGCTCGTTGGCGGTGCACCGGCAGGTAATGCCGTAGGGGGCGCAGGCGGCGGCAATGGGTGTTTCCACCGCCGCCCGGTTGAAGGTCACGGGACTGCGGATGTCCAGGGTCAGGACGATTTCGTCGCCTTCCGTGCGCAGGACACCGGCGTTCAGAGTCAGCTTACCGCTCTGGACATCCTCCAGGCCGCAGCCCATTTTCACGCCGTTCAAATCGGAGCCAATGTGAGCCAGGTAGAAGTCCACCAGGGGGCTTTCGACCCCGGCCTCATGGAGAGCCTCCATCATGGCGGTGATGGCATTTTCTCCCTTTTCCGGGGTGCTGGCGTGGGCACTGCGGCCGTGGGTTTCCAGGGTGCGTTCGGCGCCGTCAGCGGCAAGGTAGGCGCAGCGGCACCAGTCGGCTACCATGTTGGCCGCGTCGCCGCCCTCGATGCGCACCAGGCCGCTTTTCGAAACCGGCAGGGACAGCTGGAAGTTCAGAATTTCCTTTTCTCCGTAGATGGCGGGAAAATCCGCGTCGGGGGTGAAGCCGAAGACCGGCAGCTGCTGGGTCTGCTTGTAGTAGTTCATGTCGTCAGCTTACCGCTCTGGACATCCTCCAGGCCGC
>ERZ1034998.1817-NODE-1817-length-12251-cov-4.848885_pt1 | contig 12251 bp, 9 predicted proteins | sample MGYA00520621_ERZ1034998 | MGnify/ENA primary metagenome ERZ1034998 (study PRJEB33766, sample SAMN09781748) | gut metagenome | biome: gut microbiome | host: Homo sapiens | place: Madagascar | study: EMG produced TPA metagenomics assembly of the PRJNA485056 data...
GCTGCGAGGTCTACGTTGCCCGCCGGGGCATGACCGACCGGGTTCACGGTCAGGATAACGACCCCTACCATCTGGTGCTGCTGTGCGAGAACCGGAAGGGCTATGAAAACCTGTGCTATCTGGTTTCCGAGGCCTTTATCCATGGCTTTTACGGCAAGCCCAGAGTAGACCTGGCCCTGCTGGAGCAGTACCACGAGGGCCTGATTGCCCTGTCCGCCTGCCTTGCCGGTGCCATCCCCCGGTATCTGATGGAGGAAAATTACGAGGAAGCCAAGGCGTATGCCCTTGAGCTGTCCCGGATTTTCGGCGAGGGAAACTTTTTCCTGGAGCTTCAGGATCACGGCATTGACGAACAGCGCCCGGTAAACCAGGGCATTCAGCGGCTGTCCCGGGAGACGGGGCTTCCCATGGTCGTCACCAACGATGCCCACTATCTGCGCAAGGAAGACGCCAAAATGCAGGATGTGCTTCTTTGCATCCAGACGGGCAAAACCGTGGACGACCAGAACCGGATGAAATTCCAGACCGAGGAGTTTTACGTCAAAAGCGAGGAAGAGCTTCGCATCCTGTTTCCTGGGCTTGACGAGGCCTTTGAAAATACGGTAAAAATCGCCGATCGGTGCAACCTGGAATTTACCTTCCACGAGTACCACCTGCCGGCCTTCCCGGTGCCTGCGGGCTATACCAACGAGGGCTATTTCCGGGAGCTTTGCTATAAGGGCTTTCAGGAGCGGTATCCCCAGGAGCCCAAGGAATATAAAGACCGCTTGGAGTATGAGATCAGCGTCATCAGCTCCATGGGTTATGTCAACTACTACCTGATTGTCTGGGATTTCATCCGCTACGCCAAGGAGCAGGGCATCCCGGTCGGCCCGGGCCGTGGCTCCGGTGCCGGCTCCATCGCGGCCTACTGTATGCACATCACGGAAGTAGACCCCATGAAGTACGCCCTGATTTTCGAGCGGTTCCTGAATCCGGAACGGGTGAGTATGCCGGATTTCGATACGGATTTCTGTCAGGAGCGGCGGCCGGAGGTCATTGAGTATGTCATGCGCAAGTATGGCACCGATCATGTGGCTCAGATCGCCACCTTCGGCACCATGGCCGCCCGGGGCGCCATCCGGGACGTAGGCCGGGCACTGAACTTTACCTACGCCGAGACGGACGTGGTGGCCAAGCTGGTGCCCTCCACGCCCCACATCACCTTGCGGGAGGCTTTGGATACCAGCCCAAAGCTGAAAGAAATGTACGAGGGCGACCCCAGAGTGAAAACCCTCATCGACACCGCCCGATCTCTGGAGGGGATGCCCCGGAATTCCTCCACCCACGCCGCCGGCGTGGTGATTACCGCCGACCCGGTGTATACCTATGTGCCCCTGTCCTGCAACGACGAGACCGTGGTCACCCAGTATACCATGACCACCATCGAGGAGCTGGGTCTGCTGAAAATGGACTTTCTGGGTCTGCGGAACCTGACGGTCATCGACGACGCGGAAAAGCAGATTCGCAGAATCAATCCGGATTTTGCCATGCGCAATATCCCGGATGACGATGCCGAGACCTTTGCTATGCTGGCCGAGGGCAAGACCCAGGGCGTGTTCCAGCTGGAGTCGGCGGGTATGACCGGTGTGTGTGTCAACATGAAGCCCAGCTCCATTGAAGACATCACCGCTATCGTAGCCCTGTACCGGCCGGGCCCTATGGATTCCATTCCCCGGTTCATCGCCAATAAGCTGGATTCTCGGAAGGTCACCTATAAGACCCCCATGCTGGAGCCGATTCTGAAGGTCACCTACGGCTGCATCGTCTACCAGGAGCAGGTTATCGAGATTTTCCGAAGCCTGGGCGGATACACCATGGGGCAGGCGGATAACATCCGCCGGGCCATTTCCAAGAAGAAAATGAAGGTCATCGAGGCCGAGCGGAAGGTTTTCGTCTACGGCGACCCGGAGCAGAATATTCCCGGCTGCATCGGCCACGGAATTGCCGAAGCGGTGGCGCAGTCCATTTACGACGAGATCGTGGATTTTGCCAACTACGCCTTCAACAAGGCTCATGCTGTGTGCTACGCCGTCGTGTCCTATCAGACGGCCTACCTGAAGTGCCACTATCCCCGGCAGTATATGGCGGCGCTGATGACCTCGGTGCTGGACTCCGCCGGAAAAATCGCGGGCTACATTGCCGAGTGCAAGGAGCTGGGCATTGCCGTGCTGCCCCCGGATCTGAACCATTCCGAGGATCACTTCACCGTGGAAGGCAATGCCATCCGCTTTGGTCTGGGCGCGGTGAAAAACGTAGGCCGGGGTCTGATCCGCACCATGGTGAAAAAGCGGGAGGAAGGCGGCCCCTTCCAATCCCTGGAGGACTTCATTCAGCGGATGGGGGAAGGGGAGCTGAACAAGCGGGCGGTGGAGAATTTCATCAAGTGCGGCGCGGCGGACTGCTTCGGCAACCACCGCAGCGAGCTGCTGGCGGTTTATGACAGCATGATGGATGCCATTGCCGACTCCCGGAAGAAGAATCTGGAGGGACAGATGGGGCTCTTCGGAATGCTGGAGGAAAACGATGCCGCTGCCCGCATCCCCATCCCCAAGCTGAACGAAATGCGAAAGCCCGAGCTGCTGGCTCTGGAAAAGGAGACCATGGGCATTTACATTTCCGGTCATCCTATGGACGACTACCGGGAATCCCTGAAAAACACCCACGTCATGCGCATCGGAAGCCTGCTGGACGAGGATGCCCATTTTGAGGACGATCAGATTGTCAGCGTAGCGGGCATCGTCCAGAGCCTGAAAATGAAGACCACCCGGAACAATTCCGTCATGGCCTACCTGACCGTGGAGGACGACACCGGAGCCATGGAAATGCTGGCCTTTTCCAACGTGCTCAGCCAGTATGGCGGCTACCTGAAGGAGGGGGCTGCCGTGGTCATCACCGGTCGGCTTTCTTTGCGGGACGACAAGGAACCTCAGATCGTGGTGAACCGGGCGCGGCCCATTTCCGATTACGCGGAAAATCCCGACCGGGAGCCTGCCCCCAAAGCGCCCCCCAGAAAGGGAACCCTTTATCTCCGGCTTCCCGGGGAGGAAGGGCGGCTGTACCCCAAGGTTCGCGCCATTGTCAATATGTTCCCGGGAGAAAACGGGGTTGTGCTGTATTTTGCCGACACCGGCGCCCGCCGGGGTGCCCGGGCGGCACTTGCCGAGCCCATGCTTCAGGAGCTGAAAAAGCAGCTGGGCGACGGAAATGTTGTGGTGAAATAGCTTCCTTTTTTGATGAATTTGTGATATAGTGTAAATTTGAAAGGAGTGGATGCCGTGAAAAAGCGGTTTGTGTTCCTTGCCGCGGCTCTGGCGGCAATGCTCCTGACCGGCTGCGCCCTGCGGACCGTGGAGGAAATGTACGCCCTGCCCAAGCGCTCCGAGGAATTCCGGGAGCTTCAGGCAGCCATTGATACGGCCATGTACGGTATGACCTATTCCTCCCCCCAGTCCGGCGAGAATCAGCAGACGGTGCAGACGGCGGATCTGAACGGCGACGGCCTGGACGAATACCTGGTTTTTGCCAAGGGTGCCACGGAAAAGCCCTTGCAGGTGCTGATTTTTCAGCAGGACGAAACGGGAAAGTGCCGGGTGCTGGATACTATCGGCTTTAACGGCCAGGCCTTCGACCAGGTGGAATATATGGCCTTTGACGACCAGCCCGGATTGGAGCTGGTGGTGGGCATCCAGGTCAGCGAGCGGGTGCTGCGCAATGTGGCGGTGTACAGCTTCCACGGCGGCAGCGCGGAGCTGCTGCTTCTGAACAGCTACAGTAAAATGCTTCCCTGCCAGCTCAGCGGCGACAAGAGCGAGCTGATGGTTCTGCGCCCAGGGGAGGAGGAGACCCAGCGGGGCATGGCCGTGCTCTACGGCTACGATAAGGGGCAGATCGTCCGCTCTGTGGAGACGGAGCTGTCCGAGCATACCTCCCGGATCCGCCGGATTACCACCGGCAGGCTTCAGGACGGAAACAATGCGGTATTTGTCACCAGCTCCTCCGAGGACAATACCATCGTGACGGATATTTTTGCTATGCGTCAGGGGGTATTTACCAATATTTCCTATTCCGCCGAGTCGAATACCAGCGTGGGAACGCTGCTTAACTACTATGTCTATGCCGAGGACATCGACTCCGACGGAGTGCTGGAGCTGCCCAGTCTTATTTCCATGAAGGCGGCGACCAACTGGCGGGACGGCGATCAGAAGTTCCTGCTTCGCTGGTACTCCATGGACTCCGATGGCTGGGAGATTGATAAGCTCTATACCTTCCACAATTACCCCGGCGGCTGGTATCTGCCGCTGAGCAGCGCCTGGGCCAGCCGGGTGACGGTGGAGCAGAGCCAGGGTCAGTACCGGTTCCTTCTCTGGGACGAATCCTACAAGAAGACCCAGCCCCTCTTTACGGTCTATGTCTTTACCGGCACGGATCGGGACGCTCTGGCGACAGCCCAGGGCCGGTTCGTGCTGAGCCGGGCGGAGGGCGTTGCCTATGCGGCCCAGCTGGAGGAGGCCGCGCCGGAGTACGGCATTACGGAAAACAGCCTGATTGAGGGCTTCCGTCTGATCCGCCAGGACTGGCAGACAGACGAAACTTGAAAAGAGGTAGCATATGAAAAAAGTTCTGATTATGGAAGACGAGCTGAATATCCGCAGCTTTGTGGTCATCAATCTGAAGCGGGCCGGCTATGATGTGATCGAGGCCGGAGACGGTCAGCAGGCCCTGGATGCCATTGCCGCCAACCCGGATGTGGGGGTGGCCATTCTGGATATTATGGTTCCCGGGGACATGGACGGTTTCGAGGTCTGCCGCCGGATCCGGGCCACCAACAAGCAGATGGGCGTGGTGATGCTCACCGCCCGAACCCAGGAGATGGACAAGGTAACCGGGCTCATGACCGGTGCCGACGACTATGTGACCAAGCCCTTCTCTCCGGCGGAGCTGACCGCCCGGATTGACGCGCTTTACCGCCGGATTGGTGGGGATACCAACGCCAGCTTGGAGCTTCTGACCCAGGGCCCCTTTGTGATGAACACCCGGAACCACACCCTGGAGAAAAACGGCAACCGGATTCGGCTGACCCAGGTGGAGTATGCCATTTTGAAGCTGTTTATGCAGAATCCAGGCAGAGCCCTGTCCCGGGAGGACATCATGTCCGCAGTCTGGGGACGGGACTATGAGGGCGAGCTGAAAATCGTGGACGTGAATATTCGCCGTCTGCGCATCAAGATCGAGGACGATACCGCCAACCCCACCTACATTACCACCGTATGGGGTCTGGGCTATAAGTGGGGCGCATAAAGGGTGATAGACTTCAAATCGATGGGCAACATCGGCGGCCTGCGCAGGCGATGGCTTCGGAATACCGCCAGTGTGGTCGTGGCTCTGGGGCTGGTGTGCGTCATGGCAATCACCGCCGCCTTCGCCGCCTATTACTATTCCAATATGGAATCGGATCTGAAGCACCGGGCAAAATCCACCACGGATTTTTTCGCCGCCTATATTGACCAGACCTACAACGAATACTATCAGTCCTGCATCACCTACACCCAGACCTTTGACAACAAGGATACCATCGAGCTGCAATTCATCAGCCGGGAGGGCAATCTCATTGCCTCCTCCTACGGTCAGTGGGCAGGGAAAAACCCGGCCACCCCGGAAATCGCAAAGGCGGAGGAAAGCCGCTCCGCTGAGCCCTTTCTGGGCAAGGACGGTGATACCGGCGAGCGGATTATGGCGGTGTCCAGCCCCATGATTTACAGCAACGGCGAGGTCATCGGCGTTCTGCGCTACGTCACCTCCACCCGGAAGGTGGATGCCCAGATTTTGCAGGTGGCTCTGGTCAGCGCTACGGTGCTGACCATCGTCATGGCGGTGGTGCTGGTGAGCAGCAACATCTATCTGCGTTCCGTCATGAACCCGGTGGCGGAGATTACGGAGAAGGCCCAAAGAATCGCTGCCGGCAGCTACGGCGTTCAAATCAAAACTCCCTATCGGGACGAGATCGGAACGCTGGCGGACACCATCAACGAAATGTCCAGCAAAATCGCCCAGAACGAGAAAATGCAGGCGGAATTTATTTCCCAGCTTTCCCATGAGCTGCGCACGCCCCTGACCGTCATCAACGGCTGGAGTGAGACCCTCCTTGCCGACGAGAACATGGACGCGGACACCCGGCAGGGTCTGAAAATCATTTCCAGCGAGGCCAAGCGGCTGACGGAAATGGTCATGGATCTTCTGGACTTTACCCGGATGCAGGACGGCCGGATGACTTTGGCCGTGGAAATGACCGATTTGCGCTCGGAATACGAGGACACGGTGTTTATGTACGGCAGTCGGCTGGCTCAGGACGGCATTGAGCTTATCTACCAGGAAAGCGACGAGGACATTCCGGAAATTCCCTGCGATCCCCAGCGGATGCGTCAGGTATTCCTGAATATCCTGGACAATGCGGCCAAGCACGGAGGCTCCGGCAAGCGGATTGAAACCTCCATGCACTATGAGGACGACCAGGTGGTCGTCCGGATCCGGGACTATGGCCCGGGTATCCCGGAGGACGAGCTTCCTCTGGTGAAGAAGAAATTTTACAAGGGCAGTTCCAGCGTCCGGGGCACCGGCATCGGCCTTGCGGTCTGCGACGAGATCGTGGAGATGCACGGCGGCACTTTGACCCTGGAAAACGCGGAGGGCGGCGGCACGCTGGTGACGGTTCGCCTGCCCGGCGCCCACTAAGGAGAAACCATGTCACAGGAAAAATTCAAAACCACCATCGGCGGCCAGGCTCTCATCGAGGGCATTATGATGCGGGGCCCGGACAAGGATGCCATCGTTGTGCGCACCAAGGAAGATCTTCACATCGAGACCATGCCCAGAAAGAAAAATCCTCCGAAATCCTGGAAAAATCTTCCCTTTATCCGGGGTATTTTCAACTTTTTCGATGCCCAGGTGGTGGGTATCAAGGCGCTGCTCCGCTCGGCGGACTTGGCTCCGGAGGAAATGCAGGAGGAGCCCTCCAAGTTTGACCGGTGGCTGGAAAAGAAGCTGGGAAACGAAGCCTTCCAGAAGGCCATTGTGGGCATTGCCATGTTTATGGGTCTGGGACTGTCCGTTGTGCTCTTTTTCCTGCTTCCCATGATCATCGGCGGCCTGTTTGACCGGTGGATTACCAGCAACCTGGGGGTGAATCTCATTGAGGGCCTTATCCGGATGGTGATTTTCCTGGGCTATATGCTGCTGATTTCCCGGATGGAGGAAATGCGCCGGGTGTTTTCCTACCACGGCGCGGAGCACAAGACCATCCGCTGCTACGAGGCGGGACTGCCCCTGACGGTGGAAAACGTCCGGGTTCAGACCCGGCTTCATCCCCGGTGCGGCACCAGCTTTCTGCTGGTGGTCATGGTGATTTCCATTCTGGTGTTCTCCGTGGCTTCCTCCGCATTGCTTGCGGCAGTGCCCGCATTGGAGACCATCCGGGGAAGTTTCGGCTATCGACTGCTGATGATCGTTTTCAAGCTGCTGCTTCTGCCGTTGGTGGTGGGCATTACCTATGAAATCAACCGCTGGGCAGGGCGGAACGACAACGGCTTTACAAGAATCCTTACCGCCCCCGGTATGTGGCTTCAGAATTTCACCACCAACGAGCCGGACGACTCTATGATCGAGGTGGGCATTGCCGCGGTGGAGGCGGTGCTGCCGGAGCAGGAGGGCGCGGACCGATGGTAAAAACCTACGGTGATCTGTATCAGGACACCCGTCGGGCGCTGGCGCGTCAGGCTCCGCCCCAGGATCCCGGCGTGCTGGCACGGCTTTTGGTGTGTCAGGCCTCCGGCAAGACCCAGGCGCAGTTCCTGGCCGACCGGGACCTATATGCCGGGGAAAAGATCGTGGCGGAGGTGGAAGAAAATCTTCGCCGCTTGCTGGCGGATGAGCCCATTGCCTATGTGCTGGGTCAGTGGGAATTTTACGGCCTTCCCATGCTGGTCTCTCCCAAGGTGCTGATTCCCAGAGACGATACCTGCGCCCTGACAGAGCTTGCCATCCGGCAGGGCTTGTTCCTTGACCAGGATCCCCGGATTCTGGATCTGTGCTGCGGCAGCGGCTGCATCGGTCTGGCAATCGCCAGCCGGGTGAAGGACGCCAGAGTGACCCTGGCGGACGTAAGCCTGGACGCCCTGTCCGTAGCCAAGGAAAATACGGCGCTTAATAAGCTCACCGGTCGGGTGCGCTGTGTCCAGGTAGATGCCAGAAAGCCGGTCAGCGCATTTCTGGGAAAATTCGATCTGATCGTTTCCAATCCCCCCTATATCAGCGCCCGGGATATGGAAGAGCTTCCCCCCAGCGTCCGGGACTATGAGCCTCACCTGGCTCTTTACGGCGGGGAGGACGGCCTGGACTTCTACCGGGACATTGCCGCCAATTTCCGCACGGCTTTGAAGCCCGGAGGCTTTTTGTGCTTCGAGTTCGGCGACGAACAGGCAGACGACGTGTGTGGAATTCTGGAAGAAAACGGATATACCATCCTGGAACGAACCAGGGATTACAACGATAGAGAACGCTCCGTGCTTGCGCGGTACGGCAGGAAGGAAGATTGATTATGGCAACAAAAAAGACAGTCTACGAAGCCCCCACTCCCGCTTCCGATAAGAAGAAGGCCCTGCAAACGGCTCTGGCGCAGATCGACAAGAGCTTCGGCAAGGGCACGGTTATGCGCCTGGGCGACCGGCCGGAGATGAACGTGGAGGCCATTCCGACAGGCTCTCTGGCACTGGATGCGGCCCTCGGCATCGGCGGCGTGCCCAAGGGCAGAATCATCGAGATTTACGGCCCCGAGTCCTCCGGCAAGACCACCCTGGCACTGCACATTCTGGCAGAAGCCCAGAAGCGGGGCGGCGAAGTGGCCTTCGTGGACGCGGAGCACGCCCTGGATCCGGTTTACGCTGCGGCGCTGGGTGTGGATACGGACAATCTGCTGGTTTCCCAGCCGGACACCGGCGAGCAGGCGCTGGAAATCACCGACGCCCTGGTGCGCTCCGGCGCGATTGACGCGGTGGTGGTGGACTCCGTGGCGGCTCTGGTTCCCAAGCAGGAAATCGAGGGCGAAATGGGCGATACCTTTGTGGGTCTTCAGGCCGGCTTATGTCCCAGGCTCTGCGGAAGCTGGCGGGTACCATCGCCAAGACCAACTGCGTGGTCATTTTCATCAACCAGCTGCGTATGAAGATCGGCGTCATGTACGGCAATCCCGAAACCACCACCGGCGGCAACGCCCTGAAGTTCTATTCCTCCGTCCGGCTGGATGTGCGCCGGATTGAGGCCATCAAGGAGGGCGGCAACGTCATCGGCAACAAGACCCGGGTGAAGGTGGTCAAGAACAAGGTGGCTCCTCCCTTCCGGGAAGCGGTTTTTGAAATCATGTACGGCCAGGGCATCTCCAAGTGGGGAGAGCTGGTTGACCTGGCGGTGCAGATGGATATCATTCAGAAAAGCGGCAGCTGGTTCTCCATGGGCGATGAGCGGATCGGTCAGGGCGCCAACTCCGTGAAGGACTACCTAATGAACAATCAGGACATTGCCGAGCAGGTGGAGGCACAGGTTCGGGAGAACCTGTGGAAGCTGAACGCCGGCGCCCCCAAGGCTCCGGCCAAGCCCGCCGACAAGGCGGTAGCCGTCACCGCCGACGATTTCAACGATGAGGATTGAGCAGCTGCGCAACGCCCCTGATCGGGCGGGGCGCTACTGGGTCACCTTTTCCGACGGAACCCGGCTGGGGCTCTACCGGCAGACGGTGGAGGACTTTGGCCTCTATCCCGGCAAGGAGCTGGAGGAGACGGAGTTAGCCCGTCTTCAGAAAGCCGCCGGGCAGATGTCCGCCAAAATGCGGGCGGTGCGAATCGTATCCGCCTCCAGCGTGTCCCGGAAGGATTTGGAGCAGCGTCTGGTGCGCAAGGGCGAGGATCCGGAGCAGGCCAAGGCCGCGGTTGCCTGGATGGAGGATTTGCATCTGGTGGACGACCGGGCTACCGCCGAGCAGGTGGTGCATTCCTGCATCGCCAAGGGCTACGGTTTGGCCAGAGCCAAGCAGGCGCTCTACGAAAAGCGGATTCCCAAGGCCTATTGGGAGGAAGCCCTGGCGGATTACCCCGACCAGGAGGCAAAAATCGAGCAGTTTCTTCGTGCCCGGCTGGATGGAGATTCCGACGAAAAGCAAATCAAACGGGCTATTGATGCCCTCCTTCGCCGGGGCCACAGCTATGGCACGGTGAAGCGCGTATTAAACACCCTGTCCTTCGACTGTGAGGACGTATTTGAGGATTGAGAGATATGGCAAAAATTGGATTCATTTCCCTTGGCTGTGCCAAGAATCAGGTGGACTGCGAGCGGATGATGTACCGGGTTCAGGAAGCCGGACACACCGTCAAGGAGGACATCGTGGGAAGCGACGTGGTGGTCATCAACACCTGCGGCTTTATCGATTCGGCCAAAACCGAGGCCATCGACTATATACTGCGAACCGCCGCCCTGAAAGAGCAGGGTCTGGTGGGCAAAATCCTGGTCACCGGCTGCCTGTCCCAGCGGTATCAGGGAGACATTCAGAAGGAGCTGCCCGAGGTGGACGGGGTTCTGGGCACTGGCAGCTACACGGAGATCGTCCCCGCCATTGAGGCGCTGCTGGACGAGAAGGAAGTGGCGGACTACGGCTCCATCGATGCCCCGGAGCAGGAAACCGGCCGCATCGTCACCACCCCGGAGCACTACGCTTTTATCAAAATCGCCGAAGGCTGCAACAACCGCTGCGCCTTCTGCATCATTCCGTACCTGCGGGGTCGGTATCGCAGCCGCCAGCTGGACGACGTGCTCTACGAAGCCCGGATGCTGGCGGACAGCGGCGTGAAGGAGCTCATCGTGGTGGCTCAGGACACCAGCCGTTACGGCACGGACTTCCCGGAGCACAAGCGGCTGCTGGCTACACTTTTGCGCCGGCTTTGCGAAATTGAAGGGCTCCACTGGATTCGGGTGCATTATGTCTATCCGGACGAAATTGACGACGAGCTCATCGATGTGATTGCCTCGGAGCCGAAGATCGTCAAGTACCTGGATATTCCCCTTCAGCACTGCAACAGCGAAATTCTCAAACGCATGAACCGCCGGGGGGACGGCCCCTTCATCAAGGCCTTGCTTGCCAAGCTCAGAGACCGGATTCCGGGTCTTGTCATCCGCACCAGCCTGATCACCGGCCTGCCCGGAGAAGGGGAGGCGGAGTTCCAGGAGCTGTGCGACTTCCTCCGGGAAACCAAGATGGAGCGGGTAGGCGCCTTTGCCTTCTCTCCGGAGGAGGGAACCCCTGCCGCCAAGATGGAATTCGTGGACACGGAAACCGCCCAGAAGCGGGCGGAGACCATCGAGATGATCCAGTCCGAAATCATGGACGAATGGAATGCCTCCATGGTTGGCAAGACCCTGGAAGTCCTGGTGGACGGCTACGATGAGGAAAATGAGCAGTTCTACGGCCGCAGCTACGCCGATTCTCCCGACATTGACGGTCGGGTCTGGATTGCCTCCGATGAGCCGGTCACCATCGGCGACTTTGTATGGGTGAAAATTGACGGCTGCCTGGACGGCGATCTGTCCGGCTATGTGGTGGAGGAAGCGGAGCAATGACGACTGCAAGTAAGATTACCCTGTCCCGGGTGCTGATGATCCCGGCCTATCTTGTGACCATGTACTTATCCGGCGGGGAAAGCAACGTGTGGATGTATGTCTCCCTGGCAATTTTTATCATCGCCAGCCTGACGGATTTTGTGGACGGCTATATCGCCCGGCATTATAACCAGGTGACGGATTTCGGAAAATTCCTGGATCCTCTGGCCGATAAGCTTCTGACCATCGCCGCCATGTGCATGTTCTGCCAGTGGGGCGTGTTCCCGGCCTGGGCGCTGATGATTGTCCTGACCCGGGAGTTCGGCGTTACCGGCCTGCGGCTCATTGCCGTCCAGAAGGGCACGGTCATTGCCGCCGGATGGAGCGGAAAGGTGAAAACCGCCAGCACCATGATCGGCCTGTGCCTGATGATGGCTCTGCCCGGCATCCCGGTGCTGAATCTGGTGGTCATCGGCGTTATCGTCATCACCACCGTCTATTCCGGCGGGGAGTACTTCGTCCAGAACTGGAAGTGCCTTTGGGATTAAAGTTGCACCCCGGCATAAGCCAGGGTG
>ERZ1034998.1818-NODE-1818-length-12245-cov-63.274077_pt1 | contig 12245 bp, 10 predicted proteins | sample MGYA00520621_ERZ1034998 | MGnify/ENA primary metagenome ERZ1034998 (study PRJEB33766, sample SAMN09781748) | gut metagenome | biome: gut microbiome | host: Homo sapiens | place: Madagascar | study: EMG produced TPA metagenomics assembly of the PRJNA485056 data...
TAAATGCCTGCTGCATTTCCTCTGTCAGCATTTCTAAAAATTTCTTCATGTCAGTTCATCCTCATACCTTTCAGTAATCTGCCGGTATTCCGTTACCTGTAATGTACCGGAATATCTTGTGCAGTCACAAGTTCTATCTCTCACGCTGCCGCGCTGTTTTCAATATTTCTACTATATCCTAAAATCCCCTATCCCGCAAGACGCAATTACGCATTTATAATCTGTGCTTCCCGCTCCGCTTTGGAAAAGGCACAGCCGCAGTAATTCTGCCGGTACAGCTCATATTCTGCGGACAGTTCGATGGATCTCTTATATCCGTTCTTTTTCTTGAAATCCGAGGGCAGCCAGGGGATACCATATTCCCCGGACAGTGCCTGTCCGATCTCATTGATCTTCGCCGCATTTTTCAGAGGGCTGATGGTCAGGGTCGTGGCAAAATAGTCATAACCGCCATCTGCTGCCAGCTCCGCGGTCCTGCGCAGCCGCAGGTCGAAGCAGCGGAAACACCTCTCTCCCCCTTCGGGACAGTTCTCGTAGCCCTTCGCCATCTCATAAAAACGCTCCGGTTCATAATCTCCCTCCACGATATCGATGGGCCATCCCTTTTCTTCTTTATTATAAGCGGCGATCAGACGCTTCTGCTCTGCCACGCGCTTTTGGTATTCTTCCGAAAAAGAAATGTTGGGATTGTAATAAAATACCGTGATCAAAAAATAACGGCACAGATATTCCAGACAATAACTGCTGCACGGTGCACAGCAGCTATGCAGAAACAGGCGGGGCGGCCGGTAATCCGGCGCTGCCTCGCCCTTCTCCTGTAAGGTAATTAAAATTTTCTCTAATTCTTTCTGATAATTTACCTGGTTCATACGGTTCTCTTTCCGGCAATACTCTCGCAGTGCCCATTGCCTGCGCTCATTATAGCATACTTCACCGGACAATCCGCAATATTTTTTACGCAAATCATCCACTATGCCGGACAGATCATCCATTTTCACAAGGCACATTCACACAATTACAACAGATAAAATCCGGCGCTGCCCCCGGGCACGGTAACCTTTCCACCTGCAAATGTTGCTTCGCCGCCGAAGGTATACAGAGCTTCCTTCACCGCACAGTCTCCGTCAAAGCTGACCTCTCTGTCCGCCGGATTGATGATAACAAGGATCTTCTCCTTGTCGTCGCTGCGCAGATACGCCAGAGGATACTGCTTTTCCTCCGCATAGACGAACTCGATCTCTCCACGGCTCTGCAATGCGCTGTGCGCCTGACGGATATCGATCAGTTTCCGGATCTCATGGTACAGGGAATCCGGATCTGCCATCTGGGCCTCTACCGTGGGACGGTCTGCGGACTCATCCTGTTTGACATAGAGCTTTTCCTTCGGTGCCGTACTGAAACCGGCGTTGGTGGTATGATCCCACTGCATGGGCGAGCGGGAACCGGTACGTCCGTAACCGCCCTCTACAGAATGCAGATTTTCCACATAGCGCATACCGATCTCATCGCCATAATATAAGAAAGGTGCACCGGGCATGGACAGGAGGAATGCAAATGCCACCTTTAACTCCTCCCCATGAATGCTTCTCGCCAGACGATCCATATCGTGGTTGCCGGAGGGAATACAGATCAGACCTTTGCGCTGTGCCTTTTCATAATTTTCCTTGTATTTCTCTACGAAGGCTGCCACATCACCCTTACCTCTTCCGGAGAAGAAAGGCTCCTCGCAGCGGAACAGATCGTTATAATGAGACGGTCCGAAATGAAGTAAAAAGTCCATATGGAAGCCGCCCTGCAGGGACTTGTCCGGTTCTCCCCATTCGGATACCAGCACTGCCTCTGGGAACTCCGCATCCAGGAACGCTCTTACCTTTCTCCACAGAGCAATGTTTCCCTTGCCGTCCTCATCGTTTTTCACCAGAGAACCTGCCATATCCACACGGAAGCCGTCACAGCCCATGCCGATCCAGAACCGCATGACATTTTCCATCTCTGCAAGCGTTGCCTTAGGCCCCGGATCATCGGGATCCTGCTGCCAGTCCTGTGTCTTTTTATAAAATCCGTAATTGAGTGCCGGCTGGTGTGCGAAAAAGTTCACGATCACAGAGCCCTCTCTCTCGGAGATACCGCACAGACTTCCCATGTTCTCAAGCTGTCCCCAGGTGCTGTCGGTCCAGATATAACGGTCGGTAAATTCATTGCGGTCTGCCTTACAGGACTCCTTGAACCAGGGATGTGCCACGGAGGTATGTCCCGGCACCAGATCTAACAGGATATGCATGTCCCGCTTGTGTACTTCGCAAAACAGACGCTTCAGATCCGCATTGGTGCCGTATCTGGGAGCTGCCTGATAGTAGTCCGCCACATCATAGCCTGCGTCTCCGAAGGGTGATGCAAAACAGGGGTTCATCCAGATCGCATTGCATCCCAGTTCCTTAATATAATCCAGTTTTTCTATGATACCCTGAAAATCGCCGATACCGTCACCGTTGGTATCCAGAAAAGACTGGGGATAAATTTCATAAAAGATTGCATTATCAAGCCATTTTGCCATAGTGTACTCCTTCCTGTGTGCTTTATTTTTATTGCAAAAAACGTTTTCCGATACTTTCTTTTAACATACCACAGAATGGCTACTTGTACAACTACGAAAAAACATCTATAATAAAGTAGCTTGATGCCCCGATATGAGCATAAAACGGAAGCATAAGAAAATAAGAACGAGGTCTATCATGTTAACACAAAAAGTAAGCACCATCGATGAACTCCTGCAGTTCGTCAGTACGTTACGCCAAAAGCACGGCGTCCGCCTCTGGTTCCGCGGGGAAGAGAATGCGGATCTGACTTTGATCCCTTCCATCCAACGAAGCCAGAAAAGGCTGGACTCCGAACGCTATATTGCCAATGATTTCTATATCCGGGCGAGACAGATCCTGGACAATCCTCCCGACAAACACAATTACGCCGGCTGGGTCTCCCTGATGCAGCACTACGGTCTGCCCACGAGAATGTTAGACTGGACCCAGTCTCCCCTGATCGCCGTATTTTTCGCCACGGAGACTTACCGGGAGACTCCGGACACCGATGCCTGCGTCTGGGTACTGACACCGGGTCTGTTGAACGAGAAGGAAGGCTTCGGCAACTGCATCTATCCCATTGATGCGGACACCACACAGGAAATGCTTCTGCCCGCCTTCAAACACAACCACCACAATCCGGAATTGAAAAACAAGATCCTGGCTTGCAGCTCCACGGAGAACAACCTCCGCATGTACTCCCAGTACTCCAACTTCACCGTACATAACTCTCTGGAACGTCTGGAAGATATCTGCGATGAAAATATGCTGTATAAGATCATTATTCCCTCCGGGCGGAAACAATACTTTATTGAAAGTCTGCGGGTATTCGGCATCTCCGAGAGCTTCGTATACCCCGACCTGGATCATATATCCAGCGATTTGAAGGACTCATATGGGATTTAGGGTCATTTGCTACAAATCGCTGTAGGATTTTGAAAGATTCCATAGGAATCTGAAAATCATTTGCGATTTTGCGAGATTCCTATGGAATTTAGCGCAACAGTTCAGTCATGAATATATCCGAGAACATAAATCATGCGCGCATGATTTTGTGAACGAATATATTCATGCACAGAGCGCCACTTTATGAGCAAAGGCAGTCACGAAGTGACGTAAAAGCGTGATAACGCGGCTTTGCGAATGGCGCGGCCTGAACTGTTCGACTTATTTTGAATTCATTATAAGAAAGGAAATATACACATGAAAATCATATTACAGCATCTGACCAAGAAATTCCCCGCCCGCGGTCCTGTCCGCGGCAGGAAGAACCGCGAAGATGTCATTGCCGTGAATGACTTCGACTTCGAGATCCCCGACGGCAAGCTGATCGGACTTTTAGGTCCCTCTGGCTGTGGCAAAAGTACGGCACTGAATCTGATCTGCGGTCTGCTGAAGCCCACCGAGGGCAAGATCTTTTTCGGAGAAGATGATGTCACCGGACTTCCTCCCGAGAACCGCGGTGTCGGCATGGTCTTCCAGAACTATGCCCTCTACCCCCATCTCACCGTGGAGAAAAATATCCAGTTCCCCTTAGAGAACCTGAAGGGTGCCGACAAACTTTCCAAAGAGGAAATGAGCAAGCGAGTGCTGGAAGCGGCAAAACTGGTGCAGATCGACCACCTGTTGGAGCGCAAACCCAACGAACTCTCCGGCGGTCAGCAACAGCGTGTGGCCATTGCCAGAGCCTTAGTCAAGCTCCCCAGAGTCCTGCTTTTGGACGAGCCTCTTTCCAATCTGGATGCCAGACTTCGTCTCCAGACCAGAGAAGAGATCCGCCGGATCCAGCAGGAGACGCAGATTACCACCATCTTCGTTACCCACGATCAGGACGAAGCCATGAGCATCTCCGATATGATCGTCGTAATGAGGGACGGTATCGTGCAGCAGATCGGCAAGCCCCAGAACGTATACGACGATCCCGTGAACCTGTTCGTTGCGAAGTTCCTCGGCACACCTCCCATCAATGTCTTTGACGGTGAAGTGAAGAGCGGACAGTTATACATCGGCTCCGAAGCTGTTCTGCCTGCTCCCGGGGTAGCGGATCAGACTGTGCATGTCGGCATTCGTCCGGAAGGTTTTGTATTAAAAGAGGACGGACCGCTCTCCTGCGATCTGGTGCGTCTGGAGGTCATGGGCCGGGATGTGAGCATTGTTTCCACCCATGAAAAGTCCCAGAACGCTACCATCCGTTCCATTATTGATGCCGACGAAGGGAAATCTCTTCCCACCGGAAAAGTGCATTTCGCCTTAAAACCCGCAAAAGTATTCCTCTTTTGCACCGACACCGAAGAACGCATCCGCTTTTAATATTTTATCCGATTCTGTAGTCCGGCGCTATTCATGGGCTGCAGAAAGAATTGAGGTTTCTTATGGAAAAACAAAATCTGAAAGCCTGGCTCTATCTATTGCCGGCATTCCTGTTTCTGGGTGCTTTTATGATCTATCCTCTTATCGACGTATTCGTGTACTCCTTTGAAGAGGGTTACAATTCCGCATCCCAGACCTTTTATGGCGTAGGCATGTACAATTACTCCTATGTGCTCCACGATCCGTACTTTTTACAGGCATTGAAAAATACCTTTATTCTGGTCATCATCACCGTTCCGGTCTCCACCGGACTGGCGCTTTTGATCTCCGCCGCCTTAAGCTCCATCAAACCGCTGCGGGATCTGTTCCAGACCATATTTTTCCTGCCCTATGTGACCAATACTCTGGCGGTCGGTCTGGTCTTCATGATTCTTTTCAAAAAAACCCCTTACTCCGACGGTCTGATCAATCTGCTGATCCAGTTTTTCGGCGGCAGCTCCGTGGATTTCATCGACGGACCCTACTGGGCGAAAATGTTCGTGCTGTGCTTTTACACCATCTGGATCGTTATGCCTTTTAAGATCCTGATCCTGACCAGTGCTCTCGCCAGTGTGAACCCCATGTACTACAATGCGGCAAGAGTGGACGGCACTTCCCGTTTCCGGATGTTCACCAAGATCACACTGCCCATGATCTCCCCCATGGTATTCTACCTGATCATCACCGGCTTTATCGGCGCATTCAAAGCCTACAGTGATGCCGTGGCGCTGTTCGGCACGAACTTAAATGCCGCAGAGATGAATACCATTGTCGGCTACGTCTACGATATGCTCTACGGTGACAGCGGCGGCTATCCTTCCTATGCTTCCGCAGCGGCGATCCTGCTGTTTGCCATCGTCCTGACCATCACCTGCATCAATCTGCTGGTCAGCAAAAAGCATGTCCACTATGTATAAGAAAGGAGGTCTTTGTGATGTCTGATGTTACATCTGATTATGAAAAAATCGAGAAACGCACCCGGATCCGCGGCAATATCCGCAATGGGATCATCTACCTTTTTCTGTGTCTGTGGGCACTGATCGTACTGTTCCCTTTTTACTGGATGGTACTGACCTCCGTAAAAAGCTACGGCTCCTATAATGCAGAATATATTCCGAAGTTTTTCACCCTGTCTCCCACTTTGCAGAACTACGTGGACGCTTTTACCACTGTTTCTCTGGGAAGATACCTGTGGAACACCTTGTTTTTCACCGTGGTCACCACTGCCATCATGCTGGTGGTCATCACCCTGGCAGCCTTCGCTTTTGCAAGGTTGAACTTTGCCGGAAAAGATCTGATCTTTACGTTATTTTTATCTCTGATGATGATTCCAAACGAGCTGGTGGTTATTACGAATTTTACCACTATCACGAACCTGGATCTGCGCAATACTTTCACCGGCCTGATCCTGCCCTCCGTGACCAGCGTATTTTATATCTATCTGCTGCGGGAGAATTTCGCACAGATTCCGGACGAGCTGTATTATGCCGCCAAGGTGGACGGGACTTCCGATCTGCGGTATCTGCGTAAGGTCATGGTGCCCATCTGCAAACCCACGCTGATCACCATCGTGATCCTGAAGGTTATTGAATGCTGGAACTCCTATGTGTGGCCCAGACTGATCACCGATGATCCGGATTACTATCTGGTATCCAACGGCATCCAGGAGATCCGTGAGAATGGTTTCGGCAGAGAGAACATCCCCGCCATGATGGCTGCGGTGGTCGTGATTTCCGTTCCTCTGGTGGTCTTGTTCCTCGTATTCCGTAAAAAAGTCATGGCAGGCGTTGCCAGAGGAGGTACCAAAGGATGAGTCGATTCAGCAAAAAACTGGCATTATTATGTGCCGTGGGCACTCTGTCTCTGTCCCTGACCGGCTGCCATGGTTCGAAAGGCCTGCCGGAATTCACCGTTCCGGAGGAATTCGATACTTCCAGGAACTATGAGATCACCTTCTGGGCGAAAAATGATACCAACAAAACCCAGACGGAAATCTACAAGAAAGCCATTGCGGATTTTGAAGCCCTGTATCCCAATATCACGGTGAATCTGAATCTATACACGGATTACGGCAAAATTTACAACGATGTCATTACCAATATTTCCACCAATACGACACCCAATGTCTGTATCACCTACCCGGATCACATTGCCACCTACCTCACCGGGCAGAATACTGTAGTTCCTCTGGATGACCTGTTTGCCGATGAAAAATACGGTCTGGGCGGCACAGATCTTGCCTATGACGGTCCTGCCAGAGAAGAAGTCATTCCTCAGTTTTTGAATGAATGCTCCATCGACGGTCATTACTATGCCGTTCCTTACATGCGTTCCACTGAGGCCTGCTACGTGAATAAGACCTACGTGGAAAATCTTGGATATACTCTGCCGGATGTACTGACCTGGGACTTCATCTGGGAAGTCTCCGAGGCTGCCACCGCCCAAAATGCGGACGGCACCTATGTGGTCAACGGGCAGAATGTACTGATCCCATTTATCTACAAGTCCACCGACAACATGATGATCCAGATGTTAAAGCAAAAGAATGCGGGATATTCCACGGCTGACGGCAGCATTGAACTTTTCAACGATACTACCACGGATCTCCTGTATGGTATTGCCGGACATGTAAAAAGCGGTGCCTTTTCCACCTTCAAGATCTCCGGTTATCCTGCGAACTTCCTGAATGCCGGGCAATGTATTTTTGCCATTGATTCCACCGCCGGAGCCACCTGGATGGGTACGGACGCTCCGCTGTCGGATATCAGCGAGGACTCTCTGGTGCAGTTTGAGACCGCCGTGCGGATGATTCCCCAGTTTGACCCGGAGCATCCCGAAATGATCTCCCAGGGTCCTTCCGTCTGCGTCTTCAATAAATCAGACTCCCAGGAAGTACTGGCATCCTGGCTGTTTGCCCAGTATCTGCTCACCAACGATGTGCAGATTGCTTATTCCGAGACAGAAGGCTATGTACCTGTAACCTCTAAGGCACAGAACTCCGCAGAGTATCAGGAGTATCTGTCCGAATGCGGTGCGGATAACAGTACGCATTATGCGGTGAAAATTGAGGCTTCCAAACTGTTGCTTGACAACGTAGACAACACCTTCGTCACACCGGTATTTAACGGTTCCGCATCCTTACGTGATGCCTCCGGACAGTTGATTGAAAACGTGGTGAAGTCCACCCGCAGAAAAGAGACTGTGGATGATACCTACATGCAGAAGCTTTACAGCGATGTAGAAAGCCTGTACCGTCTCGGTCAGGTAAGTGATGCCTCCTTCGGCAAAAAGGAACTGGGTGCCATGCCCCGGGCTTCCGTGATCCTGTTAAGCACACTTGCAGTCACCTGGTTTCTGATCCTCCTGTATGTAGGGCGGGAATATTTAAAAAACAGAAAGAAGTAATTTTTCAGCCCCATTCGTAAGATAATATCTGGTGGTATTATCCTGCGCATGGGGCTCTTTTTGCAAAAAATCTTGATTTATCTTGCATTTCAGGTATAATGGAACTGTTCGGTGTCTGAATGCGCCGGATAAATTGAGGAGATGTCTGTGTATCTGCACAGACCCATATGCGCCACAAAGCGCAGGAATGGAGGATTATTATGAAAAAGAAGACACTTGCATTAACCATGGCTATGGCTCTGGTTCTGTCTCTCGCTGCATGTGGAAACAGCAATGCAGACGTTGCTGCTGAATCTACCGCTGCTGCCACCACGGAGGCTGCTACCGAAGCTACTACCGAAGCTGCTGCTACAGAAGCTTCTACCGAGGCTGCTGAAGCTGTTGCTGATGAGAAGTCCGAGGGTGTTATGACCTATGAAGAGTACATGGCTGCTGATCTCGATTCCGAAGTTGTGATCGAGGCTTATGTTCAGGCTAAACAGTCCTGGTGGGAAGATAAGGCTACCCTGTACACCCAGGATCAGGATGGTGCTTACTTCATCTACAATTCCGTATGTTCCGAAGAGGATTATGCTAAGCTGGTACCCGGTACCAAGATCAAAGTAACCGGTTATAAGACCGAGTGGTCCGGTGAAGTAGAGATCGCTGAAGGTGCTACCTTCGAGATCGAAGAGGGCAGCTACATCGCTCCCGTTACCGATGTGACCGATCTGTTAGGCACCGATGATCTGATCAACTACCAGAACCAGTTCGTAGCTTTCAAGGGTATGACTGTAGAAGCTGCAGGTCAGGATGCTGACGGCAACGACGTTGCTTTCCTGTACAACTGGGACGGTTCCGGCGAAGACGGTAACGACCTGTACTTCAACGTTTCTCTGAATGGTCAGACCTATACCTTCACCGTTGAGTCTTATCTGTGCGACAACACCACCGATGTTTACAACGCAGTAAAGAACTTAAAGATCGGTGACACCATCGATATGGAAGGTTTCCTGTACTGGTACGAAGGTGTGAACCCTCACATCACTTCCGTGACTGTGAAGTAATTTCATCTGGTGAAAATCTTATTAACATAAAAGAGTTGTCCTCATTATGAGGGCAGCTCTTTTGTTATTTCCCGTAATTAATCACCAGTCTGGTAAACAGATCCTCCAGATCCATCCGTACATCCATTTTTTATACACACGGATTTTTCTCTTTCCATACCCTCTTTTTATTGTCCACTCTTATGCTTTGCTTATCTTCTACCATGTACTCCTGCACATCCCCGGCCTCTGTCTGCCGAAATTCCCCGCCCTCGTCAACTGTGCGACAATTCTTTTCTCGGGACTTACTGCTTATGCGTGCCGTTCAGCTTTTATTTTCTGCTCTCCCACCAACGTTTAGCAATCCGGAAGCCCTCCGTGGGGACGCAGAATCGCTGATCTCTAGGCGGCTGCAATGCGGTATCCAGTTCCTCCATATCGAACCACTCCACACTCTCCACTTCCTCTTTTTGCAGGATAAGCTTCGCAGCATCTACCGGCTTAGTGTACATATAGACGAATGCAACCTCGTTGTCCCGAAACATTTTTCCATGAAATTCCTTTTCGTATTGAATATCAAAGCATCCGGCGAATTGCAATTCCTCTTTAGATGCCTGGATTCCCAGTTCTTCGTGAAGTTCCCGTATTGCAGATTCCTCCGGCTCGTCCCCCGCCTGAATATGTCCGGCGGAAGAAGTATCGAACCGCCCCGGAAAGCTGTCTTTTTCTGCAGAGCGTTTCTGCAATAACAGCTGGGCTTTTCCGTTCTGTTCCCTCACGATCCAGATATGGGCGGTTCTGTGGCGGACACCCTTTTTATGTGCCTGTGTGCGTTCTATGCTCTCCCCTGTGGGAATGCCTTTTTCATCTACGATGTCAAAAAATTCCATGGTGTTATGGCTCCTTTGTGTTTCTTTGTAGCTTTCCTATCTAAGATCTAATACCATCAGATCAAAATCGTAGTATTCCCCGTCGATCTTAAAATACGCCGGCGAGGTCCCGATTTTCCGGAAGCCATATTTCTCATAGACATGAATAGCTCGTATATTATCGCTTCGAACTTCCAGATTGATCAGTTCTATCATATGTTCTTTTGCATACATAATGCATTTTTGTAACAGCGCCCTGCCAATTCCCTGCCCCCATTCCGACTTGACCACAGAGATTCCGAATTCGGCGCGGTGGCTCATCCTTCTGGAAAATCCGCTTAGACTGGCATCTCCGATAATCTCTCCATTTTTCCATACTACATAGAGAACGGAATGTTCCTCCTTATTTATATTCTGTATAAATTTCTCTTCCTCTTCTGTCGAAATAGTAAGCCCTTCTTTTCCAAAGGACAGATAATCTGTCTCTCCACCTACCTGCGCTAAATATGCGATGATCTTCTCCGCATCTTCCGGTGTAGCTTCTCTGATATCAAATTCTTCCATAGCTGCCTCCAGCCCTTCTGTCATCTGTTAATGGATCTGACTTGCAATCGTATTAAAACCTGCACCAATACTTCCATTCAGCTGCTCCAGCGCATGTGCGGTCAATCTTCCACAATCACAATAGCTGCCACAATGATTATCCTGCCGATCAGATGTTGGTATTCTTTCATGCTGATTTTCTTTTATTCGTAATCAAAAATGGTCTTAGTCTGAATATACTTCCCGTACTTTGCCTTCCATTCCTGATGATCTGCGGAAGCATCATACACAGACAGTGCCTCCGGATCCATTTCCATCTCGATCATCAGATCATGCCGGTTCGGTCTCGGTGTCACATTTTCATAAATGTTCACCGTATGAACGCCTTCTATCTGCTTCGTCCGATTGAAGATCTTCTTTATGTCCGCAAGCATCTCCCTGCTCGCCGCATCCTCCCGGTTCCATATATTCTCTTTAAATTTTACAATGATCAGGTGCTTCATTTTGCATATCCCCCTTATTTTACTATTACTGATATGTTTTATCCTACCACGGCATCCCATTTGCTACAACCAAAATATTCCTGCAAGATCATTTCTACTTTGTCTGCATTCAGAGGACACTGCTTTGTTTCATAGGTGAGAATCAGATTTACCGAAGGAATGATACCATGTCGGCAATATAGCTTTATTTTGTCACAAGCATGATTGCAATAATCCGGATTATCCATCATCCCAAAGTGCTCCCAATAGAAATATTGTCCCGTAAAGGGATGTCGTATCACGAAATCTGGATATAAAATTATTCCATCCAAAACCAGTTTTTCTTCATAGTGAAACGGTATTTTATTTTGATATAGCATTCTGTCAATAATTGCTTCTGATTTAGACCGCAACATCTTCCCATGCGTTCCTTGTACCAATAAATTTTCCGGATGCTTTGTACATTTTTCATAGGGTTCCTCCTGCCACCGCTCCAGTTCCTTATCCAATGGTCTGAAATTCTTAGCCAGCAATTTTCCATATTCCGGATGATTTAATAGATGTTCGGAGTTTATTTTCATCTTGTCTGTCTTCTTCAAGTAGGCTTCCCATCCCGCTGCTTCACTCTCCAATTCCTTTTTTCTATACTCATAGTATTTCTTCAATGCCAGTATTTCTGCCTGATTTCTTTCGGTTTTCGGAAGATAGCGTATTCCATTTTCCTCTTTTACTTTCCATTTGTAGCGGTTTTCATTTTTGAAGCATTGCAATTCTCCTTGCGGAAATTTTTTGTCCAATTTTGTTATCTTTTCTAATTCCTTATTAATTTCTTCTATTCTGTTTTTTATATTTTCGCATGTAGTTTTCACTTTTCCTCCTTCTGCACACTGGCTTCTTGACTTCTCCGGGGCTTATTCTTACTTTTCTTTCTCCTACGCCCCGGCTTCTTGACTTCTCCGGGGCTTATTCTTACTTTTCTTTCTCCTACGCCCCGGC
>ERZ1034998.1820-NODE-1820-length-12229-cov-3.834812_pt1 | contig 12229 bp, 9 predicted proteins | sample MGYA00520621_ERZ1034998 | MGnify/ENA primary metagenome ERZ1034998 (study PRJEB33766, sample SAMN09781748) | gut metagenome | biome: gut microbiome | host: Homo sapiens | place: Madagascar | study: EMG produced TPA metagenomics assembly of the PRJNA485056 data...
GTACACAGACTTCGGACGCAACGTGATTGACCGCAACAAGAAACTGTTCTGGATGGACGGCGACAGCGACCCCTGTTTTGACATCCAAAGCTACAAGAAGGGTGGCAACAAAGAGGTATTCGTCATCAGCGAAAAGGAAGACAAGAACAACAAATACAAAGTCACCATCATTCTCGACAGCAAGTCTACGCCTATAGAGATAGAGTTGAGTCATCCCCGATATGGTGTCCAGAAGTCAAAGGTAAAGACCACATCGGGCGACAAGAATGAAGACGACCGCCTCTACAAGTACTTCGGCGAACTGGCAGGCTATCCCCCATCGGCAACTCCAAGTGTAAAGGGTGGTGTGCCCACCGCAAAGAGCGTGAAGGAAGATGCCGGAAAGAGTGCCGGTGCCAAGGTGGGTGATGCCGCCAAGAGTGCAGTGAACAAGGTGAAGGGCCTCTTCAAGAAAAAGAAATAGGAAACTAACGCCAGACAATATAACAAGAGCGGATGCAGGTGGCTGCATCCGCTCTTTTCGTCAGTCGGCGCACGCGGCTCTCGCGTGCGCGTATATATTAATAAGGTATTACTTCTTGACGATTTTACGGGTTACTCCGTTGGTGTACTTGACGATGGTCACGCCACGAACGGGCTCTGCCACGCCCACACCGTCAAGGGTGTAGTAGGCAGCGACAGCCGAGGGGGCCTCCACCTCGCCGATGCCGTTGGCCACAATATCGTTGCTGGTAGAAACAGCGAAGATGGCTACGCTGCGGTCGTCGGAAGTCTGCTCGACGGTAACGCTCTTGATGGTCTTGGTATTGTCGGTGTTGACAGCAGACTCATAGAGTTTGAAGATATAGGCATCTATATTTCCGGCATCACCTGCCCAGTTCTTCTTGGTGGCGATACGGCCCAGGTTGGTCACTACGGCTGCCTGGTTGGCGTCGGAAGAGCTGCTGCCCCAGTCGTACATGGTGATACTGCCATCGGCGGTGGTGTTGTCGGTGTAGTTGATGGTCACCTTGATTTGGCTGTCGCCGTCGGCGCTGGTTCCTACGACATAGATGGACTGGGTGGGCATCACCTTGAAGGTGGCACCGGTGCGTGAAGACTTGAACATACCATCGTCGCCACACATGGCACCATTGGTCTGCACGCCGGTGGTGAAGAAGGCGAAGCCTGAGCCGTCGATGCCCTGCAGGTCGGGTGCATCTGACTGGGTGGTAGTCTCGGTGATACGGTCTTTATCCTCACAGATGACGTCCTGGTTGAACCCACTCTTGATGGTAATGTGGGTGAAAGTCTGCTGGGCACTTGCAGCAACAGACATGCCGAACATAGCGGCAATGAGTAATGATTTTCTCATAATTGCATTGGTTTTATAATTTAGACTGACTTTAGTCGTTTTTATATAGGTTGCAGGCAGTACGCTTATGCCTTGTATGGGTTTTATAGGTGCAAATATATGAAAAGACAACGTAATCGACAAATATTCCGTCAACTATTTTAGTTTCTACCCACATTTCTTTGTTCTCCGCGATAGTTTGCGTAATTTTGTGGATACAAAACATAAACCTAATGAAGACAATACGTAGAACTGTGCTTCTCTTAGGGTGTCTGCTGCACCTCTCCTGGATGTGGGCTTCGGCGCCCGGAGTAACCATTTGCTATCACCCTGCAAGCAAAGGCATGTATGTGGGTTCGCCCTCCATCTGCATCATGTCCAACGGTGACTACATAGCCACCCACGACCTCTTTGCCAACAGCCAGACGGAATATAATACAGAGGTATACAAGTCGGAAGACCGCGGACTGACATGGGAAAGACAGTCGGTGGTCAAAGGGCAGTTCTGGTCGTCAGTATTCTGCATATCAGACACGCTCTACCTCATCGGTACAGACCGTGAGTATGGCAACCTGGTCGTACGCCGCTCTACCGACGGCAAGTCGTGGACCACTCCGAGCGACAGCCACCATGGTCTGCTCGCCGAGGGCGAATACCACAGCGCCCCCACTCCCGTGGTGGTGCATCAGGGAAGGATATGGAAGGCCATAGAATATGCCAAAGCACCCGCTACGACATGGCCCATGAGGTATAGCGCCATGATGATTTCGGTGCCCGTGGGAGCCGACCTGCTCGAAGCCGCCAACTGGACACGCTCGGTAAACCTGCACGCCATGCCCCATCTCAAGGAGAAGGTCTACGGATGGCTGGACGGCAACGCCGTGGTAGCCCCTGACGGCAATATGATAGACGTGATGAGAGCCAACACGCCCAACGGAGTGACCGAGAAGGCAGCGATAATCAAGGTAAGCGACGACTGCCGCGAACTGTCGTTTGACGACAAAGACCTGGTGGATATGCCTGGCGGCTGCAAGAAGTTTACCATCCGCTACGACTCGCTCACCCATCGCTACTGGAGCCTGGTCAACGCCGCGCCCGAGGGAGAAAGTTCCGCCACCGGCCTGGATGTGCGCAACTACGTGGTACTCATCAGTTCGCCCGACCTGCGTGAATGGACGCGCCACGCCACGCTGCTCGCCCATCCCGACATGAAGCACCACGCCTTCCAGTATATCGACTGGATGACCGAGGGCAATGACATCATCTACGTATCGCGCACCGCATACGAAGGTCCCGACGGCGAACTCGCCCACAGCGGCCACGACGCCAATATGCTGACCTTCCACCGCATCAAGAACTTCAGACGACTGGTCAAGAAGAGCGACGGACATCCATAACCCATCACCCTGACAGAGACAACATGACCAAGAGAGTGGACGAAGTGACACTGCAGTTTGTGCGCGACCATGCCGGCGACGATGTAAGGCAACTGGCACTCATGGGGAGCAAGCATCCCGAGGTGGATATGCCCTGGGCGCTCGACCAGATACGCGGGCGGCAGGTGGCGGCAGCCAAACTGCCGCTGTTGGCACGCATCGAGGACATACACTATCCCGTGCATCTGTCGATGGAGCAATGCTCGTCGCAGACGGCAGCCCACTACAAACTGCGCGTGGCACGCCGCCTCATCGCCGAGGGCGACCGCGCGTCGATGACCGACCTCACAGGCGGTTTCGGCATAGACTTTCTGGCACTCTCGACCACATTCAGAAGCGCCACCTATGTGGAGCGCAACGAGGAGCTGTGTGAACTGATGCGCCACAATCTCTCGGTGCTCGGGCGCACAGCCACGGTGATGTGTACCGAGGCAGAACAGGCTCTCGACGCCATCGCCACACAGACGCTGATATACATAGACCCCGCCCGACGCGACGCCGCCGGCGGCCGCACCTACGCCATCGCCGACTGCACCCCCGATGTGCTCGGGCTTGCCCCCACCCTATGCGCCAAAGGTAGATGGGTGATGGTGAAGCTCTCGCCTATGCTCGACTGGCACGAGGCGGTGAGAGCCTTGGGTTGCGTGAGCGAGGTACACATCGTCTCGGTGGGCGGCGAGTGCAAGGAACTGCTGCTCGTATGCTCGGCAGAGAGCAATGGCGTGCCCACCGTGTACTGCGTGAACGACCGCCAGGTGTGCGTCTTCACCCCCGACGACTCGCAGCCGCGCTATCTCGACACCCCGGCTGGCGAGGGGATGTATCTCTATGAACCCAACGCATCGGTAATGAAGTCGGGACTGATGGCACAGGTATGCCAACGGTACCAGACGAGGATGATAGCCCCAAACTCCAACCTCTTTATAGGCAGCGAAGCCATAGCCCGCTTTCCGGGTCGCGGCTTTCGCATCACCGCCACAACCACCCTCAACCGCAAACAGCTGCGCCGTGCCCTCGAAGGCATAGACCGCGCCAACATCACGGTACGCAACATGCCGCTCAGCGCCGTCCAACTGCGCCAACGGCTGCGCTTGAAAGACGGCGGGACCACCTATATCTTTGGCACGACCCAGCGCGACGGCAGCCATATTTTGCTCGTCTGCGAAAAAATCTGATAATTTTCTGCAGCAATCTCCGTTTAATTTACTATTTTTGCATATTAATGATATCCACCATAATAATATGTCAAATATAGTAATCAAGCGTGTGGAAAACAAGAAAGACCTCCGTACTTTCATCGATTTCCATTACGATTTATATGCCGGCAACGCCTATGACGTGCCCAACCTCTACAGCGATGAATTCAACACTTTGAGCCGCGACCACAATGCCGCCTTCGACTTCTGCGAAGCCGAATACTACCTTGCCTATCGCGACGGACGCCTGGTGGGCCGTGTGGCAGCCATCATCAACCACCGTGCCAATGAGCGTTGGGACCGCCAGGACGTGCGCTTCGGATGGATAGACTTCGTCGACGACATCGAGGTGACGCGCGCGCTGCTCCAGGCAGTCGAAGACTATGGCCGCGAGAAAGGCATGAAGAGCATCGTGGGTCCGCTGGGCTTCACCGACATGGACCCCGAGGGTATGCTCACCATGGGTTTCGACAAACTGGGTACCATGCCCACCATCTACAACTACCCTTACTACCCCGAGCACATGGAGCGCCTCGAGGGATGGAACAAGGACAACGACTATGTGGAGTATTTCCTCGAAGTGCCCGACCAGATACCAGAGAAATACTCAAAGATAGCGCAGATGATTGAGAAACGCTACAATCTGCACGTGCGCAAGCTCACCCGCAAGGACATATTCAAGGGCGGATATGGCCGCAAGCTCTTTGAACTGGTCAACGAGACCTACAAAGACCTCTATGGTTTCTCCGAACTTACCGACCGGCAGATAGAACAATACATAAAAATGTATCTGCCACTGGCTGACCTGAGCCTCATCACGGTCATCGAAGACGGCAACAACGACAACAAGATGGCCGGAATGGGCATAACCATCCCCTCGCTTTCCCGCGCGCTGCAGAAATGCCGTCGCGGCCGCCTCTTCCCCTTCGGTTGGTACCACCTGCTGCGTGCTATAAAGTTCCACAAAACCGAAGGCGTGGACCTGCTGTTGATGGGATTTCTGCCCGAGTACCGTGCCAAGGGTGCCAACGCGCTGCTCTTTGCCGACCTCATCCCCCGCTACCAGGCCTACGGCTTCAAGTGGGGCGAGAGCCAGGTAGAAATGGAGTCTAACGAGGGTGTGCAGAGCCAGTGGGGTCCATTGGCTCCTACCAACCATAAGCGCCGCCGCTGTTACCGCAAAACAATAGAATGATGAAAGAAGACGAAAAAGAGACATTGCCCGTCGTGGACGGACAGAACGAAGCCCCCGTCGACTATACCGACGACAATATACGCCATCTCTCTGACATGGAGCACGTGCGCACGCGTCCCGGTATGTATATCGGTCGTCTGGGCGACGGCAATCTGGCCGAAGACGGCATCTATGTACTGCTCAAGGAAATCATAGACAACTCTATAGACGAGTTCAAGATGAAGGCGGGCGACCGCATCGAGGTCGATGTCATGGACAATCTGCGTGTGAGCGTGCGCGACTATGGCCGCGGCATCCCCCAAGGCAAACTCGTAGAGGCTGTGAGCGTGCTCAACACCGGCGGCAAGTATGACTCCAAAGCCTTCAAGAAGAGCGTGGGCCTCAACGGCGTAGGTGCCAAGGCGGTGAATGCACTGAGCAGCCGATTCGAGGTACGCTCCTATCGCGACGGACTCGTGCGCAGTCTGGTCTTTGAGCGCGGTATCCTCAAGAGCGATACCACCGAAGAGACTCAGGACGAACACGGTACTTACATCTACTTCGAGCCCGACAACAGCCTCTTCAAGAACTACTCGTACCACGATGATATCGTCGAGACCATGCTCCGCAACTACACCTACCTGAGTTCGGGGCTTACCATCATGTATAACGGCCGACGCATACGCAGTCGAAACGGACTGGAAGACCTGCTGACCGACAACATGACCGTCGAGGGCCTCTACCCCATCATCCGCATCAAGAACGAAGACCTCGAAATCGCTTTTACCCATACCAACCAGTATGGCGAAGAGTACTACTCGTTTGTCAATGGCCAACATACCACGCAGGGAGGTACTCACCAGTCGGCGTTCAAGGAACATATTGCCCGCACCATCAAAGAGTTTTTCAACAAGAACTATGAATACACCGACATCCGCAATGGTCTGGTGGCTGCCATCGCCATCAACGTGGAGGAACCGGTGTTTGAGAGTCAGACAAAGATTAAGTTGGGAAGCACCCTGATGGCTCCCAACGGCGAGTCTATCAACAAATGCGTGGGCGACTTCGTCAAGAGAGAGGTAGACAACTATCTGCACATCCACACCGATGTGGCCGAAATCATCGAGAACAAAATCAAGGAGAGCGAACGTGAACGCAAGTCGATGGCAGGTATCACCAAGCTGGCCCGAGAGCGTGCGAAGAAAGCCAATCTGCACAACCGCAAGTTGCGCGATTGCCGTATACACTACTCTGACGCCAAGGACGAGCGCAAGGAGGAGTCGAGTATCTTCATCACCGAAGGCGACTCTGCCAGCGGCAGTATCACCAAGTGCCGCGATGTCAACACCCAAGCGGTATTCTCACTGCGCGGCAAGCCACTCAACTCATTCGGACTCACCAAGAAGGTGGTATATGAGAACGAGGAGTTCAACCTGCTGCAGGCGGCGCTCAACATCGAAGAAGGACTTGATGACCTGCGCTACAACAAGGTCATCGTGGCTACCGATGCCGATGTCGACGGTATGCACATCCGTCTGCTCATCATCACCTTCTTCCTCCAGTTCTTCCCCGACCTCATCAAGAAGGGACATGTCTATGTTCTGCAGACGCCATTGTTCAGAGTACGCAACAAACGCAACAAGATAAAGAACAAGAAGGTGGTAGAAGCCGAAGGAAAGTCTGCCGGCAAGGGCAACAAGGACTATGTGGTGAGGTTCTGCTACAATGAGGAAGAGCGGCTGGCTGCCATCGCCGAGCTGGGGCCTGAGCCTGAAATTACCCGATTTAAGGGACTGGGCGAGATAGACCCCGACGAGATGGCCCACTTCATCGGCCCCGACATCAGACTTGAACAGGTGACGCTCCACAAGAACGACCAGGTCAAGAAACTGCTGGAATACTACATGGGAAAGAACACTATGGAGCGCCAGAACTTCATTATCGACAACCTCGTAGTCGAAGAAGACGTTCCCGAGCCCGACTCTGCACCACTCGATTAATCACATCCTTATATTATATATAGTTATGAAACGAATGTTGATTATAGCCATCCTGTCGGCTATAACCTCTACCCTTATGGCTCAAAACCTGTTTGCCAAGGGGACATACAATCCTTACGACAAGATGCGCAAGGCCGCCCTGGCCATCAGCGCACTCTACGTGGACACGGTCGACGACAACAAACTGGCAGAAGACGCCATCCGCGGCATGATCGAGAATCTCGACCCACACTCGAGCTACTCTACCGCCAAGCAGGCGCGCGCCTTCAACGAGTCGCTGGGCGGCTCGTTTGACGGCATCGGCGTGCAGTTCAACATCTCTGCCGACACGCTGCTCGTCATCAAGCCCGTGGTCAAAGGCCCGTCAGAGAAGGTGGGTATCATGGCCGGCGACCGCATCATCAGCGTCAACGATACAGCCATAGCCGGCGTCAAGATGGATCAGAGCGAAATCATGCGTCGGCTGCGCGGCAAGCGAGGCACCATGGTGCATTTGGGAGTGGTGCGCAGAGGCATTGCAGAGGTGCTCTACTTCGACGTGAAGCGCGACAAGATACCCCTCAACACCATCGACGCAGCCTATATGATACGTCCACAGGTGGGATATATACGCATAGGCAGTTTCGGGGCATATACCTACAAGGAGTTCATGGACGCGGTGAAGAAGCTCAACAAAGAGGGGATGAAGAACCTTATCCTCGACCTTCAGGAGAACGGCGGCGGCTATATGCTGAGCGCCACGCAGATAGTCAACGAGTTTCTGGGCAAAAACGACCTCATCGTCTATACCGAAGGACGCAATGACAAGCGACGCGAATATCATGCCGACGGCAACGGCAAGCTGCGCAAAATCAAGGTAGTGGTCCTCGTCAACGAGTTCTCTGCCTCGGCATCAGAAATCGTCAGCGGTGCGCTGCAAGACCAGGACCGCGGAGTCATCGTGGGACGTCGCACCTTTGGCAAGGGTCTCGTCCAGCGCCCCATCGAGTTCCCCGACGGTTCGATGATGCGACTTACCATCGCCCACTACTACACCCCGTCGGGCCGCTGCATCCAGAAGCCTTACACCAAGGGCAACGCGGTAGACTACAACAAGGATATCGACACCCGCTACAAGCACGGCGAGTTCTACAGCGCCGACAGCATCCACTTTGCTGACTCGCTGAAGTACCAGACGCTGCGCCTGCATCGCACGGTCTATGGCGGCGGCGGTATCATGCCCGACTACTTCATTCCCCTTGACACTACGCAGTACAGCCAGCTGCACCGCAAGATTACGGCAGCCGGCGTGGTGGTTCCGGCTATGGTCTCCTGGCTCGACAGTCATCGCCGCGAGTTGGGCGAGCGTTACCCCACCTTTGCCGACTTCAACGCCCGCTTTGAAGTGCCCCAAGAGCTCTTTGAGCAGATAGAGGAAGAGGCTGGGAAGAAGGATATCAAGCCCCGTGATGACGAGGAGCTGCGCGCCACGCGTCGCACGTTGGGCCTGCAAATCAAAGGGCTCATTGCCCGTGACCTCTGGGATATGAGCGAGTACTTCCACGTGGTCAACGAGAGCAGCCCCGCCGTCAAGCAGGCGCTCAAGCTGTTCAAGTAGTATCACCACCCCCATAAAGTCGAAAGCGGCGGGAGAAACCAGTGCAGTTTCTCCCGCCGCTTTGTCGTTTGTCGTGTCAGAGATGACCGCCTACCGCTCCTTGCGCCACAGGCGGCTCATATCCTCAAGCGTCTTGCCCTTGGTCTCAGGCACCAGTCGCCATACGAAGACGGCGGCGAGGATACAGATGACTCCGTAGAGGCTGTAGGTGAACATATATCCCATGCTGTTGGCCATAGGTACAAAGGAGGTCGAGACTATCCAGTTGAAGATCCATTGGAACGCCACAGCTATGGCCACGGCAGCACCGCGAATGGTGTTGGGGAACACCTCGGCGATGAGCACCCAGCAGATGGGGCCCCAGGAGTACATGAAGGACACCGAGTAGAGCATGATGCTAATCATACAGAGCAGCTTGAGCTCAGCCACGCCGAAGGTGAACGCCACGCCGATGGCGCCGAGCGCCATACCGAGCGAGCCGGCGATGAGCAGCGGCTTGCGGCCCAACTTCTCGACGGTGAAGATAGCCACGCAGGTGAAGCCAAGGTTGAGCACGCCGTTGAAGACGGTGAGCTTCATCGGGTTGTCAAATCCCATCGCCTCATAGATACGCGGCGCATAGTAGAGCACGGCATTGATGCCTATGGCCTGCTGGAATACCGACAGCATGACACCCACCACGATACACATGACGCCATAGGTGAAGATGCGCTCGGTCTTCTGGGTCACCGTGTTCTTGATATCTGCCAGCACGCGGCGCGCCTCGTCGGCACCGTTGATGCGCGCCAGCACGCGCTCGGCCTTGTCGTCCTTGCCCACCATCACGAGGTAGCGCGGAGTCTCGGGCACCAAGCAGATGAGCACGGCGAAGAGTCCAGCGGGCACCATCTCGGAGCCAAACATATAGCGCCAGCCCGTCTCGATGGCCCAGGCAGACTCAGTGCCATTGACGATTTCATTCATGCCGCTTCCCACGCTCTGAATGAGCGGTGCGATGTGGTCGCCGAGGATGAAGAAGTTGACGAAGTAGACCACCAGCTGACCGAAGATTATGGCAAACTGATTCCAGCTGACCAGCATGCCGCGGATGCGGCTCGGCGCAATCTCGCCGATATACATGGGGCACACAGCCGAAGCCAATCCTACGCCCACGCCGCCGATGATGCGGTAGATGTTGAACACCACCAGCAGCGTAAGGTCTGGCTTGCCCACGGGGAGTATCATACTCTCCGGGTACATGGACCCCCACGCTGAGATGAAGAACATGATGCCGGCAAGGATAAGCGTGCGCTTGCGGCCGAGGCCGGTGGCAAGCACACCCGAAAGCGCAGAGCCGATGATGCAGCCTATGAGCGCGCTCGAGCTGGTGAACCCGTGCCAGAAGTCGGTATACGTGAAATCGGTAGCACCCATAAAGAATGCCTGGAGCCCCTTCTCGGCTCCGGAGATGACTGCGGTGTCGTAGCCGAAAAGCAGTCCGCCAAGCACAGCCACCATGACGATGCTGACGAGATAGCCACGGCTACCCCCATTGGTTGTTTCCATAACAATGTTGATTTAATTGACTTTATTTTCTATTTAGGTTTTATTGGTTGCAAAGATAATCATTCTTCGGATGATGGCAAAATAAGTCGGGCTGTTTTTTAGTGGTAATGACATAATTGCCAGCGTCTAATACACGCCCACGCCAAAGAGGGGCGCGATGACGGTAAAGATAAACTCATGCCCTGAAAGGGTGAAATCAAGTTGTGCAATGATTATTTCCAACTCTGAAAAGATGAAATCAAACTCTGAAAAAATGACATCAAACTCTGCGAAGATATAATCGATGATGGCGGAGCACATTCAGCCCAAAGGAAGAGAGAAATGTGGGCTACAGACGCAGCAAGGGCTGGACGCCGAGGTGGTGCCCAGCCCTTGCCGTGGGGTGAATATAGTGAAGGCGATGCTATCTCTGCTGCTGACCGTCGAGACCATAGCGGTGGTGATGCTATCTCTGCTGCTGACCGTCGAGACTATAGCGGTGGCGATGCTATCTCTGCTGCCGACCGTCGAGACTATAGCGGTGGTCGCCCTTGATGATGACCACGCGGTTGCCGTCGATGACCTTACGGGCGGCAGGGGTGGCAGTGGCGGGGGCGACGGTGGTAGAGATGCCCGTCGAGGCGGTGACCTTGATGAGTATCGAGGCCTTGGCGCCGCCATCATGCGAGGTGGCGGTGATGGTGGCCTCGCCCACGCCGTTGAGCATGACCAGTCCGCCGTTGACCGTAGCCACATCGGCATTGTCGGTGGTCCATACGAGGCGTCGGTCGGTCACCTTGGAAGGCTTGAGCTCGGGACGGAGCGCCAGAACGCTCTGGTCGATGCTCGCCGACTGCTCGCTCGCGCCAAAGTCTATCGACGTGATGGCGACGGGCTGCTGCTGAGTAGTCCTGCGATAGAGGAATGGCAGCAGGAGCGACTTGGAGGTGTAGAGTCCAAATCGGGCGTAGCTGCTCTCAGGCTCATTGAACCTGAGGGTGCCATAGGCTGCTGTGGCGCTGGTGATGGTGGCGCCTTGGTAGCCCAGTTCTATCTTCCACTGGGTGTCGCCGGCGTTCCAAGCCAACTTGCCCTTGGCGGTGGCACCCAGGCGGCGTCCGAACTGGTCGGTGAGCGTCCAGCAGCCGGCAGTCTCGCCCTTGGCGAGCTTGAAGCGCAGCACATCGGGATCGCTGACATCGGTGGTATTGGCGAGCGCCACCACATCGAGATACTGCGACTTCTCCATGCCGTCGATGTCGGCAGCGGCGCAGCCATTGCGGAATATCATCAGTTGGTCGCCCTCGTTGAGGGTGCCTTTAGCTTCCAGTTTCTCGTAACTCCAACCCAGCGGCGACTCAAGACTTGCGCCCTCGGGAGCATCGTACTCGATGGTAATGGCGTCGAGATAGACCGAGCCCTTGGCTGTGCCACCCTTGACGGTGATGACCGCCTCGTCGGAGGTAAAGGCGGAGAGGTCGAGCTGGCGCGTCACGTCGACATAGACGCCCAGGTCCTTGCTCACCCAGCGTCCGAACCACTTGTCGCTGCTGAACTCGGCGGCAGCCTCGGTGTAGACCGTGGTCTTTCCGTCGGCGACGACGAGCGCAGCCTCGCCCTCCTTGTTGTTGGAGCACATGCTGAGCGTGATGTTCTTGATGCGGCATCCCTGCCAGCCTTGGAGCACAAGCGAAGCCTGGCGGTTGCGCGGTATCTGGTTGTAGCGGTTGCCTGTAGTGGCACCAAAGTCATTTTCGAAATAAGCCCAGGAGTTGTGGGGTACGCTGCCGCTGGCAGCAAGGGTGAAATCGCCGATGGTCTTGTTGTATTCCACGATGCGGTAGACCACCTCGGCAGCGTTGATGCTGAGAGTAGCGACGCAGACGACAGCCGTAGCGATGATGCGGTAAGCCAAATTCTTAGTATTCATGATTGTTTATGTTGTAGAGATGCAAAATTACTCCCTTTC
>ERZ1034998.1823-NODE-1823-length-12223-cov-4.771203_pt1 | contig 12223 bp, 5 predicted proteins | sample MGYA00520621_ERZ1034998 | MGnify/ENA primary metagenome ERZ1034998 (study PRJEB33766, sample SAMN09781748) | gut metagenome | biome: gut microbiome | host: Homo sapiens | place: Madagascar | study: EMG produced TPA metagenomics assembly of the PRJNA485056 data...
GAGGAAGAGTTCGGCGTATCTGCAGCAGCAGGCGTTGTAGTTGCAGCAGCAGGTGGAGACGGTGCTGGCGCAGCTGAGGAGAAGGATTCCTTTGACGTAGAGCTTACAGAAGTAGGTCCTAACAAGGTTAAGGTTATCAAGGTTGTTCGTGACTGTACAGGTCTTGGACTTAAGGAAGCTAAGGACGTTGTTGACGGCGCTCCTAAGGTTCTTAAGGAAGGTGCTTCTAAGGAAGAGGCTAACGAGATCAAGGAGAAGCTTGAGGCTGAAGGCGCTAAGGTTACTCTTAAGTAATTTTAACTCAAATAACAAATGTCCGGTTTGGCATATGCCAAGCCGGATTTTTTGCTCTAAAAATATTCGGACAGAAATTCTGAAAATCATCAAATTATTTCAAAATGTGTGTTGACACAAATTCCCAATCGTGATAGTATAGTAAAATGTCATTACTATGGATATGTGTGCTATAAAATCGGATAGTAAAGAAAAAACCAAATAAATTCAAGGGGTGAATGCGTCGATGAAAAAGTACAGAATGCGTCCTGTGAAATCGGGAAGAGGAATGCGTATGAGTTTTTCTACTGAGAAGAGAGTTTTGGACATGCCAAACCTCATCGAAGTACAGAAAAATTCGTATCAGTGGTTCCTTGATGAAGGTTTAAGAGAAGTATTTAAAGATATTTCTCCAATCGTCGATTATACAGGAAATTTGAGTTTGGAACTGGTTGATTATCAGTTGTGTAAGGACGACATCAAGTATTCGATCGAGGAATGCAAGGAACGTGATGCAACTTATGCAGCTCCAATCAAGGTCAATGTGCATCTTCGTAATGAAGAGACAGGTGAAATTGCACAGCATGATATCTTCATGGGTGATCTTCCACTTATGACAGAGACAGGTACATTCGTAATCAATGGTGCAGAGCGTGTTATTGTCAGCCAGCTGGTTCGTTCTCCTGGTATCTACTATGCAATTGATCATGATAAGTTTGGTAAGACCCTGTATTCATCTACTGTAATTCCAAACCGTGGTGCATGGCTGGAGTATGAGACGGATTCCAATGATGTATTTTATGTACATGTAGATAGAAATAGAAAGGTGCCAATCACGGTTTTGATTCGTGCACTGGGCTTCGGAACCAATCAGGAGATTATTGACCTGTTTGGTGAGGAGCCGAAGATTATGGCCACACTGGAAAAAGATGTTTCCAACAGCTTTGAGACTGGTGTGATTGAGCTTTACAAGAAGCTTCGTCCGGGTGAGCCGGAAGAAGTGGAAAATGCGACAAACCTTTTCATGGGTATGTTCTTCGATGCAAGAAGATATGACCTGGCAAAGGTTGGACGTTATAAATACAATAAAAAACTTGCACTGAAGAATCGGATTGCCGGACATGTGCTGGCAGAAGATGTCATTGATCCAAGTACTGGTGAGGTTCTGTTTGCAGCGGGTACAACTCTGACAAGAGAAGATGCAGATGCGATTCAGAATGCAGCAGTTCCTTTTGTGTACATTCAGACAGAAGAGAAAAATGTAAAAGTATTGTCAAATCTGATGGTGGATCTCTCTGAGTACGTGGGATTTGATCCGAAAGAAGCAGGCATACATGAGCAGGTTTATTATCCGGTTCTTGAGAAGCTTCTGCAGGAATACGATGATGAGGATGAACTGAAGGCAGCAATCGAGTCAAATGTAAGTGAACTCGTTCCAAAGCATATTACAAAGGAAGATATCATTGCGTCAATCAACTATAATATTCATCTGGAGTATGGCATTGGAAACGACGATGATATTGACCATTTGGGCAACCGTCGTATCCGTGCGGTTGGCGAGCTGCTTCAGAACCAGTATAGAATTGGTCTTTCCCGTATGGAGAGAGTTGTCCGTGAACGTATGACAACACAGGATAAGGATACTGTTACCCCGCAGTCTCTGATCAATATCAAGCCTGTAACAGCAGCAGTGAAGGAGTTCTTCGGAAGTTCTCAGCTGTCTCAGTTCATGGATCAGAACAACCCGCTTTCTGAACTGACACATAAGAGACGTCTGTCAGCCCTTGGTCCTGGTGGTTTGTCCCGTGATCGTGCCGGATTCGAAGTTCGAGATGTACATTATACACATTATGGAAGAATGTGTCCGATCGAGACACCTGAAGGCCCGAACATCGGTCTGATCAACTCACTTGCTACGTATGCGAGAATCAATGAGTACGGATTTGTTGAGGCTCCTTATAGAAAGATTGACAAGTCGGATCCTGCAAATCCGGTTGTTACAGACGAAGTCGTATATCTGACAGCAGACGAAGAAGATAATTACATTGTTGCACAGGCGAATGAACCGCTCGATGAAGACGGACACTTCAAGAAGAACAATGTATCCGGACGTTTTAGAGAAGAGACATCTGAGTTCCCGAAGTCAAATGTGGATTTGATGGACGTATCGCCAAAGATGGTATTCTCAGTTGCTACATCTATGATTCCTTTCCTGGAGAACGATGATGCGAACCGTGCCCTGATGGGATCAAACATGCAGCGTCAGGCAGTTCCACTCCTTCGTACAGAGGCAGCCGTTGTCGGTACAGGTATGGAAGCGAAAGCAGCCGTAGACTCTGGTGTATGTATTGTTGCAAAGCATGATGGTGTTGTTGAGATTTCATCCAGCGAGAAGATTGTCGTAAGATGTGACGATGGCACGTTGGATGAGTACCATGTGATCAAGTTTGCACGAAGCAACCAGGGTAACTGTATGAATCAGCGCCCAATCGTAAAGAGGGGTGACCGTGTAACAAAGGGAATGGTAATCGCAGATGGTGCATCCACAGCAAATGGTGAGATTGCACTCGGTAAGAACCCATTGATCGGTTTCATGACATGGGAAGGTTACAACTACGAGGATGCTGTCCTTTTAAGCGAGAGACTGGTAAAGGAAGATGTATATACATCTGTTCATATTGAAGAGTATGAGACAGAGGCAAGAGATACAAAGCTCGGACCGGAAGAAATCACAAAAGAAGTTTCCGGAAATGGTGACAATGCCCTGAAGGATCTCGATGAGAACGGTGTCATCCGAATCGGAGCAGAAGTTCGTGCCGGTGATATCTTAGTTGGTAAAGTGACTCCAAAGGGAGAGACAGAGGCAACCGCGGAAGAGAGACTGCTTCGTGCAATCTTCGGTGAGAAAGCAAAAGAGACGAGAGATACATCACTCAAGGTGCCACACGGTGCTTACGGTGTTGTTATGGATACAAAGATCTTTACAAGAGAAAATGGCGATGAACTGCCACCGGGAGTAAACAAATCTGTTCGTGTATACATTGCACAGAAGAGAAAGATTTCTGTTGGTGATAAGATGGCCGGACGTCACGGTAACAAGGGTGTTATCTCCCGTATCCTCCCGGTAGAGGATATGCCGTTCCTGCCAAATGGACGACCACTTGATATTGTGTTGAATCCATTGGGCGTACCTTCCCGTATGAATATCGGACAGGTGCTTGAGATTCATCTTGGCCTTGCAGCAAAGGTGCTCGGATTTAATGTATCGACACCGGTCTTTGACGGTGCAAACGAGCATGATATCATGGATGCTCTGGAGATGGCAAACGACTATGCAAACTCTGACTGGGAGACATTCTATGAGAAATATAAAGATGATACAGACAAAGAAGTGATGGATTATCTGTATGAACACCGTGACCATCGCGAAGAGTGGAAGGGCGTTCCAATCAACCGCACAGGTAAGGTGAGAGTCCGTGATGGTAGAACTGGTGAGGAATTTGACTCTCCGGTTACAATCGGTTACATGCACTATCTGAAACTGCATCACTTGGTTGATGATAAGATTCATGCGCGTTCAACAGGCCCTTATGGAATGGTTACACAGCAGCCACTTGGTGGTAAAGCACAGTTCGGTGGACAGCGTTTTGGTGAGATGGAGGTTTGGGCTCTTGAGGCTTATGGTGCTTCCCACACATTGCAGGAGATCCTGACTGTGAAGTCCGATGATGTAACAGGACGTCTGAAGACATATGAAGCAATCATCAAGGGCGATAATATCCCGGCTCCAGGTATTCCGGAATCCTTCAAGGTATTGCTCAAGGAATTCCAGTCACTTGGTCTCGATGTAAATGTATTGGACGAAAATGGCGAGGAAGTAGAACTTGGCGAGTCTATGGATACGGGTAATGAGAACGTAAAGAAATTTATGGGCGACAATCCGGATGACTTCAACGAGGACCTTGGCGAGAATGGATATAGCGGAATCAACGAAGAAAATGAACTGGAGTCTTTGGATGATGACTATCTGGATGATAGCGCATTTGACGATGATTTCGGCGATGATGAATTTTAAGGAAGGAGATTTGTAAGAGATGTTAGCGATGAACAACGAGAAAGATCAAGAGCAGCCTATTAATTTTGATGCCATCAAAATTGGACTTGCATCTCCTGAAAAGATTAGAGAGTGGTCACATGGTGAAGTTACAAAGCCGGAGACTATCAATTATAGAACCTTGAAGCCGGAAAAGGATGGACTTTTCTGTGAGAGAATTTTTGGACCAAGCAAAGACTGGGAGTGCCATTGCGGTAAGTACAAGAAAATCCGTTTCAAGGGTGTTGTCTGTGATCGTTGTGGTGTAGAAGTTACAAAGGCATCTGTACGTCGTGAACGTATGGGACATATTGAGCTTGCTGCTCCGGTTTCACACATCTGGTATTTTAAGGGCATTCCAAGCCGTATTGGATTGATGCTTGACATTTCTCCAAAGCTCTTGGAAAAGGTGCTTTATTTTGCATCTTATATTGTACTTGATCCGGGAGAGACAAATCTGGAGTATAGACAGGTGCTCTCAGAGGCAGAGTATAGAAAAGCAGACGAGGATTTCGATGGAAAGTTCCGCGTCGGTATGGGCGCAGAAGCAATCAAGGAATTACTTCAGGCTGTTGATCTGGAAAAAGAATATGAGACATTGACAGAAGAACTTCAGACTGCAACCGGCCAGAAGCGTGCACGTGTGATTAAACGTCTGGAAGTTGTGGAAGCATTCCGTAATTCGCACAACAGACCAGAGTGGATGATCCTGGATGCAATCCCGGTTATCCCACCGGATATCCGTCCGATGGTGCAGCTTGACGGTGGCAGATTTGCAACATCCGATTTGAACGATTTGTATCGCCGGATTATCAACCGTAACAATCGTTTGAAGAGACTGCTTGAGTTAAAGGCACCGGATATTATTGTTCGTAACGAGAAGCGTATGCTGCAGGAAGCAGTGGATGCGTTAATCGATAATGGTAGAAGAGGACGTGCGGTAACTGGCCCTGGAAACCGTGCTTTAAAATCTCTTTCAGATATGTTAAAGGGTAAGCAGGGACGTTTCCGTCAGAACCTGCTTGGTAAGCGTGTTGACTATTCCGGACGTTCCGTTATTGTCGTTGGACCGGAATTGAAAATTTATCAATGTGGTCTTCCGAAAGAAATGGCAATTGAGCTGTTTAAGCCATTTGTGATGAAAGAGCTTACAACACGTGGAATTGCAACAAATGTAAAAGCAGCAAAGAAGAAAGTAGAATCTCTGGATCCGGAAGTATGGGATGTTTTGGAAGATGTAATCAAAGAGCATCCGGTTATGCTGAACCGTGCCCCGACACTTCACAGACTTGGTATTCAGGCATTTGAGCCAATCCTGGTTGAAGGTAAGGCAATCAAGCTTCATCCACTCGTATGTACCGCGTTCAACGCCGACTTCGATGGAGACCAGATGGCTGTTCACCTTCCACTTTCCGTAGAAGCACAGTCAGAGTGTAGATTCCTTCTTCTGTCACCAAACAACCTGCTGAAACCTTCCGATGGTGGTCCGGTAGCAGTCCCTTCTCAGGATATGGTACTTGGTATCTACTATCTGACGATGGAGCGTTATGCAAGTATCTCAGATGAGGAAGCTGCAAAGGTAGAGATCAAGAAAGAATACCTTGCAGATGATGAGCAGGGAAATCTGGAACAGCTTTCTAAGGATTGCTATGCAGGTGAGCTGGATGCAGATGATTATGTTAAAATCCGTGTAGTTGCAAAGAAGACAAAGGCGGAGACATTCTATAAAAATATTGTAGGCCTTGTACGGAACTTCATGAAACCGAAGTTCAGCAGCGAGAATCTTGCAATGCTTGCATATGAGAACAAAGAAATCACGCTGCATCAGAAGATAGAAGTTATCCGTACGATCACAACACCAGATGGTGAAACACATACCGGTTTTGTAGAGTGCACACTTGGACGACTGATCTTTAATGAGATTATTCCACAGGATCTTGGCTTCGTAGACAGAACAAAGCCGGAGAATGTTCTCGAACCGGAGATCAACTTCCATGTTGGCAAGAAACAGTTGAAGAAGATCCTTGACAAGTGTATCAACACACATGGTGCAACCAAGACAGCAGAAGTGCTGGATGATATCAAGGCAATGGGATATAAGTACTCAACAAGAAGTGCTATTTCAGTTTCGATTTCCGATATGACGGTACCTGCATCCAAGAAGACAATCCTTGAGGATGCACAGACAATCGTAGATAAGGAAAATCTGTTGTTTGGACGTGGATATCTGACAGACGAGGAGCGTTATCATGCGGTTGTCAAGACATGGCAGGATGCCGATGACAAGCTGACAAAGGCTCTTCTGGATGGACTTGATAAGTACAACAATATTTACATGATGGCTGACTCTGGTGCCCGTGGTAGTGACCAGCAGATCAAGCAGCTGGCAGGTATGCGTGGATTGATGGCCGATACATCCGGACGTACAATCGAACTTCCAATCAAGTCAAACTTCCGTGAAGGACTTGACGTATTGGAGTACTTTATCTCTGCACATGGTGCTCGTAAGGGACTTTCAGATACAGCGCTTCGTACAGCCGATTCCGGATACCTGACCCGTCGTCTGGTAGATGTATCACAGGATCTGATCATCCGTGATGTAGATTGTAGTGCAGACCGTGACGAGAAACCTGGTATGTATGTAGAAGTATTCATGGAGGGCGATCGTGTCGTTGAGAGCCTGAAGGATCGTATCACAGGTCGTTATGCAGCGGAAAGCATTTATGATAAAGATGGCAATATGCTCGTGAAGGTGAACCACATGATCACACCGAAGCGTGCAGAAAATGTTTTGAAGAATGGTGTAGATAAGGATGGCATTCCATTTACACTCGAGGGCGAGTCTGAACCAAGAAGAGATGCGAAGATTAAGATCCGTACAATTCTTACTTGTCGTTCTCATCTGGGCGTATGCTCGAAGTGCTACGGTGCAAACATGGCAACCGGCCAGGCTGTACAGGTTGGTGAGGCAGTCGGTATTATCGCAGCGCAGTCCATCGGTGAGCCAGGTACACAGCTTACAATGAGAACATTCCATACAGGTGGTGTTGCCGGTGATGATATCACACAGGGTCTTCCACGTGTCGAGGAGTTGTTTGAGGCCAGAAAACCAAAGGGTCTTGCTATCATTGCAGAGTTTGGCGGAACGGTTGAGATTCGTGAGACAAAGAGAAAACGTGAAGTTGTGATTACAAACCAGGAGACAGGAGAGGCAAAGGCTTACCTCATCCCTTATGGATCACGTTTGAAAGTACAGGATGGACAGGTGCTTGAAGCCGGTGATGAGCTGACAGAGGGTTCTGTAAATCCACATGATATCCTGAAGATCAAGGGTGTACGTGCTGTACAGGATTACATGATCCAGGAAGTACAGAAGGTATACCGTCTGCAGGGTGTTGATATCAACGATAAACATATCGAGGTAATCGTGCGTCAGATGTTGAAGAAGATCCGTGTAGAGGAAGCTGGTGACAGCGAGTATCTGCCAGGTATCAATGTAGATGCACTTGAGTTTGAAGAGACAAACGAAAAGCTTGTTGAAGAGGGCAAGGAACCTGCAAAGGGAACGCAGATCATGCTTGGTATTACCAAAGCATCACTTGCTACAAATTCCTTCCTGTCAGCAGCATCCTTCCAGGAGACAACAAAGGTATTGACCGATGCTGCAATCAAGGGCAAGGTTGATCCGTTGATTGGACTGAAGGAGAACGTTCTGATCGGTAAGCTGATTCCTGCAGGTACAGGCATGAAGCGTTATCGTTCCGTAAAACTTGATACAGGCGATGGCAATATCGATATGTCCGAGGTTACAGGCGAAGCAGAGGAAACCGAAGCACAGACCGATGTGGAACCGGAAACAGAAGTTTCTACAGAGGAAACTGTGAGTGCCGACACAACAGAAGAATAAGAGTATCGAAATAAAAGAGAGGGACACACATGACTTTCGGGTCGTGTGTGTCTTTTATTAAGTAAATATAATCAGAACATCTAAAACAATCAGAAATTTCAAAATAATTCTAGAATTTCGGAGATTCCTGTTGACATCCGCCGGATTCGATAATATAATAGTCAAGCATGCGTTTAAGACGTGTGTTTTTTGTGCATACTTCTGTATGCATGGTGTAAAATATTTTGAATGGAGGTGAAAACATGCCAACTTTTAACCAGTTAGTTAGAAAAGGAAGACAGACTGTAGAGAAGAAGTCTACTGCACCAGCACTCTTGAGAAGCTATAACTCTCTTAAGAAGAAGCCTACTGAGACAGCATCCCCACAGAAGAGAGGTGTTTGTACAGCAGTTAAGACAGCTACTCCTAAGAAGCCTAACTCAGCTCTTAGAAAGATCGCCAGAGTTCGTTTGTCAAACGGAATCGAGGTTACATCTTACATCCCGGGTGAAGGTCACAACCTTCAGGAGCACAGCGTTGTTCTGATCCGTGGTGGTAGAGTAAAGGACTTACCTGGTACAAGATACCATATCATCAGAGGTACTCTTGATACAGCAGGTGTTGCTAAGAGACGTCAGGCACGTTCTAAGTACGGTGCTAAGAGACCGAAGGATGCAAAATAAATCGGTAGATTAGTATTGTAACAGTTCGTATTTCAAGAACTAAAAAGTGCGAAAGTGGGTTATGTTTTCCGTATTATATATTTGGAAAGATAGCAATTTCCGCACGAACACATTTCCACAATACTCAAGTACAGCAGGTAACGGTTTGCTGTATCTCTATTGAGGGGAATGTGAGTACCGTTGAATTAATTCGGATTGAATAATCCAAAAATAATTAAGGAGGGAAGAACCGTGCCACGTAAAGGACATATTGCAAAAAGAGACGTATTAGCGGATCCAATTTACAACAATAAGATCGTTACAAAGCTTATCAACAACATCATGCTTGATGGTAAGAAGGGTGTTGCTCAGAAGATCGTTTACGGTGCTTTTGATCGTATCGCAAACGAGACTGGTAAGGAGGCTTTAGAGGTTTTCGATGCTGCTATGAATAACATCATGCCATCACTCGAGGTTAAGGCCAGACGTATCGGTGGTGCAACATACCAGGTTCCAATCGAAGTAAGACCTGACAGAAGACAGGCTTTAGCACTTCGTTGGCTGACAACTTACTCACGTGCAAGAAGTGAGAAGACTATGGAAGAAAGACTTGCAAAAGAGCTTATGGATGCAGCAAACAATACAGGCGCATCTGTTAAGAGAAAAGAAGACATGCACAAGATGGCAGAGGCAAACAAGGCATTTGCTCATTACAGATTCTAGTTTTCGGGTGCATATATACTAAAATAAGGAGGAAAAAACCTTGGCTGGAAGAGAATATCCACTTGATAGAACAAGAAACATCGGTATCATGGCACATATTGATGCTGGTAAGACAACTCTTACAGAGAGAATTCTTTACTATACCGGTGTAAACTATAAGATTGGTGAGACTCATGATGGCGCTTCTACCATGGACTGGATGGAGCAGGAGAAAGAGCGTGGTATCACAATCACATCTGCTGCTACAACATGTCACTGGACATTAGAGGATCATCATAAGAAGAAGCCAGGTGCTTTAGAGCACCGTATCAACATCATCGATACTCCGGGACACGTAGACTTTACTGTTGAGGTAGAGCGTTCACTTCGTGTATTGGACGGAGCAGTTGGTGTATTTGATGCAAAGGCTGGTGTTGAGCCACAGTCAGAGAACGTATGGCGTCAGGCTGACACATACAATGTTCCACGTATGGCATTCATCAATAAGATGGATAAGATGGGTGCAGACTTCTTCATGTCTGTACAGACAATCATTGACCGTCTTGGCAAGAATGCAATTCCTGTACAGATTCCAATCGGACAGGAAGATGACTTCATCGGACTGATCGATCTGTTCGAGATGGATGCATATTATTATAAGAACGATGAGGGTACAGATATCGAGATCACAGAGGTTCCAGATGATTTGAAGGAGCTTGCTGATAAGTGGCATGAGAATCTGGTAGAGAAGTGTTGTGAGCTTGATGATGACCTTATGATGCAGTATCTTGAGGGTGAGGAGCCATCTGTCGCTGATATGAAGGCTGCACTCCGTAAGGGTACAATCGCAAACGAGGCAGTTCCTGTATTCTGTGGTTCTGCATACAAGAACAAGGGTGTCCAGAAGATGCTTGATGGTGTCATTGAGTATATGCCTGCTCCTACAGATATCCCTGATATCACAGGTACAGACGAAGATGGTAATGAGGTAACTCGTCCTTCATCTGATGAAGCTCCATTTGCAGCACTTGCATTTAAGATTATGACGGATCCTTTCGTAGGAAAGTTAGCATTCTTCAGAGTATATTCCGGTACATTGAACTCAGGTTCTTATGTACTGAACGCAACAAAGGGTAAGAAGGAGCGTGTTGGACGTATCGTTCAGATGCACGCGAACTCCCGTACAGAGATCGACAAGGTTTACTCTGGTGATATCGCTGCAGCAGTTGGTTTCAAGGCTACAACAACCGGTGATACAATCTGTGACGAGCAGCATCCGGTAATCCTTGAGTCTATGGAATTCCCTGAGCCGGTTATTGAGCTTGCAATCGAGCCAAAGACAAAGAATGATCAGGGTAAGATGGGTGAAGCTTTGGCAAAGCTTGCTGAAGAAGATCCTACATTCCGTGCACATACAGACAAAGAGACAGGTCAGACAATCATCGCAGGTATGGGCGAGCTTCACTTGGAAGTTATCGTTGATCGTCTTCTCCGTGAGTTCAAGGTTGAGGCAAACGTTGGTGCACCTCAGGTTGCTTACAAGGAGACATTTACAAAGGCTGTTGATGTAGATAGCAAGTATGCGAAGCAGTCTGGTGGTCGTGGTCAGTATGGTCACTGTAAGGTTAAGTTCGAGCCTATGGATCCAAACGGCGAAGAGCAGTTTATTTTCGAGTCAACTGTTGTCGGTGGTGCGATTCCTAAGGAATACATCCCAGCTGTTGGTGAAGGTATCGAGGAAGCAGCAAAGGCTGGTATCCTTGGCGGATATCCGGTACTTGGTGTTAAGGCAAACGTTTATGATGGTTCTTACCATGAAGTCGATTCTTCAGAAATGGCATTCCACATCGCTGGTTCTATGGCATTCAAGGATGCTATGGCAAAGGGTGGAGCAGTGCTTCTTGAGCCTATCATGAAGGTTGAGGTTACAATGCCTGAGGAGTACCTCGGTGATGTAATCGGTAGCCTGAATGCAAAGCGTGGACAGATCCAGAGCATGGACGATATCGGTGGTGGAAAGATTGTTAAGGCATTGGTTCCACTTGCTGAGATGTTCGGTTACTCTACAGAGCTTCGTTCTTCTACACAGGGACGTGGTAACTACTCTATGTTCTTCGAGAAGTATGAGCAGTGTCCAAAGAACATTCAGGAGAAGGTTCTTGCAAACAAGAACGCATAATTCTGCAAAGTATATATTTGTAGGACAATTTTAAAAAATTGCTTGAAAATATCGCTATATTTTAATATAATGATTTTTAGCCGAGTAAACGCCCGGAAAGGGCAAATAAATTGCCCGGAGGGGCTATATTAAGGAGGAAATTATAATGGCAAAGGAAAAGTTTAACAGATCAAAGCCACATTGTAACATTGGTACAATCGGACACGTTGACCACGGTAAAACTACTTTAACAGCTGCAATTACAAAGGTATTGGCTGCTAGAGTTGCTGGTAACACAGCTACAGATTTCGAGAACATCGATAAGGCTCCAGAAGAGAGAGAAAGAGGTATCACTATCTCTACAGCTCACGTTGAGTACGAGACAGAGAAGAGACATTACGCACACGTTGACTGTCCAGGCCATGCTGACTATGTAAAGAACATGATCA
>ERZ1034998.1830-NODE-1830-length-12209-cov-13.667599_pt1 | contig 12209 bp, 4 predicted proteins | sample MGYA00520621_ERZ1034998 | MGnify/ENA primary metagenome ERZ1034998 (study PRJEB33766, sample SAMN09781748) | gut metagenome | biome: gut microbiome | host: Homo sapiens | place: Madagascar | study: EMG produced TPA metagenomics assembly of the PRJNA485056 data...
GCAAGGATTAGTATACATTGAATTTATGGGCATTGCAAGACTTTTTTTCAAAAAATTGTATTTTTTTCAAAACAATTTATTTTTGTTGTTTTTCATAGGTTTGCCACTGTATTTTTGCGAGTTTCTTCTTATATATAATATCGCCCCCTACCCTCTATTCGCATATCGTGGGATTATCATCCCACTTTTATGACAAGTGAAATCGTCCCCCTGGATGCTCTCAGATACTGTCGGGGCTTATTACGCCAAAATCCTTATCTGCACCCCGATGTCCCGGTATCGGCGGGGCTTATTTTGGCAAAACCTCTTGCTAAGCCCCGCTGTACGAAAGCCAAAGGGTATATCGACTTGGTTTTGTCTTCCATACCCTCGTCCGCGAAAGCCAGCGGGTATAATCAACCTGGTTTTGCCTCCCATACCCTCGCTCGCGAAGACCAGCGGGTATAATCAACCTGGTTTTGCCTCCTATACCCTCGTCCGCGTAGACCAGCGGGTATAATCGGCCTGGTTTTGCCTCCCATACCCTCGCTCGCGAAGACCAGCGGGTATAATCAACCTGGTTTTGTCTTCCATACCCTCGTCCGCGAAAGCCAGCGGGTATATCGACTTGGTTTTGTCTACCATACCCTCGTCCGCGTAGACCAAAGGGTATATCGACTTGGTTTTGTCTCCCATACCCTCGTCCGCGTAGACCAAAGGGTATATCGACTTGATTTTCTCTCCTATACCATCGTCCGCAAGTTCTTCAGGGTACAGATAGCTTGAATCCGACCTCTATACCCTCGCCCGCACAAATACATAAAAATACTGACAGGCAGATATCTTCGCTGTCCATCAGTATTTTTGTCTGTCAATATTTACTTCATCAACGGTCTGTTACAGCCGGTTCGCCTTCACATCCTCGAACTCCTGCAGCATTTCTTCCGAAGGAGCCTTAGTAGCAAGGCTGACTGCGATGATAGCGATAAGTCCCAGCCCGAAGCCTACTACCAAGGAATACAATCCGGTAGCTTTACCCAGGGTCTGTCCGCCCATGAGAGGAATGTAATCCCAGATGATAACGGCAAGTGCTCCGGTGACAATTCCGGCTACCGCTCCGGGGAAGTTGGTTCTCTTCCAATATAAGGACATCACTACCAGCGGACCAAAGGCGGCACCTAAACCTGCCCACGCATTGGACACCAGCCCCATGACTGTGTTGTTCGGATTCCATGCGATGATGTAAGCCAGCACAGCTACTACCAGTACTGTGACACGGCTCACATTCATAACCGTTTTGTCATCCGCATCCTTTTTGAGCAGTCCCTTGAAGATATCCTCCGCTACGCTGGAGGCGCTGACTAACAGCTGGGAATCCGCCGTGGACATGATCGCTGCCAGGATACCGCAGAGGAACAATCCTGCAATGAACGGAGCCCGCATCTCCACGGTAAATACCTTCTTGATCATCTCGATGAATACCTTCTCATTATTGCCGTTCACCAGCTCCGGCAGATAAGCTCTGCCCAGGATACCGATAAACACTGCAAATCCCAGGGATAATGCCACCCAGCCGATGGCTGTAGCCTTGGACTTGGTCATTTCCTTCTCATCCCGGACCGCCATAAATCTCACCAGGATGTGGGGCATACCGAAATATCCCAGTCCCCAGCCGAGACCAGAGATCACACTGATGATATTGTTGCTGCCATCACCGTTCTTCATCAGGTTCAGGAAGTTGGCACTGTCGGCACCGCTGGCTTCCAGACCGGCTGACAATGTGGTGCCGCCGTTTGTCAGAAAATGATAAGCAAATAAAGGTACTGCCAGAATACCGACCAGCATCAGCATGCCCTGAATAAAGTCTGTCACACATACCGCGGTAAATCCACCGAGAAAGGTATATACCAGCACTACCAGTGCACCAATGGTCAGTGCCACATGATAATCAATACCGAACACAGACTCAAACAGCTGACCGCCGGCAGAAAGTGCGGACGCACAATATACCAGGAAAAATACTACAATAGTAATAGAAGAAACAGTCATCAATACTTTCTTCTCATCATGGAATCTGTTTTCAAAATAAGTCGGCAGTGTCACGGAATTGTTGGCGCGGATTGTATATCTGCGCAGCTTCGTGGCGATGAACAGCCAGTTTAACGTCGTGCCGATGAAAAGTCCGATGGCGATCCAGCCGTCACCTCCGACACCGGTTAAGTAAATAGCTCCCGGCAGTCCCATCAGCAGCCATCCGCTCATGTCCGATGCCTGCGCGGACAGTGCAGCGACGAAGCCGTTCAGCTTTCTGCCTCCCAAAAAGTAATCTTCGGAATTGTTGTTTCCCTTTGCATAGAACGCTCCGATAGCGATCATCATGAGTAAATACAGCACGAATGCCACAATTACCCAGCCCAGCGTATTTCCTGTCATAATAGCCTCCTAAAATTTTTCTTCTTGTACATTTTCTTAATTGTATACAGTGATACGATTTATTATATACAAGAAATGAACTTCCGTCAACAAATTAGTTTGCTATCGCTGTAATGTGCGAAAGCACCGGTCCGGCACGATCCCTGCGGAACGCTTTATACGGCAGAGAATAGTTTTCGATGACGCAAAAGCCGCCCGGATCTTGTGATCCGGACGACTCTTTTTTCATGCTGTTTGGATATTCTGCTGTCTGGTTGTCTTACAATTCCGATGCATCGGTTATTGTATTACTCCCGGTTATTCTTTTTTCTTACAAGCATAGCTGCCAGTCCTGCCAGTGATACCGCGAACAGTGTCATCCAGATACTGGAAGCATCGCCGGTCTTCGGAGCGCCGATTGCTGCCGGTACGGTGTTGTTTCCGCTGCTGACATTGCCGTTTACAGTGATGTCATTATCACTGTCGTCATTACTGTCATTGTTGTTATCCCCATTGTCAGCCTTTGCTGCTATGGTGAACTTCGTAGCTGCCGAGCCATCCGTCCATACGAGTTCAAAGGTATGGCTGCCGGTGGACAGAGTCTTAAGGTAATCCTCCTTGAAGGTGATGATCGTCGAGCCCTTGGCAACCGTATAGTTTTTCGCATCAACCACAACGCCGTCAACTTTGACGCTCTGGAACTTCTCGAAATCACCGTTTCCGCGGATGGCAATCGTACCGTCCGTACTCTGTGTCCAGGTGCTGTCCGCGCCATCAAGGATCCGGTACGGTGCATACAGCTCTACCTCACCGGTGATCACAGCGTAATTCGGATCGTCCGGGGTGAAACGCCAGATATACTTTTTGCCCTCTTCCAGCTTTGTCTCGCCGGGTAAGACTTTGCCGTTACTGTCGATCCACTCCAGTGTACCTTCCTTGGGATTCAGGGTGCTGTTGATCAGATCCAGCCCTGCGTCCTTTAACGTCTTGCTGCTGTCGTGGATGAAATCATAACCGGGGGCACCCGTAGGAGTCGCCTGTTTGATCGTGATCACCACATTAACTGTCGTTTCCTCATAATTCATAGAGGTAATCGTCACAGGGATCGTCACGGTGCTGCCCGCTGCTCCCTTGCCGGTCAGGGTGTACTGCAATACACCGTCCCCGGTTACGTTTATATCAGAAAGGATCTCTGTCTCCGTATTGCCGGTGATCTCGCCGGGTGCATAGCTCTTCGCACTCTTCACAAGCTCTGCCAGACTGACGGTCTGATTACCGGTCGTCGCGTACGCATGATCCACCTTGACATCTGCCAGTGTCGGAGCAGCAGCCTTTTTAATTGTCAGTGTGCCTGCCTCGATACCTGAGATTGCCTTATAGTTGCTGCCATCCGCCACATCAATCGTGATCGCATAGCTGCCTGCATTCACAGGCCTCTCGGTGCTACCATTGTATCTCACGGTAATCATACCCATGCCCCTGATACCGGCTTTGGTCGTAACGTTCACGATCTGTTCTTCGCCGCTATAGGTCAGCTCGTTGCTCAGGTCAGGAACTACATCGAAATCTGCCAGCTTCGGCTTGATCCGGGTGATCTCCCAGGTCTTTGCAGCTGTTCCGGTGTAATTGCCCATTCCTTCGATCGTCAGAACAATCTCCGCAGCGTCGGTTGCTGTGTTGCTGTGATCCTTGACGGTATAATCGACGTCTCTCTCCAGATACACACCATCTCCGTCCGGCAATGTCACAGAGACGATTTCCACTGTCTGCTCTTCGCCGGTGTAGGGACGGTTTAGACCTCCCAGAACAATGATCGCACTTTCGATATTCTTCGGCTCGATCGTGAACTTCTTCTCTGCGATTCCGGTGTAATTGCCGATGCCGGTGATCGTTACGGTCGCCGTACCGGCATTGATATTATTATCGGAATAGCTGAATTCAAAATCTTTGCCGGATACCAGCGCAATCTCGTCATCCGTTACGTAAGGAACCGGCTGAATCTCTTTGCCGGTGTATTTTTGCGCCGGGATCTCAGAGATCATGTCAGCGGTGATCGTCTTCGGAGCCACCTTGATCGTCACGGAAGCCATGCCATAGTAAGCGTCACTGATATAGGTTGCCGTCAGTGTTGCGCCGGTTGCATCCGCTTTTACGACATGGATCGTAGGTTCTGCGGTATTCTCGCCAGAGACGATCTTCAGAATAGATTCATTGGAGCTCGTCCAGCTCCAGGTACCGTTGTCGGCAGCAACTGTGGATGCTTGCAATGTAAAGTCTGCGTCGCCGTAGGTTTTGCTCGCGGGTGCATCAATCTTCACTTCTGCGTTCTCTTTTTCTACTACCTTCACGGTGAAACGCTTCTCTACCGGTGCAGTGAAGTTCTTCGTCTCTCCCGCCGTTACCGTCATCACAAAGCTTTCTGCTGTGGTATCTGCATTTACCGCCGTCAGCATATTATCCTCCAGCGTGATACCTTCGTATGCATCTGCCAATTCATAAACCAGCTTTGCATCAGTATCGGTGTTATTGAAGGATGCCCATGTGGAAATATCCACTGCATTACCGTTTTTCACAAGTGTCTTTTCTTCCACCTTGATCTCGGGGGTTGCCCTGTTGATCACAAAGTTGACCGGAGTATTGCTTACTTTCAGAGTATAGTTACCTGCACTGAACTTGCCGTTACTGTTGTCCATCAGTGCCAGTGTTCCTTTATTGATCACATAGCTTCCCACGTTTTCACCAGCTTCTCTGCCCAGTGCACCGGTAAAGAGCGGTTTCTCTCCGGAGATTTCCCCGGAATAGGTGTAGGTCAATTCCGGATCCTTTGCACCGTAGATCTTAGTCTTACCTGTCTCTGGTATTATCGTGATCGTAGCCGGTGTGATGTCTGCCGTTTCGTTGGCAGGCTGTGCCGAAAGGGTATAGTTGCCTGCGTCCTGGCCGGTCAGTTCGAAACCGGTGAAGGAAACGGTCTTGTCCGTACCGGCATTGACATCCTCGAATACCGCCTTGGCATTTGCCGCATTGATCTTCAGATCGTCGGCAACACCGTCTTCAACAATTCCGTCAATTCTGGCATCGGTTAAGTCAAACGCCGCTGCGTCTGTTCCGTCGTAGGTCTTGTTATTCGCTTTGACGCCGGAGATCGTAACCGGTTTCGGGGTAACGTTCACAGTATAGGTTGCCTGTACCCGTTCATAGTTCTCGTTTCCAACAGCTGTTGCAGTAATTGTGGCAGTACCTACGCCGACGACGTGGCTATGACCATTATTATCTACGGTTACAACCTTCTGATCGCTACTCTCGTAGAAGACATCGGTGTTATAATTGGAAGTCTTTGTAAATTCATTTTTAAAACTTATACTGTCATAGGTTATATCATAAACCTTAGTTATAAACTCCAGTGTCTGCTTCGCCTTAGCGACCGTATATGTGTAGGTCGGATTTTCAGGCAGTTTATAGTTGCCAGCTTTCTCTCCGGTCAGTCTGGTAACCCGGGCGGTATGTGTACCTGCTGTCAGATCCGCTCCCTCGATTTCTGCGGAAACAAGACCACTGTCATGTTCCAGGCAATATACTACTCCTTTGATTGCGCCTTGACCGTCACCGTAGGTACGGTTCTCGATATTTTTCCAATCAAGGATTACCGTATAAGGTGTTACCGTCAGCTTTCCCGGTACGAACTTGACATCATAATTCGGTAACTTCTCATCCAGTTTTAGTCCGTCGGGCACTCCAGGGGTGATCGCATAATCACCTACGTTGCCATACTGGGTATAATCATAAGTATACTTCGGTGTAAATTCAAGAGCCTTCTGATCCGCGTCATTTGCAAAGCCTTCAAACGTTGCACTGGCTTCCACTGCATCCTCCGGATTCTCACCATATGTAATCATGTAATTACCTGCAGTTACCGTCAGCGTAGCTTTTTGAATAGTGTATTTCACACGGGCAGTCGCTGGCTCACCACTTTTGTTATTAATGCTGATTTTTGCTACATAAGTACCGACATTTATCGGTTCCTCGTCAAAATCTGTACCATCCTCCTTCTCATAACAGATCGGAATGTCATCAACAACCGCAGGTCCCTGCCAATCTTTACTGAAAGTCATGTCAGCAGTCTTTCCATTGCCATTGTAGACCAGCTTTTCGGGTGCCTTGAGTGTTACACTGCCGCCTTTCGCATCACATCCGCTGCACTCGGCAGTGATAACAGCCCCGTTTGCTGTATATACCCAGCTGTGCTGATGTGCATTCAGATACAAATCTGTACCATTCTTCACCACCGTGTAATCTCTATTTGTTATATCCGATGTAAAGATTCTGGTATAATCCAGCGCGTTATCCGTTGCGCCGGTAGCGATTTTCACAGTATTACCCGTTGTCGGAAGATTTTCAGCTGATTTTATCACACCAATCTGAGCTTTCTGCTTCAATCCCTTGTTTATAGTAATCGTTGCAGCCGTATTCTCTGTTCCGGACAGACAAACATTGCTTGCTGTACCATTATCGCCCTGTTCATATCGTTTTGTCTGTTCGTTCCATGTACCGTTCCGCCAGTTATCCGTGATCTGCACATCGCCGGAGACATTCATAACTGCCTGTCCTGTTACGTACACACCACCACTTTGTGTTTCCTCATCACCGGTGCTGTTATTTCCTGTGATGGTACCTCCGGTCATAGTAAAGGTTCCGGTCAGCATACTTACACCGCCACCGGTGCCGGCACTTGTATTTCCTGTAATTGTTCCGCCGCTCATGTTGAAGATACCGTCCTTGGCATCACCATTTGCCACACCCACGTAAACACCTGCTCCATGCTCCGTGTCAGAGGTGATTTTATTGCCGGAGATCATTCCTCCTTTCATATTGAAAGTTCCTGTCCAAACTACAAACACACCTGCACCAACGTCATGTACCGTCATGTTCCCCGTAATGTTTCCATTCCATAACGTCAGAGTACCCATAACCAGAATACCGGCACCGGTTGCACCCGCTGCATGGGTAATCTTGCCGGGGGTTGCCTGACAATCCGTGATATCAAGCGACTTCTCTTTTACTACACGAATTACTCTATCCCCGTCTACACCAGTGATCGTTTTCCCATTCAGGCAGAGTTTCACATCATATTTGCAGTACCAAACATGCTTAAGGGTTAAGGAATCCAGCAGATAATAGCTGCCATCTCCATCGATTTCATCCAGTGAATAGATGCCTCTCCACGTTATATCGCTGTGGTTCTCACCATCTTCACAGGTATCCCCACAGATGGGATGCTCATGCAGATTGCCCTTGACCAGTACAAGCTCTCCTTCTTTCCGCTCCGTCACACGATACGGGTCTCCCGCATCTGCAAAAAAGTATTGACTGCTGTCACCAGCCTGGTCGGTACCAACGTTGACATACTCACTCATTGCAACAGGAATATGATCATCGTTCACACTGATACCGATAGAAGACCCCTCTTTCAGACCGCTTTTTTCAACAGTAACGCTTGCCCATCGATAATTTGCATTATTACTCAGTTCGACATTACTGGGCGTAGCACCGGTATAGACTCCATTCGTCAAAGTACCTCCCGAGGTATTGTCGGTAATCTTCACAGAGCCAGACACAGAAAAGAGACTAGCATATGCATATACCAGCACACCACTTCCTTTACCAACGCTATGATTCCCTGTGATCGTACTATCCCGCATTGTGAAGCTGACATTCTGAGTTGCACACACACCTCCGCCACCAACTTCCGCTTCATTTCCGTAAATACTGCTATCGGTCATAGTAAACGTACTATCATTTCCTATATACGCACCACCACCGTACTGCTGTGCTGTATTGTTGAAAATGCTGCCTCCATTTATGATAATACTGTTTTTCGCCAGTGCACATATACCGCCACCATTGTAAGTACTCTTATTACCAGAAATACTACCTCCTTTCATGGTAAAATTACCATTCGAAGATACATATACACCGCCACCATAATTTGCTGTATTTTGCGATATGTTGCCTCCATTCACGATAAAGGTACCTTCTACATATACACCTCCTCCGCCACTGCTATAAGTGTTGCTATTGTCAGAAATGCTGCCTCCATTCATGATAAAAGTGCTTTCGCCTCTTACAGCCACACCACCACTGCTATTGCTGATCGTGCCGCCATACATGGTAAAGGTACCTCCATCAGCTATCTCTACACCACGGTCATTTGATTTTGTAATCCGCACCTTGTCATACAGATTAAAAGAACCGCCACCAGCTACCTCTACGCCACTGCAGACAGCTTCTTCGTGAGGGTTACACAAATTAAGAGTTGCCGATTCATCAACACTCAGAACATGCTCATAGCTCATAATTTTATGACCATTCAAACACAGATTCACATTACCGGTTATATGCTTTGTTAGTGCCGCTATTAGGTTGTCAAATACGATGTCATTTGCCAGGTAATAATTGCCATCTCCCGTAATCTCATCGAGGGATGTGATTCCTTTCCACTCTAAAATCTCATGGTCTTCACCATCCGTACAGGTTGCGCCGCAGACGGGATGGATATGCGGAACGCCATTCTTCAGCACAAGCGCTCCGTCCTGTTCCATTACACCATAAGGGTCTCCTGCATCCACAGAGAAGTATTTGCTGCTGCCATCTACCTTACCAGTAGCAATAGTGACAGAAACCCCATCATTGGGATACTTGTTTAAGGTAACGCCGATGGATGCGCCGTCCTTGAGGCCGGCATCTCCTACGATCATCTTTGCACCGCTTTGCAGATATACATTGCTCGCTGCGCCATTCGCGGTGTTACCAGTGACCTTCGCCGTGCCGGACACGATAAAGGTACCGTTTACATTGACTCCGCCACCATAGTAAGATGAGCTGCTGCTATTGTTTCGGATCTCACCGCCCTTCATCTCAAAAGTGGTCCCGGAGTCAACATCCACCGCCGGGAAAATACAGTCGCTGATCGTACCGCCGTACATAATAAATTTACCACGATAAAGGGTCACAACATTGTTGTCAGGACTTGTAATCCGTACGTTGTCGTATAATTTAAACTCCCGATTTTCAGATCCAGTTATCCTTATCCCCTCATAGCAGCTAACTGTTTTTGTTTCTGAGCTGCAATTGCACAGGCTTATATCTCCATATATAACGGACATTGTATTCTCCGCAATTGTAAGAGTATGACCGTTCAAACATAAGTTAATATCATTTTTGGGTACCCACGGTCCATACTTTAGTATAATATCATTTGTCAGATAATAGTTGCCAGCTTCCATATCATTCGTCAATTCGGAAATCGGCGTCCACGTTACATCCTCATGCCCCTCGCCATCCGTACAGTTCTCACCGCAGACCGGATGTCTATGTTCACCTTCCGCCACCGTCATCGGTGCAGACATTGCCTCAGAAATGGCATAGAGGTGCTCCATATCCAGTTCTGCGATCTGCTCCTCAGTCAGCGACTCCATAGCCTCGGCAATAGCTTCCAGCTGCTCACCGATGCTTTCTGCATTTTCCACCGTCACTGTCTCCGGCAGAGCGTCAATCAGTGCCTGTACCTTCTGCACTGCTGCCTTCTTCTCATCGTCTGCCACGGTGTCCTGCGTGCCGACATCATTATCGCTGACACTTTCAGCTGAGGGTTTCACAGTATCAGGGGCTTCGCCCGCAGTGGTGCTCTTATCGGCCGGAGTCTCTTCCCCCGGTGCCGCCGCTGCTTCTGCTTCCTTCTGCTCTGCAACAGGGGCTGCTACCTGCTGTTCCTCCTGCTCTTCCGCAGAGTCTGCTTCCTGCTCTGTCACCACATCAGCGTCCTGTGCGAATGCCGTCATGGGCAATGTTGAGAAGCAGAGCATAAATGCCAGTAACATGCTCAATACTCGTTTTTTCATAGCGTTCTACCTCTTTCCGACGGGCATAGTGATACCCATTATTTTAAAGATAGCGTACCACACTTTCTCTTGGCAAAACCATTTTTTGCATGAATCGACCCAAATATGTCATGAATCGACCGTAGAGGACGGATGCACCCCCAGAAAATACTATCCGCCAAAAGAACAGAATAAAAATTATTTTTAAGTGTCAAAGATAGGATGCTATACAAGAACCCCTGGTTCTTCACCTGCCGTATTCAGATGCAAAACGCTGCATAGAGCGGTACTATCTTTTTGTTATCTTCAAATGCGAAGTTTTTTGCAGAGAGTTTTATGGCATATGCAGGCTTATAGGTATCCATGTAGACCTTTAAACTCTTTGCTCTGGTATTGTCGGCAGATTTCACTTCAATCGGGATCAGCTGCCCGTCACGCTGAATAACAAAATCTATCTCCGCACCACGCTCAGACTCCCAATAGTAAGTATTGTAACCATTGATGGAGAGCTGTACATTGACGTAATTCTCCGTCATACCGCCCTTAAAATCATTCAATTCCTCAACCATATACAGAATATCATTGGCAGCCAGATCCTTCTTGGCACAAAGCAGCCCCAAATCCGAAACATATATCTTAAAAGCGTCAATATCACGATAATTTTCCAAAGGCTTTTTAATCTGCTCTACCTTATAGACCTGTGATACGATTCCGGACAGACAAAGCCATTCTATGGCATTCTCAAATTCAGACGCCCGCCCTCCTTTTTTCATCAGCTTATACTGAAAACGCGTATTTTTCTTCGAAAGCTGAACGGTAATATTGTCATAGGCAAGCCTGGTCTTCTTGATTTCATTCAGATTATTATACTTACTCATGTCGTTGAGATAACTTGCAAGAATGGTATCCTGTATATGGCGGATCAGGATATAGTCCCTTGTCTGGGCAAACTGCATCACACACTCCGGCATCCCGCCTGCTACAAGATACTGCCGGTAAAGCTGCATAGCCGCATCGTGGAGTGCCGCCGGCATCGGCTGATCTGTTGCAAAGCACCTTTTGATCTGCTTCACAAGATCTCCCTCACCCATAGCGATCATAAATTCCTCCATATCCATGGGATACAGGGTTTTCATATCCACCTTGCCCACAGGGAATGAGAACTTTTCTCTGTTGACAGCCACACCTAACAGGCTGCCCGCAACAATGATATGATAGTCCGGAGCGCTCTCGTTAAAATATTTCAGAGAAGTCAGAGCCCTTTCGCAAAGCTGCACCTCATCAAATACAATCAGCGTTTTTTCTTTTACGATGGTCTGACCCGCAATATGAGACAAAATGGGGATCAGATAATCAGGACTGATGTTTTCTTCAAAAGTTTCATTCAATTTAGGATCTGTTTCAAAATTGAAATATGCCACATTCTCATAGTGGGTTCGTCCGAACTCTAAAATGGAGTAGGTTTTTCCCACCTGTCTTGCCCCTTGCAAAATAAGGGGTTTACGATGTTCACTTTCTTTCCACGTTTCTAAAAAGTCCATAATCTTTCTATACATCACTCGTCCTCCATTAAGCTTCTGAGTATAGCATAATCCAAATTCGTGTAAAAATCAAATGTTTTTAATGATAATTTTACATTATATTGCATGAATGTTTTTGTGTTTTTAACATTTTTCTACATGTTTATTACTTTTTCTACCTTTCTACGGTAAATAGCAAATTTAACTTCCGTTTTGCAAAGGTAACTTCTTCTTGAATTATTTTTGCAAGATTAACTTCGGAATCAGCACCTTGAAAACAGAAATAAGTATTGCGAAGACAGTGCCAACTGGAAATTAGTATTGCAGGAGTGGACTTTAGTATTACAAACCGCTTGAAATAGGGCTTTTTAGCATGTTACTATACTCTTGAAGTCATATTTTACTGTATGCAAATAAGAAG
>ERZ1034998.1836-NODE-1836-length-12185-cov-4.412861_pt1 | contig 12185 bp, 10 predicted proteins | sample MGYA00520621_ERZ1034998 | MGnify/ENA primary metagenome ERZ1034998 (study PRJEB33766, sample SAMN09781748) | gut metagenome | biome: gut microbiome | host: Homo sapiens | place: Madagascar | study: EMG produced TPA metagenomics assembly of the PRJNA485056 data...
GCCCGCCACCACATTCGCCCATCTGGATGCCACCACGGTACTTTCCAGAAAGATCGTAGAGCAGGGTATTTACCCGGCGGTGGATCCGCTTGAGTCCAACTCACGTATCCTCGAGGAGGACGTCGTTGGAAAAGAGCACTATGAGACCGCCAGAAGAGTACAGGAGATTTTACAGAAGTACACAGAACTGCAGGATATCATTGCAATTCTCGGTATGGAGGAGCTGTCCGAGGAGGATAAGCTCGTGGTATACCGTGCAAGAAAGATCCAGAAGTTCTTATCCCAGCCGTTCCACGTGGCAGAGAACTTTACCGGCGTGCCGGGCAAGTATGTGCCGCTTAAGGAGACGGTAAGAGGATTCAAGGCAATTATTGACGGTGAGATGGATGAGTATCCGGAAGCAGCGTTCTTCAATGTAGGTACGATCGATGATGTGATCGAGCGTGCGAAGGAGATGGGGGCATGAATACATTTAGTCTGAAAGTGATTGCCTGTGACCGTGTCTTTTTTGACGGAAGATGCGAGCAGGTCGTTCTGCCGCTGCATGACGGAGAGAAGGCAATCCAGGCGCATCACGAAAATATGGTGTTTGCCGTTGAGATCGGCGAGATCCGCATCACGGACGAAACAGGCGAGGAGATCGTGGGTGTGACAGGCACCGGATTTGCACAGATCATCAATAACCGTGCAATGGTGATTGTTGACACCTGTGAGTCCCCGGAGGAGATCGATGTGCGGCGTGCCGAGGAGGCAAAAGAGCGTGCACAGGAGCAGCTCCGCCAGAAACAGAGCATTCAGGAGTATTATCGTTCCAAAGCATCGCTGGCGCGCGCGATGTCGCGCCTCAAGGTCGGGAAAAAAGACCGTCCGACCGGATATTAAGAAGAAAAATGGTCTTGTGCAAGGTTCCGGCGGGTCTGAGAGAGAAAAAACGTCTCTCCAGACCCGCCGGGACCTTGTTATTATGCGCGTGGGAAGAAAAAAGGGCTGTTCGCGGGTCTGGGAAGGGAAAACCAGCCCGTGAGACCCGAAAAGAGATTAGTTTCGGGTCTGGGAGAGAAAAAGAGTGTCGCCAGACCCGGCGGAAGCCAAAATGCAGCCATGTAAGTCAAAAAAATAGAAGATTGTACGCAAAAACGGGTCTACAGAGAGAAAAAGTCCTCTGTAGACCCGTTTTGATCTTATACACAACATCAGCAAACAATGATTGACCAAGAAAGCTCCTGTGGGTGCATGTGAGACTCAGCCCTGCAGCTTGCCAGTCGATGTAACTTACAAATTTACCCAGTCGTTGCAGGTTACACAACGTTGCAGCCCAGCCAGTGTATGCAACGTACCTATCCATGCAGCCAGTCATTACAGATTACATACCGGTATATTGCCAGCCAGCCGATACAAGTATTAACGCACATGCCGTTGCAACTTACTTAAGCCCCACTGTAGCCTGTAATGCAACTTACTAGCCAGCCAGCTTATGCGGTTTGCTCATCGGTGCAGATTGCTTCCCCGCGCTGCTTACAGTACGAAGAATGTACAGGTTGCCGGTGCAAGAGTCACTGTTCCGGCTTCCTGTGCTGCCGGAGTGAGTTCCGGAAGCGAATTGCCGGCACCCAGAACAAGTGGCTTGCCATTTAAAGTCATGACAGCGGCACGCACGTTGCCGCCCTCGCCGGCGAGTGTGTAGCGCTCTGCGCTCTTCGGAAGCTCTACGGTGGTTGCCTCTGTCAGCGAGTTGTTGATCACAAGATATACAACGCCCTCTTTTCCATCTTTGCGGGAATGTGCGAAGACATGTGCGCCCTCGCGGATTGGCTCTGCGGTATCGTAAACGGTCGTACCCATCAGGCGGTTCCACAACAATACGGCAAAATAGTTCGGGCGCGGATCAAATACTTCGCGGGCCAGGAAGCCGTAGTCGGAAGAAGCCAGTGTATTGTGGAAAATAACGCCGTCTGTGATCGCTGCGAATCCAGCGAGCTCGTTTAAGGTACGGAAAACATCCAGATACGTGGAAGCCCATGTATCACCGCCACCGCCTGCGTCGCCGGACTCCGTTACCCACATCTCGCCGCCCGGGCAGTATTTGTCGCGGAGTGGAGCATAGGTGCGCGCACAGTTTAATGCAACGTCCAGATACGCCTCGGTATGGGCGGTATCTGCCAGCCAGTGTCCGCTTGGCATCACGGAAGCAAGACGCTCGGATACACCGTTGTAATAATGGTAGCTGAATACGTCCAACGGCTCTTTGGTGTCCTCTAACAGGTCGGTTGTGGAGCAGTTCTCTCTTACAAGCTGCTCGATACCACCACTCTTGCTGTTGTCATCACCGCCATTGATGGTAAGACCCTCGCCAACACTGCTCGGTCCGATACAGATACATTCCGGATAGTTGGCGCGTACCCACGCGAAAAACAGATCCTGATCGCGGTGGTAATCAGCCGGTGTATAACCAGCCGGGAAGCCGGTATCCTCCATCATGTTCGGTTCGTTTGCGAACTCGGCGCCGTCGATCGGTACGCCGTGTTCTTTGCTCAGACGAAAAATCTTCTCCGCCTCACTCGGATTCCACGGTTCCTCTGCGGAATGCAGACCCGGGCAGTTCGCAACGGAAATCATCAGTTTCGCATCGATCGCTTTTACGAAGTCGAGCACACCAATCCACTGCTCCTTTGTCAGGACATTTAAGTAGCCCTCCGGAGCAATACCGCCTGTTGCATTGTCAAAATCATAGTAAGTCTTGGTTGCCCAGGTGCCGGACACACGCACCCATGCGGTTCCGAGCTCCTTTGCGAGGGAGCGGAGCTTCTCGTTGTACAGATCGATCGGTGCGTATACCTGCATCAGATCCTTGTACATTGCAGCAATGCCGTCTGCGCTCGGAGCGACATGGAATTCCTCGGTTCCTGCAACCTGCTCCGGTGTGTACGCTTTCCAGAAGGTGCCGCCGGTTACCTCGGCGAATTCTACATTATAAGACATCAGGCGCGGATTTACTTCGCGCAGCGCCTTTAAATTCTCGGGAACTAATTTTACAAACTGTGCCATAGAAATCATTCTCCTGTTCGTTTTTATTTGCCGGTGATCCGGATCCCCGTATCACCTTTGCATAAAAACAGCGTACCACAAAAATTGTATTGTGTATGCAGGAAAACAACTATTTACAAAAATTGTGCAAAAACAGGACAAAATCGTTCCCGCCCTTAGCGCTCAAATCTGCCGCTTGCCCCGCACGGAAGCACCAGACCGTTGCTGGAAACCGGCAGACCGATCTCATCTGCGGCGATATGACCACCGTGTTTTTTTAAGACGGTATTCATCATATAGCTGAGCACTGCCGGCTGAAGACCAGTGGTGTAGGAGTTGATCAGGAAAAACAGAGGATCGTCCGACAGCAGCTGCTCACAGAGCTGCACCAGCGGATAGATGGCGTCCTCGATTTTCCAGATCTCACCCTTGGGTCCTCTTCCGTAGGAAGGCGGGTCCATAATGATCGCATCATAGTGGTTGCCGCGGCGGATCTCGCGCTCAACAAACTTTACGCAGTCGTCCACAATCCAGCGGATCGGGGCATCACCAAGACCGGAAGAGACGGCGTTTTCCTTCGCCCAGGTCACCATTCCCTTGGAGGCATCCACATGCGTGACGCTGGCACCGGCAGCAGCGGCGGCAATCGTGGCACCGCCAGTGTAGGCGAACAGATTTAACACCTTGATCGGACGTCCGGCGCTGCGGATCTTTTCGGAAAACCAGTCCCAGTTGGCAGCCTGCTCCGGAAACAGTCCGGTGTGCTTAAAACTGAACGGCTTTAAGTTGAAAGTCAGCTTGCCGTAATGGATGGTCCACTGCTGGGGAAGATCAAAAAATTCCCACTCCCCGCCGCCCTTGGCGCTGCGGTGGTAATGGCCGTTCATTTTGCGCCAGCCGCGCTCGGTCTTCGGCGTGTCCCAGATGACCTGCGGGTCGGGACGGACGAGAAGATAATCTCCCCAGCGCTCGAGCTTTTCTCCTTTTGAGCAGTCAATGACTTCGTAATCTTTCCAGTTATCTGCAATCCACATAGCAATCTCCATTCCTGTGTACTTCTAATTTAAAACTATAACAAATATATACCACAAGCCAGCAGAGGGCAAGGAAAAAGTAAAAACGTCTGCCGGCGGGCAGAGAAAAAGCCTTCGCCACGGCGCGGCGCAGGCATTAACGGATGCGGATACAGCATCCGGAGCAGGAAAAAGCCCATAAAAAGCCAATAAAAAACCGGTAGAAAAATATCTACCGGTTCAAAGCTGCGCAGCCCAAATTGCCGGCTGCACGTTATTTTTTACGCCAGGTGGACGGCATGAACAGAATCATGAGCGGGAAAAGCTCCAGTCTGCCGGCGAGCATGTCAAAAATCAGCACAACCTTGGAGAGCGGCGAGAAGATCGAAAAATTCTGCGCCGGTCCGACACGGTTTAAGCCAGGACCGATGTTGTTCAGACACGAGACGACTGCTGTAAAGTTCGTGGTAAAATCGAACTCGTCCAGGCTGATGATAAGCGTTGACAGCATGAGCAAAATAAAGTAAATGACCAGAAAAACATTGGTAGAGCGCAGGGTGCTGTGTTCTACGACATGTCCGTCCATGCGGATCTTGCGGATCTCGCGGGGGTGGATAATCAGGGAAAGCTCTTTGCGGATGGTTTTGAATAAAATCACCAGCCGGGATACTTTCATACCGCCGCCTGTGCTTCCCGCACATGCGCCGACGAACATCAGCGTCACAAGAATCGTTTGGGAGAGCGCAGGCCACATGTCGAAGTCGGCAGTGGAATATCCGGTGGTGGTGATGATCGCACCGACCTGGAAAAAGGCATTCCGCAGCGCGTCCCTGGTATTTGCGTAAAGCGGGCGTATATTATAGGTAATCATTCCGACAGAAGCAAAGATCAAAAAGAGATACCAGCGCACTTCCTCGATGCGGAATGCATCCTTGATTCTGCGCGATAAAATACAAAAATAAAATGTGTAATTGATACCGCTTAAGATCATAAAAGTTGTGACCGTGTTCTGGATAGCAGGCGAAAAGCTTGCAAAGCTGTCGTTACGGAAACCGAAACCGCCGGTGCCGGTTGTGCCGAAACTCGTCAGAAGAGACTCAAACAGCGGCATGCCGAGCGCACAGAGAATGACAATCTCAAGGAGCGTGATGGCAAGGTAAATGCCGTATAATATTTTTGCGGTATCCTTGATGTGCGGAACCAGACGGCTGACGGAAGGTCCCGGGCTCTCCGCCTTCATGAGGTTGATTGTAGAGCCGCCCATCAGAGGCAGGATCGACATAATAAAGACGAACACACCCATGCCGCCGATCCAGTGGCTGAAGCTGCGCCAGAAAAGGCTTGCATGCGACAGGGACTCGACATCGGAGAGAATACTTGAACCGGTTGTGGTAAAACCGGAGACCGTTTCAAACAGGGCGTCTACATAATATGGAATGTCGCCGTTCCACACGAAAGGAAGCGCGCCGAAAATACTCATGACAATCCAGCTCAAGGCGACGGTCACAAACCCCTCCCTTGTATACACGGTTGAGGAAGACGGCTTTTTATGTGTGAGAACAATCCCTAAAGCCAGACAGATCGCAGCGGTAATGACAAATGGAATGCCGGCCTCCTCCTGATAGATCAGCGAGACAAGCGCCGGGAGCATCAGAAACGCGCTCTCAAATTTTAAAATATAGCCCAGAATATATAAAACCATGGAATAATTCATTGCAGGTTAATCCTCCAGAATCTCTTTGATGTCGGAGATGCGGTATCCGGAAATGACGACCAGAACGGAGTCCCCGGCGAGCATCATATCCTGTCCGCCCGGCAGAATGACCTTACCGTTGCGGTAGATGCAGCAGATTAAAGTATTCTTGCGGAAATTCAGATCCTGCAGCGGAATGCCTGCGACGGCAGAATTCTCCTTGATGATGAATTCCAGAGCCTCGGCTTTTCCGCCGGCAAGCTTGTAAAGCGTCTCCACGTTGCTGTTGATGGAATTCACTGTGGAGCGCACATATTTTAAAATGTAATCAGCGGTAATGACACGCGGATAAATAATACTTCCCAGATTCATCTCGTTGATGACGGAGTTAAAACTGCTCCGGTTGATCTTGGTCACCGTTTTTGCATTGGAGACATCGTTGGCGTACAGCGACAGCAGGATGTTTTCCTCGTCAAGACCAGTGAGAGCTGCAAAACCCTGCGCCTGCTCTAAGCCCTCCTCGGACAGCAGATCCTGATCGGTGGCATCACCGCAGATGATTGTCGCCTCCGGAAGCAGCTCGCTTAAAACGTCGCAGCGGGACGGATTGATCTCGATGATCGTCACACGGATGCCCGACTGGATGAGAATCTTTGCGAGGTAAAAGGAAACCTTACCGCCGCCAGCGAGAATGGCATTGCTGACGCGGTTCTTGACGATGCCGATCTTGCGGAAAAAGTCAATGGCGTTGCGGCGCTCGGAAGCGATTGCGACGGTATCTCCGGCGCGGAATTCAAAATCACCGTTCGGGATGATGACCTCGCTGCCGCGGATGACGGTACACACCAGCACGTTGCTGTGCAGGGTCTGGTGCAGATTGAACAACTTTAAATGAATCAGCGGGGAATTCTCGCTGACTTTAAAGTGAAGCAGCTCTACATGCCCTTTTGCAAAAGAATCCACACGGATGGCGGAAGGAAACTGAAATACCCTTGAAATCTCGTTGGCTGCCGTCAACTCAGGATTGATAATCATGGCGAGCCCGAATTCCTTTTTCAGGAAAGCAATCTCACTGTTGTAGATCGGGTTGCGCACGCGCGCGATGGTCTGGCAGTGACCGGTCTTCTTGGCAATCACGCAACACAGAAGATTTTTCTCATCATCCCCGGTAACAGCGATCAAAAGATCGGCAGTGGCGATACCCGCTTCCAGCAGTGTCTTATGGTTGATGCCGTTCCCCACGATGCCCATCACATCCAGACGGTCGGTAATATATTGAACCTTTTCCGGCTTTTCATCAATGACAACAATATTGTGATCTTCGTTGCTGAGCTGTTCGACAAGTGTAAAACCAACTTTTCCACAGCCTACGATAATAATGTCCATAGAAATCTCCTTAAAGAATAATCTAAATCATTATAGCATATACAAATTGTTTTTGGGAAAAAAAGCGTAGAAATTGGCAAAATCTTAATGGTAAAAACAATTTTTTCGAGGAAACGCCCGCGCGGACAGTTCTTGTGTTTTAAATGAGGGTACGTTACAATGAGTGACAGAGAACTAAATGACAGGAGAGGAAAGAGGAGTTTATGCTGGAACAATTAGTGGAGTGTGAGAACCGGCTTTTAGAGGAACAGAGACGGTTCAATGAGTTACTGCTTGCCTGGCGGTCCGGGGATCTGGGGGACGATCTTACACGGATGAAGATTGATCAGATGCAGAGGGAAGTGGATGCGCTGGGACGACAGCTGACAGCGCTGCGCACAGTAATTGCGGCACAGGCAGGCCGCGAACGGGCGGGATACCGTCAGGGGGCGATGCCGAAGGCGGCGTATGGATGGCCGGCGTATGGACAGGCGGTGGCAGCGGCGCAGCCGTGGAATCAGACAATGCCGCAGCCGGCAGTGCAGACAGCGGAGCCGGGAAATCCGATACCGCCGGCGCCGGGCGTAATGTCACAGTTCGCGCGGGAGCCGGGAAACCCGCAGCAGGCGTATCAGCAGACACCGCCGCGGCCGGTGGCAGCACAGGCGGGATATCAGCAGGCATCCGGGAAGCAGGATCTGGAAAAAACGATCGGCAGGGCGATTCTGCCGGTCTGCGCTGCAGGACTGATCTTCCTGAGTCTGGTGTTTTTTGCGATGCTGGTGCTGCCGTATCTTAGCCAGGGAGTAAAGATGGTTCTGATGTATACCGTCAGTGCCGCGATCACGCTGGCAGGAGGAATTCTTGTGGCACATGACCGCAGGAATAAAGCATTTCTTGGGCTGCTGGGCTGCGGCATGGGAGCGTGGTATCTCTCGCTGTTTTTAAGTGATTTTTATTTCCATGCAATAAACGACGGCATACTTTATCTGGGACTGCTGGTGTGGGCGGTGGTTCTGTGTGTGCTGTCACGTCTGCGGTCGAATCTCTTCCTTATCATAGGGCAGATTGGTGTGGGCATCTCATTGATTCTCGGCGTGCTCATGTGTAACTGGACGGAGGATGCGGAAAGGTTTCTGATTCTTTCTATATATTATGCGGTAACGCAGACCATCTTTTTCGTGTCCCACCTGCGGAGAGAATATTACCGCAATGCGGTGAATCTTGTGTCGTGGAGCATCGGGCTGCTCATTCTGGTGCTTGGAGCAGCTGCTTCCTATACAGAAGGCTCCGCAGCGGGTACGGCATCAGTGGTATTGCTTCTTGCGCTTGCGGCGGTTCCGGTACTGCTTAGCGTAGCCGCGGCGGAAATGGACGAGAATGGAAAACTGCTTGGCGGTATTGTGGGGGCACTGTGTATCATCATTTTTTGCGGACTGTTTTTGAACCGGTTTACCGGAGCGGCGCTGCTCTTACTGGTATTTGGCATTGCAGTTCTGGCGCTGCTGGAATTCCGGCGCCCCGGGGATCTGTCCGCGGGTACGGTTCTGCTGGAGGTGGCTGTTTTTGCGCAGATGTTCTTTGCGGGAGCTGCCGCGCCGTATTTCGGGGAGTATGTATCGACGGGGCTTCTGGCGGAGGCGTGCCTCCTGTACGGCTTCCTGCGAAAAAGAAAAGCATACCGGGCGGCGGCACTCGGCTATGGCATCCTGCTGTTGCTGATCCCGATGAACGGGGGCATGAGAACGGTCTGGGGACTGGTATTTTTTGGCAGCGCGGTGCTGCTGATCCGGTTCTGCAGGGAACAGTATGAAACCTGGATGAAGATCTGTGGTTATCTGATGTTTTTGGCATTCCTGTCAGAAACGGCGGTGTGGGGAACGGATCTGGCAGAGGTCGCAGATGTTTACCTGAGCGATCTGATCTGTTTTATGCCGATTGTGCTCTGCAATATTCTGGCGGCGAAAGTTCCGTTGTTTCGCAGAAATCCAAAGACGGGAGAGGAAGAAAAAGCATTCGCGGCGGTAACGATGGCCGTGCAGGCGCTCCTTATTGCAGCGGTTCTGGTTCTGATGGGAAAACCGGACGCGCCGGTGCTTCACCTTATCTATGTGCTTTTGGGACTGGTGCTCGTGTGCACCAATACCTACAGCCTGCTGATAAGGAAGGACGGAGACTGGTGGGGAATTTACGTGGCGTTAAAGCTGCTGCTGTTTGCATCGGTCGCACTGCACTCCTATGGGGTGCCCGTGTTCGTGAACGATGTGACGGGCATTGTGATTGCGTTCTGCTGTATCGTGGCGGGATTTCTGGCGGAAATGCGGATGAAGAGAAAATATAAGGCACTGCGGGTCTGCGGACTGGTTCTGGTGCTGCTGTGCGTTGTAAAACTGGTGCTCGTGGACATCCGCTACGACAATGTGCTGCTCCGGGCGGCGGGATTTTTTGTCGGAGGCATCCTTTGCTTTGGCATCAGTCTTGTATACAATCTGGTCGACAAGTGGATGGGGCGGCGCGAAAATGCAAAAAACTGAAAAAAATCCTTGCAATTCGCGGTTTCATCGTGTATACTATGCATTGCTGTGACATTGATAGCGTTGAAGCGTGAGGTTGCTGCAGAGCATTGCAGGTTTTCCGTGGAGCGAATGTCAAGTTAGGAAACTGGCGACAAGTCACTGTATCACGAATAGAATTTGTCCGAAGGACAGAGGGATGGCGTGTAGGAAGCGCGGGCTTCTTTGTGGGCGTGAGTCCATGATACACGCGGGTATGTGTGCAGTCACCGCTTGTCGTACAAAAAGCGATTACATCGCTTGTAAAAGTGCGAAAAGGAGGCGACTTTTTTTATGGCAAGTCAAGTAATGAGAATCACTCTGAAGGCTTATGATCACAAGTTAGTTGATTCATCAGCACAGAAAATCATCGAAACTGTAAAGAAGAACGGATCACAGGTGAGCGGACCGGTACCTCTTCCTACAAAGAAGGAAGTAGTTACAATCTTAAGAGCTACTCACAAGTACAAAGATTCCCGCGAGCAGTTCGAGCAGAGAACTCATAAGAGACTGATCGATATCGTTACACCGACGCAGAAGACGGTTGATGCATTATCCCGCCTTGAGATGCCGGCAGGTGTTTACATCGATATCAAGATGAAGAACAAATAATTTCTTCATCCCAGACAAATCAATGATTTAGTTAATATCCTGAAGGGTTTTATATAGAAGTAATGCAGGCGGTGAAAACTTCCCATTCCACTTATATGGACTTTCTAGGATGAACGGTTCCGCTACCCCACATGGTTGGGCATGAAGCGTTCCGCTGTAGAGAAAACAGGAGGTAAAAGTATGAAGAAAGCGATTTTAGCAACAAAAGTCGGAATGACTCAGATCTTCAATGCAGACGGTGTTTTAGTACCGGTTACTGTATTGGAAGCAGGTCCATGTTCTGTAACACAGATCAAGACAGTAGAGAACGATGGATACAGTGCAGTGCAGGTTGCATTTGCTGACAAGAAAGAAAAGGTTGTCAACAAGGATGCAAACGGCAAGAAGCAGGTAGCTCACAGACATGGTGTAAACAAGGCTCAGATGGGACATTTTGCAAAGGCTGGCGTATCCGGCAAGCGTTTTGTGAAAGAGTTCAAGTTTGAGAACGCAGCAGATTACAATCTTGGCGATGTGATCAAGGCTGATATCTTTGCAGAGGGCGACAAGATCGACGCTACTGCAATTTCCAAAGGAAAAGGATTCCAGGGCGCTATCAAGAGACTGGGACAGCACAGGGGTCCTATGGCTCACGGTTCCAAGTTCCATCGTCATCAGGGTTCCAACGGTGCGTGCTCCTCACCGAGCCGTGTATTCAAGGGAAAAGGAATGCCGGGACACATGGGAAGCGTACAGGTTACTACACAGAACCTTGAAATCGTAAGAGTTGACGCAGAGAACAACCTGCTTTTAGTAAAAGGTGCCGTACCAGGTGCTAAGAAGTGTTTAGTAACAGTTAAAGAAACAGTAAAAGCTGGTAAATAGTGCTCGAATAGGAAAGGAGGAACTAAACGATGGCTAAAGTAGCTGTTTATAATATGGAAGGCAAGGAAGTTGACAGCCTTGAGTTGAACGATGCTATCTTCGGAGTAGAAGTGAATGAGCATTTAGTACACATGGCAGTCCTTCAGCAGCTTGCAAACAACCGCCAGGGAACACAGAAGGCTAAGACCCGTTCCGAAGTACGCGGTGGTGGTAGAAAACCATGGAGACAGAAGGGAACCGGACATGCAAGACAGGGTTCAACCAGAGCTCCGCAGTGGACACATGGTGGCGTAGTATTCGCTCCGGTACCAAGAGATTATTCTTTCAAGCTCAACAAGAAAGAGAAGAGAGCAGCATTAAAGTCTGCACTTACTTCAAGAGTTGCTGAGAACAAGTTCATCGTTCTCGACGAGTTAAAACTTGACGAGATCAAGACCAAGAAGTTCGTAGAGGTTATGAAGAACTTAAAGGTTGAGAAGGCACTTGTTGTATTGAACGATATGGATGTCAACGTAATCAAATCCGCAGACAACGTTCCGACTGTAAAGACTGCTCAGACAAATGAGCTGAACGTATTTGACGTTCTGAAGTATGATACGGTTGTTGTAACAAAGGACGCTGTAAAGACGATCGAGGAGGTGTATGCATAATGGCAAACGTACAGTATTATGATGTAATCCTCAAACCAGTAGTAACAGAGAAGAGCATGGCAGCAATGGCTGAGAAGAAGTATACATTCTTAGTTCACCCGGAAGCAAACAAGTCCATGATCAAGGAAGCAGTTGAGAAAATGTTCGAGGGAACAAAGGTTGCAAGCGTCAACACCATGAACATGGACGGCAAGAACAAGAGACGTGGAATGGTAACCGGTAAGACTGCCAAGACCAAGAAAGCTATCGTAACATTAACAGCAGACAGCAAGGACATCGAGATCTTCGCTGGACTGTAAGATGAAAAGCGTTTCGTTCTGATAGCAAACTAGGCGCAGCGATGCGCGATAACAAACATCGAAAGGAGAACAACAATGGGAATTAAGACATATAACCCATATACACCTTCCAG
>ERZ1034998.1842-NODE-1842-length-12146-cov-5.886610_pt1 | contig 12146 bp, 8 predicted proteins | sample MGYA00520621_ERZ1034998 | MGnify/ENA primary metagenome ERZ1034998 (study PRJEB33766, sample SAMN09781748) | gut metagenome | biome: gut microbiome | host: Homo sapiens | place: Madagascar | study: EMG produced TPA metagenomics assembly of the PRJNA485056 data...
CCGCAGAGAAGAAGGAGGCGTAAATACTATGTTAGAGCTGAAGAATATTTATAAGACCTTCAATGCGGGAACGGTCAATGAGAAAATGGCGTTAAGAGGACTCAATCTGACGCTGGAGGATGGCGATTTCGTAACCGTCATCGGTGGAAATGGAGCCGGTAAGTCTACGATGTTAAATGCAATCGCAGGTGTATGGCCGGTCGATCAGGGACAGATCCTGATCGGGGATGCCGATGTAACAAAGCTTCCGGAATATAAGCGTGCCAAATATCTCGGACGTGTGTTCCAGGATCCGATGACCGGAACAGCAGCGACAATGGAGATTCAGGAGAATCTGGCACTGGCACTCCGCCGGGGAGACAGCCGTACTTTGAAAGCCGGAATCACGAAGAAGGAGCATGCAAAGTATCGTGAGATGCTGGCTACACTGGGACTTGGTTTGGAAGACCGTATGACATCGAAGGTAGGACTTCTGTCCGGTGGTCAGAGACAGGCACTCACACTGCTGATGGCAACCCTGAAGAAGCCGAAGCTCCTGCTCCTCGATGAGCATACAGCCGCTCTTGATCCGAAGACTGCGGCGAAGGTATTGCAGACGACCGATATGATCGTCAACCGCGATAATCTGACCACGTTGATGATCACACATAATATGAAGGATGCAATCGCACACGGAAACCGTCTGATCATGATGATGGATGGCAATATTATTCTCGATATCCGCGGCGAAGAGAAGAAGAAGCTGACCGTTGCAGATCTGCTTCACAAGTTTGAAGAGGCAAGTGGCGAAGAGTTCGCAAATGATAAGGCGATTCTTGGCTAGTCGAACGTGACAGAACGATTGCAAAAGAGCGGCGTGGATATTGCGCGCAGGTCATCATGCTGATGTGTGGTGACAGGTAAGATAGAATTATGAATGAAGAACAGGTATTGTATGCGCGTTTGCAGGACTTGGCGAAGCGCGCATACAGACAAAATATTTATACATATACCGGATTTTTGACGCCGGCGGAACTTGCGGTTGTCTATGAGAAACAGGCAGAGTTCTCCTTTGTGGGGATGACCTGCTTCGGTGGAACGCCGGAGCGTGAGCGGCAGATGGTGCAGTTTGGTTCGGAAGAATTGTTTGGGTATGCGGGCGTGTTTCCCATCTCAATCATTCTGGTGGAACCGTTGCTCGAAAAGTTCGCGGAGGATTTGAACCACCGGGATTTTCTTGGCGCTTTGATGAACCTCGGAATTGAGCGGTCTGTACTCGGAGATATATTGGTGAAAGACGGAAAAAGGGCATATATTTTCTGTCAGGAAAGTATCGCTGCATATATTCAGGAGAATCTGACAAAGATAAAGCATACGAACGTGAAAACATCTCTGGTCGACGGAGAGATGGAAGATCTGAAACCGACGCTTGTGGATGTGCATGTGATTGTCAGTGCACCCCGGTTTGACGCGGTGGTGGCGGCACTTACAAAATGTTCGCGCAGTGAGGCATTGGAATTCTTCCGTGCGAAGAAGGTTACGAGAAATGGCAGGACAGAGGAACGCAACAGTCTGGTGTTAAAAGACGGCGATATATTTTCCGTGCGCGGCTATGGGAAGTTTCAATATTGCGGTGCCGGAAATGAGACGCGCAAAGGCCGCGTGAACATATGGGTGAAGAAATATATTTAGGGGTTTTCGAAATAACGCTATCGTGATACAATGTTTGTTACGGTAGACATAGAAATTGGTATAATGATGAGGCGAGAAGGGCATGATCAGTAAATACATTACGGAAAATGGAAAATTCAGACAGATAGATGAATTTCTGCCTGGCATGTGGATTAACCTGACAGCACCGACACAGGATGAGAGCTTAGAGATTGCCAGACGCTACAATGTGGATCTGGCAGATATCCGGGCAGCGCTGGATGATGAAGAGTCTTCCCGTGTGGATGTCAACGATGACTATGTATTGATATTATTTGATATTCCGTCGGTGGAAATCCGACATAATCAGGAGGCGTATACCACGATTCCGCTTGGCGTTGTGTGGACGGATGATGCGATTATCACGGTGTGTTCAGCGGAAACTCCTGTGCTCAAACATTTTATCGTGAATAATATCCGTGATTTTACGACGAAAAAACAGGTTCGCTTCACGTATCAGATTTTGTACCGTACAAGTATGCTGTATCAGTCATACCTTCGGATCATCGACCGGCATCGTCTGGAGATGGAGGAACGTATGGGTGGTGCAACGGAGGATGCGGATATCGTAAACCTGCATGAGATGGAATCAAACCTTGTGTATTTCGATACATCGCTCCGTGCAAACCGTATGGTAGTGGACCGGCTGACCCGGTATAGTGGAATCCGGAAGTTTCCCGAGGACCAGGAACTGCTTGATGATGTGATCGTCGAGAATCTGCAGGCAATCGAGATGACACAGATCTACCGGGACATCTTAAAAGGTACACGGGAACTGATGTCAACGGTGATCGATAACCGGTTGAATAACATCATGAAGCTGCTGGCTGCAATCACGATTGTCATGTCTATCCCGACGATTATTTCGGGGTTGTACGGTATGAATGTAAATGGCGATGGTATGCCATTTTCAAAGACACCATGGGGATTTGCGATTATATGTCTGCTTACGCTTGTCATCTGCATTGTTGTGACAATCGTGCTGCGAAAAAAGAAGATGTTGTGATAGCTCCGGTTTGCAGGCAGACACAGAACTATGCAGGATGGCATGGGGAGATAAGGGTTGAGATAGATTGAAAAATTTGAGATTTAAGTTCGTTGTTGCATCGAGTCCGTTGTTCGTTGCCACGCATATTCCGCGTGCGAACTATATGATAAAACACAAAGAAAAATACACCGAACAGCAGCGATATGCGTTTGCGATGAAGATCGAGAATCATATGCGCAGACGTGCCCGTACGAAAACCGATGTATACGGCAGGGAGAATCTGCCACAGGATGGCGGCTACATCATGTATGCGAACCATCAGGGCAAATACGATGCGCTTGGAATCATGCTGTCCCATCCGCGCCCATGTGCGATGCTCTGGGAAGAAAAGTCGGCAGACCGCCTGGTTGCGAGACAGGTATGTGGTCTGGTGGAGGGAACGACGATATCCTTTGAAGATCCGAAACAGCAGATTGCTGCATTGAAACAGATTGCAGAGCGGGTGAAGGCAGGCAAGCCATATCTGATTTTTCCGGAGGGTGGCTATACGGATAATAAGAATGAATTGCAGGAATTTAAGTCAGGATGCTTTTCATGCTCGCTTAAGTCGAAGACGCCGATCGTACCAGTCGTGATCTACGATTCGTGGCGGTCGATGGATACGAACACATTTGAAAAAGTGCGTACACAGGTGCATTTTCTTCCACAGATTCCGTACGAGGAATATGGGACGCTGCGCAAACATGATGTATGCGAATTGGTGAAGAAGAGAATTCAGGAGAAGCTTGACGAATTAAAGAAAGCAGATTCGAGGAGATAAAAAACGTGAAGACAGGTATTGTATTAGAGGGCGGTGCGTTCCGAGGGCTTTTTACCGCAGGAGCATTGGACTGCCTGATGGATAATCAGATAGTATTTGATTATGTGGTAGGAGTATCTGCCGGCGCTGGAAATGCGGTGAATTATCTGGCCGGGCAAAAAGGCCGTACCAAATGGACGATCACCGCGCATGGTGAAAATGCATATTATGGTGTCAAACAGATGCGCAAAAGCAAAAAGATGCTTAATTTAGACCGTATGGTGATGGAGTTTTCGCACAAGCAATACCCATTTGATTTTGAGAAATTCCTTGCGTCACCATCGGAAGTGGAGCTTGTGGTAACGAATTGTGAGACCGGAAAAGCGGAATATATCGCGAAGACAGACGATGAGAAGCGTATGCTGACAGCAGTCAAGGCATCCTGTTCGGTTCCCGTGCTGTGTAATCCGGTCGAGTTAGATGGATTCCATTATATGGATGGAAGTCTGGCAGATTCGATTCCGGTGAAGCGGGCATTTACGGTTGGATGCGACCGGGTAGTCTGTATACTGACCAGAAAACCGGAAGAAGCACCGACGAACTATGGGAAGATGCGTGTACTGATGCGGACATATAAGAAGAAATATCCGGCATTTTATGATACACTGATGCGCAGGAGAGAGATGTATGCGAAGCAGTTAGAGCGGATCGAGCGTTATGAGAAAGAGGGAAAGCTTCTGGTGTTACGTCCGGAGCTTGACAGTATCAGCAAGTTTGAGCAGGATAAAGAAAAACAGGAAGCGTTCTATCAGAACGGTTACAGTCAGATGGCAGAAAATATTGAGAAGCTGCAGGAGTTCATGCAGGGAAGATAACGGAATCTGTATAATAAAAAGTGTACGTCGGTATGGAGACGTACACTTTTTTGCAATAATTAAATCTAATATTGTGGTTTATATCTGCTGTAACAATGACGGTGAGAACAAAAGCGGCTTAGCCCCTCCGGCTGTATTTGTACCACAGATACATATACGCGACAAGCGGGCTGTATTCCGGGAGCGGGATAATTCCGAGTGATTCATAAGCTGCTTTGCTGTCGTAATCGGTCGATGAAGCGGAAATCCCAGTCAGATAGATTGGGATCTTTTTTTGTGCCGCCTGCCTGGTGAGTGCAAGCAGGGATGGATTTTTCGTATTGATCGTACCGGAGTGGTAGGCGTGAATCAGCACCGCGCGTGTATCGTCCGGCAGGTAATACTGCATGCCCGGCATGGATTGGAAGAAGCAGACAGGGCAGGTTGTTTCGAAGTGACTTACAACTGAACATTCCCGCAGGACGGGCGCGATAGCCTCTGCATATGCGTCATATGGACGTTCGTACAAACTGTCATCAAACGGACGATGATTGTAGATGCCGAGCGCATTGTAGATCTTCGGTGTGCTCCCGGTGTTGCAGTAGGAGATACCGACGGCGGTTGGGAGAATCGGGAAGCTCGGGGTATACATAGCCGTTGCTGTATCCGGAGAAGCCGGTGTTTCATTGGGTGTTCCCTGTCCGGAATGCGTGTGCTTCCAGTCGTATATATAATCGACTGCAGCAGCGAAGTTTGTCAGTCCGTTTGCACGTGGGTCATCTAAGATATAATTGCTGGATACAAGCAAAATCGGAATTCTGGCATATGCAAAACACATACCAAGTGCGGCAGCGGTAAATGGAAGCGTGTCGGTGCCGTGTGTGATGATTATGCCGTCAATATCCGGATGGTCTGTTGTAAGTAAGCTATGCACACAGGCAATCAGGCGGTTTAAGTGGGAACCATCCATATATTCACTGAGTGTTGTATAAGGAGCTTGTGTCCGGAAGTTTGGGATTGCAGCGCTTTTCTTTTTTTGTTCGGCTTCATACATTGCCAGCAGTCGATATGGCATCTGTGCATCGGTAGAGACAAAGTCCTGCTGTACGGACGAACCAATCGTGCCGCCGGTGAAGATAACTGTGATGTTCATAGAATTACTCCGTTTCATTTTCCTTTAGTTTTAACATGATATTCGAGATAAATTCATGTTGTTCGGTATAAAAATTCGAGGAACCGTGGTATTTTTGCGTCGTTGCCTGAATCGAGGCAAGGCCGATACCACTTTTCCGCTCCTTGGTGGAGATGTATTTTCCGTTCCGTGTGCAGACATTGCCGTCGAAGCTGTTTACCATTGTGATATACAGGTGCCCCGGAGTGTCGAGATCCGCGGATAAGCGGATGAAACGGGCATCGGCCCAGACATGGCGGCATGCGGTGACTGCATTATCAAGAAGATTGCCGAAGATCAGGCACAGGTCAATATCCGAGATCGCTATCTCCTTTGGAATAACAACCTGTAGCTTCGTCCGGATGCCATAGCTTTGGGCGATATCGATATAATAATGAATCGTTGCGTTGACCACGGGGTTGTCACAATAGGTGGCAGGTGCCTGTACATTCGATATTTCGGAAGAATAGTTGGAGATATATTCCTGTAATTTCTCATACTGGCCGGTCTGGGAAAGTTCGTTCAATACTGCAATCGTATGCTTGAAATCATGCCGGATACGGCGTGTCTCATCCAGATACGCCTGCATTTTCTCATACTGATCTGCCTGAAGCTGGTACATCAGGGCGGTGGAATCTGCTTCGATCTTCCGGGAGGTCGTGACGGCGATGATGTACAACAGGGACTGGAACAACATGAAGAACAGGAACAGTACACCTTCGATCACCATTGCAATCTGGAAGATCCGCCCGACGCGGATGTTGGCATAATCAATCGGAATCATATAGATGTTGCAAAAGGAGATGATTGCAGGAATCATCCATGCGATTCTCCAGAATAATGTCGTGTTGAAATTCTCAAACAGCCATCGGTATTTGTGCCGCATGCGGAGTAACACAGACATAATGAGGAGACTGACCGCATATTGTATGATCAGACCTGGTACGGAGTCGTCATGTATGTTGGAATGCGGATCGATCCGCGCGATGATGTAATAGTTCATGATGCAGCCGAAGGATAACGCAGCGGTTGTACATAAAAACATATAGAGTAATTTCAACTTTTCCAGTTTTACAGTCAAAAAATACGCAATCAGACAGATGCCGAGCAGAGGAAAGAAGAATATGTTTGTGTAGTAGGAGCCGGAAGAGTCCACCCACGCTAACACAAAACAGACTGCAACCATGCATGGCAGCAGCACCGGATAGAGCTTTCTCTGGGGAATGATGAGCCAGTCCGCAACAGGGATGATGCAAAGAAAGATGCCGGGGAGGATAATGCCGTATTCGGCGGCTCTGTAAACGAGATTCCAGAAATTCATGAGAGCCCTCCTTTCGTCAATGCCTTCGTGCGCCGCTTAAACTGGTGAGCGATATAAGCCTGTGTGATGGCGGCTGCATTTTTCCTATGAATCGAAAATGTCGTGGAGTCGCACATGGTGCAGGAAGTGTTCTCCATATGCTGCACATAGTCCAGGTTGATGAGTATCCCCCGGTTGATGGTCAGAAACCGTTCGTCCTGTGTGAGGATGGATGCGGCTTCGCGAAATGGCATGCGGCAACGGAACACATCGCGCCCCTGAATCTGCAGATAGTTGGAATCCGAGGTGATATAGCGGATGTCAGAATATAAAACCGGAATCTGCTTCCGGTCTATCGAGATTGAAAATGCCTGTGTGTCAGTCTCTTCTTCCTGCGTGATCGCCAGCTCGTCGAACAGCCGGGCAATCATCTCCCCGGTTACGGGTTTTTCGAGATAATCAAATGCATGCACCCGGAATGCATCTGCCCGATGTTCCGGACTGCTGGTCAGGAACACGATAGGTGTCCGGGGAGCAATCCTGCGGAATTCTGCCGCCAGATCAATTCCGGTTGTATCCTGTAAATAAATATCAAAGATAACAAAAGAATATGAGATCTGTGCGCAGGCGGAAAGAAATGCGGCAGATGTCGCGAAGCAGTCACAGGCGATTGCAACATCGTGCGTGCGGCTGTAATCCATAATGGTTTTATATAATTTCTGTAATTCTTCCGGATTGTCATCCACGATGGCAAGCTTCATATTCATTTCCTCTCTGATGAATGGTTGAATTGTAATTTTTAACATTGTAACACAATTTTATATAGGAATCTATGCATCCAAATGACATTTCGTCCCAGAAAAATGCATTTCGTCCCAGAAGGGTTGACGCGCCCCCAAAGGTATGGTAAAGAAAAAGAATGAAAAAAATGTAAAGAGGATAATATTGGGGACAGGAAAGTCCTAGGTAGTAGGAGGAGAGGAAATGAAAGTAAGAGAGAAGTTAATGCAGAAGGTGATGGCAGTTGTGATCGCAGCAGCCACAATTTTTTCGATAAGCGGAGGGACGAAGGTTGTGCCGGTCAAGGCTGCGGGAGAAGTGGCAGAGGTATTGGATGAGACTGGAATGAAGATAGCGGGATATACAACGTTTGAAGTAGCGGCGAGAAATGTATATAATAATTATACAATCAAGATGCTGGCAGACGCAACGGAGACCTGTTCTGTTGATATTGGGAACAAAAATCTTACGATTGATCTGAATGACAAGAATTTGACGATTACACAGATTTCCACTATGAATGCATTGACGATAAAAAATGGAAGTATGTCAGCGGAAATTGATAATGCAAATGTTGGAAATGATCCAGTGTTGACATTGAATGATGTAAAACTAACGATATCACATCTTTACTGGGCTACTAATGGTGGTGTTGCATTGGAAGGAACAAGTCAGGTGGATATGGTTGGTGATTATTGCTGGCTTGAGAAGCTAACAATGCAGGAAAGTTGTGTGTTTGAGGTTGGAACAAACGCATATATCAATAATTATGGTAATGTCGCGAATGGTTTAGATGTAAAAGAATTTCTGCCAGAAGGGTATCGTTTTAATGCAAAGGGAACAAGAATCTTTGACCAACAGAGGAATGAGGCAAGCAATTATGTACTTCGTTATCGCAGGCTCACCGATTCACAGCTTACCGTTACACTCAATCCGGATACATATGTCTATGATGGCAATGAAAAAAAACCTGCCGTGACAGTAACCTATGACGGACAGACACTGACAGAGAACACAAGCTATACACTGACTTATGCCGATAACAAAAATGCGGGAACCGCGAGTGTCACGATCGACGGAATAAATAGTTTACATGGACAAATTGTGAAAAACTTCACCATCCAAAAGGCAAATCAGAATGCACCGACGGGATTGACACCGACGGCAGAAACAATTGATGGAAAAAATGATGGTAAGATTGCCAATCTGGCAACGACGATGGAATATAGTGTTGATCAGACAAGCTGGACCGCCTGCACAGGCACGACGCTGACGCAGCTTTCCGATGGCGATTATTACGTAAGATATAAGGAAACAAACAATTACTATGCATCGCCATCTACCAAGGTGGTTGTTGCAAAGGGCGTGGCTCCATCCACAACAGGCGAGCAGACGACGACAGAAGGAACGACAACAACAGAAAATCAGACGACAGGTGAGCAGGCAACCACACAGCAGACATCCGTGGAACAGCCGGATGGAACAACAACACAGCAGACATTTGTGGAACAGCCGGATGGAGCAACAACACAGGCAGGTGCCCCGAAGACAACAGAGGCAGACAAGAAAACGGATAAAGCAGTTTCCACCGGAGATGCATATCCGATAGCGATTATGATTACGCTTATGCTTGGCGCAGGCGTCGGTATCACGGGTATGATCCGAAGAAGAAAAGAAAAATAGTTAATTGTGCAATTCATACACATGAGAGCAGGATGAAAGTCCTGCTCTTTTTTCGGAAGTAAATCATGTGGCGTAGTGAAGTGGGTGCGGAAGAGAATATAAGACTGGAAAAACCCACGCGATGGGTGTGAGAGGAAGAAAGTAAGCAGAAAAACCCGGATTGAAAGCGGGAGGTGGAGAAATGTGGCGAGGAGTGGGCGCGGAAGAGAATATAAGACCGGAAAAACCCACGCGATGGGTGTGAGAGGAAGAAAGTAAGCAGAAAAACCCAAATTGGAAATAGAGGTGCATAGCGGGAACGGAAATAAATTTACAATTTCCGTATGAAATGGTATAAATAAAGAAGATTTTACAGATTGGAAATGCGTATGGAAGAATATGTGATCAAAAATCAAAAAAAGCTCCGACTGGGCATCACGACAGGAACGTGCAGTGCAGCGGCGGCACAGGCAGCAGCGATGCAGCTTCTGCTTGGCGTAGAAAGCCATGGGGTAACCTTGCGTACACCAAAGGGGATGACGGTTTCCGTTCCGGTATATCTGCTTGAATCAGATAGCCGGAAAGCAAGCTATAAAGTAGTAAAGGACAGCGGCGATGATCCGGATGTGACAAACGGCACGGATGTCTGTGTGACGGTGGCGTATGCGAAGCAGCGTGTGTGTGAGCAGATGGATGGAAGCCAAGACAGGTCCTGCGCATTTACCAGTGAATCATTTCCGTATCTGACGCTGGATGGAGGAATCGGAATCGGGCGTGTCACGAAAGAAGGCCTGGAGCAGGCGGTCGGACAGGCGGCTATCAACCGTGTGCCGCGGCAGATGATATTTGCGGCTGTGGCAGATGTATGTGAGAAAGCAAATGTTCGTGAACCATTGCATATCACGGTATGGATGCCGGAGGGCGAGACTCTGGCGAAGCGCACATTTAACCCGAAGCTTGGCATCGAGGGCGGACTGTCGGTGCTAGGAACAAGCGGAATCTTAGAGCCGATGAGTGAGCAGGCGATTGTGGCAACGATCGAGACGGAGATCCGGCAGTTGCATGCGGTCGGCGAAGAGAAAATATTAGTCACACCGGGAAACTATGGACAGGCGTATGCGTCTGAATATTTGAAACTTGATCTGACAAAGAGCGTCAAGTCAAGCAATTATATCGGTGATACGATTGACCTTGCAATCTCATATGGCATGAAGGATTTCTTGCTGGTTGGAAATATCGGAAAGCTGGTGAAGCTGGCGGCAGGAATTTTCAACACACATTCCAAGGTGGCAGATGGACGAGGAGAAATCTTCGCGGTGCATGCAGCGATGGCGGGCGCCGAAGCGAAGGTGGTACAGGAAATCTACGACTGTATCAATACCGATCGGATGTTGGATGTGTTGGAACGAGAAGGCTTGCGGGAAGTGGTGATGCAGAGTATCCTTGCGGCGATCGAGAAGCATGTCGCAGGCAGAGTCGGCGATACGATGCGGTTTGGAGTTATTGTATTTTCGGAGAAGTATGGATATCTGGGGCAGACGAGTGATGCGGAAAGAGAGTTAAATAAATGGTACATTTTGTAGGAGCGGGCCCCGGCGCGTGTGATCTGATTACCGTGCGGGGCATGAATCGAATTAAAGAAGCGGACGTAATCATCTATGCAGGTTCGCTTGTGAATCCAGCGCTGCTTTCCTATGCAAAGGCGGATTGCAAGATCTATAACAGTGCGCATATGACACTCGATGCGGTTGTGGATGTGATGCGGGAAGCAGAGGCAGCAGGTAAAGGGACGGTGCGCCTGCATACGGGAGATCCGTCGGTGTATGGGGCAATCCGCGAGCAGATGGATCTGCTGGATGAATATGGAATTGCATATGATGTGTGCCCGGGGGTGAGTGCGGTGTTCGGTGCCGCGGCGTCGCTGGCGTGTGAGTATACGCTGCCTGATGTGACGCAGACCTTGATTCTGACAAGAGCAGAAGGGAAAACGCCAGTGCCGGAGAAGGAAAATCTGCGGAGTCTGGCGGCACATCGCGCCAGTCTAGTGTTGTATCTGTCGTCCGGGCTTGCAAGAAAGGTACGGCAGGAGCTTTTGATCGGTGGATATGCAGAGGATACGCCGGTTGCTGTCGTGTATAAGGCAACGTGGCCGGAAGAGAAAATCATCCGCACGACGCTTTCTAAGCTTCCGGAAGATATGGAAGCTGCGGGAATTACGAAGACGGCACTGATCATCGTATCTCCGGCACTTGGAAGTATCTATGAGAAATCAAAGCTCTATGACGCAGCATTTGCAACGGAATACCGCGGTGCGACGGAGATTGCCCTTCCGGCAGGGATCCGCCGCGTGCTGCTTATCACATGCAGTGTGCGTGGGTATGCAACAATGCAAAAATTGGCGAAGAAGCTGGAAAATATTTCCGGTGCAGAAATTATCACGAAGGTAAAATGCGAGGCGCTTCCAGAGGTTTCAATGAAGGAAACAGTGAAGGCATGTGTTGACGAATATTTTGAACAGGTGGACGCTATCGTGTTCGTAACAGCAAGTGGAATCGCGGTACGGAGTGTAGCGGAACACCTGACACACAAATCCAAAGATCCAGCAATCGTGTGCATGGACGAATGCAGCAAACACGTGATATCGTTGGTGAGCGGGCATGCCGGCGGGGCAAATGCACTCACACAGATGCTGGCGGATGTGATGTGGGCAACACCGGTTATTACGACGGCGACGGACGTGGAAGGACAGTTTTCTATCGATGATTATGCGCGGGAACATAATTTAGTTGTGACGGACTGGGCGAAGGCGAAGGCAATCAGCGCAGAGGTGCTGGCGACCGGGGCGAAGCCTGTGTGGGTGGATGAAGCAGAGGTTTCGCAGGAAGAAGAGAAGAACGCATGCG
>ERZ1034998.1843-NODE-1843-length-12144-cov-6.389031_pt1 | contig 12144 bp, 9 predicted proteins | sample MGYA00520621_ERZ1034998 | MGnify/ENA primary metagenome ERZ1034998 (study PRJEB33766, sample SAMN09781748) | gut metagenome | biome: gut microbiome | host: Homo sapiens | place: Madagascar | study: EMG produced TPA metagenomics assembly of the PRJNA485056 data...
CTCCGATACCGTTCCCTCTGCACGGCCTGTGCTGCCCCAGCTGAACCGTATCCTCACGGCCGCCGCAGAACCAGATCCGGAAAAGCGCATCCCTGTGGCTGAAATGCTGAAAGAGATAAACGACCTCATCGAGCAGCTCTCTGCGCCGCGTTTCCCGCTGGCAGAAAACCTTTCCAGCCCGGAGACCTTTATCCCGCACAGCCGTGATAACGAATTGAAAGCCATCCGCAAACAAATGGATTCCGGTGTTCGTCCCATCTTCCTTTATGGTCTGGGCGGCTTGGGCAAAACGGAGACCGCCCGCGCCCTTCTGCGGCAATGCAAGAGGGATGGGATGCGTATTGCTTTTTTCAACTACGAGCATTCCGTGCGGAACACGATTTTGAATCTGGAATTTACCAACTACCGGTATACGCCCTCCACACCCCATCTGTCCTTACAGCAGCAGGAGGAAGAGCACTATTACGAAAACTTAAAGCTTCTGGCGGCAATGGGGGCGGACAGCGTAGTCGTGATGGATAACTTCGACAGCAACAGCCAGACGCTCGACGACCTCCGCCGCGAACCTGCCTATCAGGATCTGATCGCTCTGGGCGGGCCGCACCTTATTATTACTACGCGATTCACACCGAAAGGGAATCCACCCGTAGAGATCAAACCTCTGCCGAAAGAGCTGCTGCTGAAAATGATGCTGAACATCATGGATGAGAAGGACGATTCTCCCTCAGTGGACACCCTGCTCAACATTATTGAAGCAGTACAGGGTCATACGTTGACCTGCTATCTGATAGGAAATGCGCTTAGCGATCCTTTGAGCGATTTGACGGCACAAGATGTGCTGGACGCTTTGAAGCAATACGATCTGCATTCACTGACTGAGGATGTCACTTCCGACAAAGATCGGAAATACTCCACGGAAACCATCTATGGTCATTTGAAGATTTTATTTAATATGTGCGGCATGACCGATACATATCGTGCCGCATTGTGCCACACTCTGCTGCTGCCCCAGAAAGGATTGGATGTCAAGCTGTTTCGTCAGGGCGAAAGTAAAGAAGAACAAAATGCTCTGAAAAGCCTTATTGCTCATGGCTGGGTGCAGTGTACTTGTTCGACGGAAAATATCCATCTTCTCACGACTCATCCCCTCATCCGAGAACTGATTTTGAACGAGATGAAACCGCAGGAAGAAGATGTCCTTCCTTATTCCAATCGGCTGTGGGAACGGTATGATCCTTGGGATTTCACAGCTGAAGAACTACGTCTGCGTATTACATTACTAGAGAATGCCTTGAAATTTTTTCAGCTCGATCAAGAAAAGACAGAATTGCATTATCGGCTGGGGATTTTGTATCTGATGATGAACGACCAAATTCCACCCTGCAAGGAAAACCTGATTCTGGATCTTCGGGATAGTACAAAACGCACATACGAAAACAAATTTGATTCAAACGAAACGGATTCCGATATTTACAAATCGATAAACTGGCATTTTCAGCAGGCAGCGGAATTTGAATCAAATGATACAGCGGAAAACTATCGCTATTACAGCAGTTATATTTTTTGGCAGATGATAGATTGCGTTTGGCATAAAAGCATTACTTTAACAACCTTGAATTTTCTCAGAAAATTGAACAAAAATCCCTGTCAATTCCAAGATGAAAAGAATGACAATGGTTTTTTCAACACGGTATATTTGTTTCAAGAGATACAAACATTCATTACCCAGAATTCGGCTGTTACAGACTGGCAAAAAACTTTCTGTAACAATCTTGCCTGTGTGTGTATGTCGGAAATTGAAAAGCTTCTGTTTTACGGCGAAATTGTCTGTGAAAGCTCCTCCTTTTATCATGAAAATTTTCTTTCCAAGAACGACCCCGATAGTAATATTTTTGATTCATATACAAAAGGGTACACAAAAGCCGATGTCAATGAAATCAAACAGGCTCCCTTCCTTTTCGAGAATCTCCCCTTACAGCTTCTAAAAATGGCCGAAAGCCAAAATCATGAGATTCAGATTGCATTGCTGGAAAATCTAGGCTATTTTTATACAATAAAGCTCGACGAATCATCTGCGCAGAAATATTATTTAAAATCATTTGAAACAGCTCAAAAGCATGTTCAAAGCTATAATGTGCCTTGGCTTCCATATCTGCACAGCCGCATGGGTGAGAGTCATTCAAAGTTATTCAAAAAAACGGAAAAAATAGATTACATTGATACCGCAATTCAAAACTATCAGAGTACCTATCAATTATATTCAATTTTTGAATATCAGAAAGTTGCATTTAAATGTATGATCGACCGTGCAGTCGCAATTTATAAAAAAGACCCTCAACAAGGCCACATTGAAGCCGATAAAGTTTTGGACTATTGGGAACAATTTGTAAGTAGAATCGAATTTACTGCCAAACCAGCCGAATTGGATAAAGTATACCTCTATTCCTATTGGCTTTATAGTAACGCTTCCCAGTTCCCATTCTATAAAACTATAAATCTGGAGAGATCTATACATTATTCAGAGCGACAAATTCACTTTCTAAAAAAGCTACTCAAAAAGCACCAAAATAGCGATTGTCTTTATAACGCTCATCTTTATCAGCTACTTGGGAATGAATACCTGTCTCTTTATTATGATCGTTCTGAAGGTGTAGACAAAGAACGCCTTATCATTGGATTTGAATACTTAAAAAAGGCAGTTGATATTGAAATGAAAACCTATGGCATGTCACGCGCATACATCTGCGGAGTTGGACGCGACATCCAACACTTAGAAAATGTATTAAGGGATGAGGGCTTCGAAAAAGAAGCTGACACATATCATAAAATGTTTTATGACATTAAATGGGCTGCTCTTACACGCCACAAAACCACTAATTTTTGTACCAATTCCAACACATAACTCCACATCGCACAAAGCATATCCGTCAAAAACAAAACGCCGTTATATAGATTGCAGGATACCACTGTACGTAATTTTTGTACAGTGGTATCTTTTTTCTGCCCATTTTCCGAAAAATGTTATTCTATATCTGCCAGCAAACCACACCCTCCCACCGAAAAAGGAGAAGTCGTATGAAATTCTTTCATCTTTTTTCCCGTTCGACTCGGCAGGTAACATTGTTCCGTTTTGACCAGAAGAATCTGCGCCGTCTGCGTCCGGCAGCGCGGGTATGCAGCACGCTGCTGCCGAAGCTCAGTGCTGCGATATTTCTGCTGGGCGCATTGACTGCTTTTCTGCGGAAAACACCGATCACCGGCGAGAGCCCGCTGGCGCTGTTCCTGCCCGGCCTTTTTCTGCTGACCGTTCTGCACGAAGCCGCGCACATCATCGTTTCGATCGCCTGCGGCTGTCCGGTAGACGAAGCCGGTCTGCTGCTCTGCGGCCCGATCCCCATTGGTGCATACATCGAGGCCGATCCGCCAAAGCGCCCTCGGCTGCATATCCGGGTCGCACTGGCAGGTCTGGAATCCGATCTGCTGGCGGTCGGCGTCCTGCTTTTTCTGCAAAGCTTTACAGGCAGCCGCCTCTGTATGGAGCTGGCTTTCTTTAATTTCCTGAGCGTTCTTTCCAATGCCGCGCCGATCTCCGGGCGCGATGGTGAGCACGCACTTTCCGCCCGTCTGGGCATCGGAGATGTCGCTTTCGCGGCAAAAGTCATTCTTTCCAGCCCGCAGCAGCGGCGGCGCATTCGGCGGCACGGTTTTAACGGGTGGCTGACACTCTGTTTTTTCCGCATCGTCCGCTGTGCCAAAGTGCTTGTTTTCCTGACAGAGTTGCTGGCATTTCTCTTCTTTCAGATCTGCTATTGATTTTTCCGTACATTTTCAGACCCGTGTATACTGGTATGGGGAGTTATCGCTATTTTCCAAAAAGGAGGATGTCTATGATCAACGACCGTTTTTATGTTCACGCCCCGGAAGAGGCTATGGACGAAACGCCCACAAGGACGCACAAAAAGCCAAAGCCTGCTTCCAGAAAAACTGGTCTTGTCAGGCTGGTCAGAGGGCTCGTTCTGCTGCTTGCCGCCTTCGCCGGGCTGCGCTATCTGCCCGGGCTGCTTCTGGCTGCGCTGCCCGGATGGCAGAATCTGTTTTCAGTATGCGCTCCGGCGGACCTTGCCCGGCTGGCAGGACAACTCGCCCTGCTGCTCCCGGTCGGCGTTCTGGTTGGTACCTTTCTCGAATTCTGTAAGCTGATCTGGTCAAAGAAGCCCTACAAGCAGATGGCAGCGTTCATTTACGAACTCCTTGTATCTGTATTGGAGCTTGTCAAAAATGCGGCTGGGCTTTTTCTGCCAACACCGTCCGCACACGAAGAAAAACCGTACCCGGCAGAGGACACTGAACAGTTCAGGATCGACCCCAATCTGCTTGGCCAGTTAGATGACCGGCTGGAACAGGATTTTGCGGCTGCCCGCAAAAACAACAAAACCAAGGAGGACTGACTTATGGAAAACACAACTCAAAACAAAAACCCGTTGGTCGCAGCTGCAACGCTGACCATCGTGATCAGCAACCTTCTGTCGCTCATCACGACTGCACTGGGCTTAAAACAGAGCTACTTTCAGGCAGATACACTGCTGAATATCTGCTTTGTGGTGGGGATCTCGGGTGTGATCCAGCTTACAAAAGCCTCCCTTGACCGGGTCAAAAAGCGCAACCTCCTTCTGTTAATTTACATCATTTCACTGGTGCTCTCCTCGAGCTTCTCTGCCATTAGCTTTATCAACGCGGCGTACCCCCCGGAACACTTTGCAGAGGTGGCTCGCAGCACGCTTTCCAGTAGCTATGCCGACACCCTGCTGAACCTTGAGAGCGATATCGGCAATGACCTGAACACAGCCCGGGACGCCCTGTGGGACAGTTTGGAAGGCATCCAGAGCGCTTTGCAGGTTGAACAGGTGCAGCAGACAGCTCTCAGTGGTTTGTCCTCCGCGATGCTGGACAAGTACACGGTAAGTAACGCGTGGAATCCCGGGCAGGATAATTACTATCTCGCCCTGGAGTCTGTTCTGGAGCATATCGAAGCAGAGGAGCTCGACACCGCCAAGCAGGAAGCAGAGGCCGCCTATGCCCAGCTGGCAAGCGAGGACCGCACGGACGATGGCTCCGGCGATGTCGATACCCTGCGCCGTCAGCTGAACGCCCTGCGCTCCACCCTGAAAGAGCAGCGTGAGAGTCTTGAGGTTCAACTGACCGAAGCCATCAAACAGCAGCAGATCCTCAAAACCCGGTACTATAACCACACCCTGCTGCAAAACGACTTTGAAACAGTGCTGCGCGCTTTCGGTCTGGCAGACAGTGGAGATGCCAAGGCAGCTTCCGCAATTGACCAGCTGGAGCACGAGCTGCTGCTAAAGGAGCAAACCCCCGAAACCATCCGCACCTTGATCGATGACGTTGTGAACAATGCCGACAGTGCTGAAATGGACCTGCGTTCTGTGGCACAGCTCCATGCTGAGGCAGAGACCTATCTCGACCTGCTGAGTTCCAACACTGCACTGCTGCGTGAAATTGCCGCGCTGGAAACCCTCCCTGCGAAAGAAGCCACGGCCGAAAGCTGGCGCAAGTTCTGGAGCGAGAAAGTCGGCACCCTGAAGCAATTGACGGCTGTTTCCTCCCTCAGCGATTCGAAGAAGAAAGAGGACTACATCCATACGCTGGATAACCTGCTGCGCCGCTATACGGTGGAGCACAGCAACCCCCTCGAATACGCTTTTATCTGCACCATCTCCCGGTCGAACGGACTGGCTTTGCTCTGTATTGCTATCGCTTTTCTTCTGGATCTGGCTGGCTTTGCAGCCTTTAAGGTTGTAAAATGCGCAGCATAAAAACCTTTTATCGTTTTTTATAATTTTGCCACAACCACAAACCTTTTCTGCTATCATAAGGGTGCCACAAAAAGTTTAAGGCAAATTTCACCCAAAAAAAGGAGGATTTTCTATGAACGCTTCTTCCGTTAGTACCGTTACCCAGACCGCCACCACCGCCGCTGCCAGCAGCGGCCCGGCACTCTTCACCTTGTTTAAACTGGTTTTTATTTTCGGAGTTCTGCTCATCGCTCTGTATTTCGTCTGGCAGAAAAAGAACCCCGGCCGTCACTTTGATCTGCGGGCGTTCGGCCAGCAGTTGTACGCCCGTGTAAAGCGTTTTCTCGAGGAGGAGGATGCTGAGGAAGAGGAGGACGAACCGATGGCTGACAAAAGCCCCTCTTTCAAGCATCATCCCGCTGTTTATGGCCTCTACCTCATGAATATTCTGGACTACAACTCCAACCGCACGATGGTTGAATTAGATGACGCTAACCTCGAACCCGGCGATTACATTCAGATCGGTTATGAGACTACGGACAAGCAGCACAAGCGTTGCCGGCAGTCCATTGCACTGAAAGACTATGGCTGCACTCTGGCCAAGACCCTGCCCGAGAACAACGCCATCGTGGTGTTCCGGGACCCCAACAACTGCCGGTTGTATGTCCGTTTCTCCCAGGAAGCGAAGGTAACCCGTCAGGATATGGATTCGAACGGCAAGCCTCTCATCCAGCCCTTCAATACAAAGAACGACGTTGCTCTGACGGAAATCACCGAGTACCTTCACGAGGCAATTTTCTATGTCTGCGGTTTGCCCATCGCTTTCTCGGTAAATCACCGCTTTGCAAAGAACGATGGTACGCCCAACATCGCCAGCTTCTCGAAACGAGGAGAAAGTTATTTCGACCTGGACATTCCTGAAAACAAGAAGAACCCGATTTCGAAGAAAAAGGCAGCGCCCGTGCCCGATGACGACCTGCCGTTCGTGCACAAGCAGTAATTTCCATTGAAATTGAAAGGAGGTGGGCAGATGACCTTTTTTGTCAAAAAGCTGGGCAGATGGTTGAGTCGATTTGTGAAAGACCTTCGCTCCGCAGTCGTTTCGTTGTGGCGGTTCATCTTTCCGGGGTTGGTAAAGCAGCCCCTCTTTGTTGCCCGAAGCCTGTGCAGGGCCAGCACACGGAAGCAGCTCGTACAAAATCTCTTCTTCGTCCTCGGGGTCTATGCGGTGAGCACCGTCCTCATGTTTTGCAAGAGCCTGTGGGCTGGCTCGGTCTATACCATTGTCCTTCGGTATATTCTGCCGTTGGCCCTTCTGTGTGGGTTTTTAGCTGCTGTTTACAACGCCAGTTCGTCTGAATTTCGGCTTCTTTTGTTGATGTCCACCTGTGGTCTACTGGTGCAGACGGCAATCAGCACCAACACGGCAGCCGAACTCATCCGGCATCACTTTTTCGCGGCAGGAGCCGGTCTCCTCGCTGCCATCGCCTACCATTTTCTTGCGCAGTTGGAGCCACGATGTGCCGTGCGTTTACTTAACACCCTGAGTATTTTTATCTACGTTGCCCTCCTATTTACGACTGCCCATCATGGCACAAAGAATTGGTTCTCTTTCAGTGGCAGTAGTGTGCAGGGTACGGAGCTCACCCGACTGCTCGCTGTAATTTCCATTGCACGAGCGTGCACCATGCCCGAAAAAAGCGACAGGCCGCGAACGATGCTTGTATTCGAGACCATTGCTTTGCATCTACTGTCTCTCGTGTTCGTAAATGAACTCGCCACTGCGGTAGTTATCTTCCTCACAGGTATCGTACTCCTTCTGCTTTCCGTCCGACAGCTTCGGTGGACAGCACTCGGGCTCGGCGTCATCAGCTTCGCTGGGTACATCGTGTACCTTGTCTGCAAGCTCTGTTATCAGCTGGGTGGCGGCGGTATCCTCAAGGGGGGCAGTCTAATTTTCAGCAAGGTCATCACGCGCCTCAACCCCGAGCAGGCAGCAGATAGCTACCAGATCGACCAAGCACGCCAGGCCCTGCTGTTAAGCGGTTGGTTTGGAAGCAGTGCAGATACCTATGTTCCTGTTGCAGACACAGACTTCATTCTAGTTTCCACAGTCAAAACATTCGGGTATTCGTTCTTTTTCGTTATCATCCTACTAATGTTTGGCCTGCTGGTGCTGGGGCTGATTCATGCTGAAGACAACTCTTTCCCCGGATTGCTGTGCCTAGGTTCTGTTCTAACCTTGCAGATCCAGTTTCTTTGTAATGCAGCCTCTGCACTGTCCATCGGTCCTATCATGGGCATCACCTGCCCGTTCTTGTCCTTAGGCGGAACGTCCCTCGTTGTTACGTTCTTTTTCTGTGGCGTACTGCTGGCGGCATCGTCCAGTCTCCCGCCTGAAAAACCAATCTTTTTTTATAAGCGAGGTGGTAAAAATGAATGATAAAAGGTTCAAGCGCCGTGCCTTTCTCCTCGGAGCCGGAGCGGCTGGCATCAATGCAGCGCTCGCGTTCGAAACGATGAGGCAGTCCGGCTTGGTGCTCGGCGTAGACGAGACCGCAGACGCAAGAAAAAAAGCGTATCAACGTGAGCAATTGAAGCTGCACACCTTGGAAGGCTGCATTACAGATGCAAACGGACAGCCCATGACGGGGGAGCCCTCCGGGGAGGGGGCAGCCGCCCCGGTGCTCGATCCTTCGTTTGGGTCTATCTGCGGTATGCGCACGAAACGCTTTGGCGCAAGCGGTCTCCGCCAACTTTACGAAAGCGAACTCTGTTACGCAGAGGTGCCGCATGGGCATGGCTCGACGATCACTACTACCCTTAACGGTGCGCTCCAAAAAGCAGGTTACGAGTTCACAGCCGGCTTCAGAGGGTGCGTTGCTCTGCTCGATATTGACACTGGAGCTGTGGCTGCCCTTGCGGACCGGCCCAGCTCGACAGAATTTGATGCCAACAACGTGACCGCCGAGACCATGGAGCGTTGGAATAATGAGCCCAATTTTTGGTATCCACCCTCCACCACCTGCTGCCTGCAGCCCGGCAGCGTACAGAAGATCATTGATGCAGCTGCGATTATATCGTCTGGCATTCCGCAGGAATATACAGACACCGGCGTGTCCGCCACAGGGATCCGCAATGCCGGACAGGCCGTCTATGGCGGGCCGTTGAACGTTACAGACATGCTGCGCCATTCGATCAATACCTATGCTGCCGATGTAACCTGCCGGGTGCCAGGCGAAGTTTTCAGCCAGACGTTGGATAACTTCTTTTTCAATCACAGTCTGGAATTGGATTTCGGAAAAGTGCTGCGTCCTACCGTCAATTTTGACCAAAACGCCCTTGGGTCTTGGGCGCAGATTTGTATCGGCCACGGCCCCATCCAGACAGCCCCTCTCCATTTGGCGCTTATCATTGGGGCCTGTCTACACCCCGAAGGCCAGATGATCCAGCCCTTTATGGTGCGAGAGCTTACGCGCCAAAGTGGTTGCATTGTGCAGCACGAGGATGGCGGGAACGTCCTTAGCACGCCCCTGCCTGATGCTGGCGTCCGCCAGCAGCTTGTTGATGCGCTAGTCGTCACCGCCGATGGGTATCACCTCAGCGTTCCGGGCGGGATCGTTCTGGCAAAAACTGGAACCGCCACCATCGAAAATAGCGATAGAGCAAACGTTTTTCTCGCATTTGCACTCCAGACCGCCCGCGGGCGGCGCTTTGCGGGGGTGTTCTCCCGGGAGAACGTAACGGGATCATCGGCTCAGCTAAAGCCAATCTGTCAAGAATTTATCAACCACATTCTAGCAGAGGAGGAAAATATTAAATGAAGCTGAAGATTGAAGCCGCAAGCGGCATCGGCAGTCGAATGACCCAAGAGGACTGTTTGCTGCTGGGTGAAAAGTCCATTGAAACCCTGCCCCGGCAAAACGTGTCTGCCTTTTTTGTGGACACTGACAAAAAACATTTTCTCGTAGGCGTACTGGATGGAATTGGTTCCTGCTCCTATGCTACTCTGGCGTCCTCTATGACCGCCGCGAAGATCCAATCTGTTTTTTACAGCAAAGAGGAGGGCAACGAGCAGCTCACAGCAGCAGAAAGGCTGGACAGTGCCTGTGAGCAAGCCTCTGAAAAGCTTGCGATGCTCAATCACTCCTTCGGCTCTATTGAGGCAGCCACAACGATAACAGCCGTAGCCTTCTCGGAGCGGCAACTCCATCTCTGGGCAACAGGCGATTCGCCAGCGTATCTTTACCGCAAGCACACGCTCCGCCCTCTTTTTGAAACGATGAATGACGGCAACCGGCTTCTCGCTTTTGCCGGCGGCCCCAACACAGATTTCATCACTAGTACATACGACCTTGAAGGCGGAGATACAGTTGTACTTTCAACAGATGGCATTAGACCCAAAATGCTTCTGTTGGCACTGCGGCTGGGGCTGAGTGCACAGGCTATCGTTCGGCTGTCCACCACTCTCAAGCCCTATGCGGACAATGCGACACTAATCAAAATCGACGTAGTGGAGGTGTAATAATATGACTGAGGCACAGGCAGCCCGTATTTTAAAAGAGACCTTCCCTGACCGCCCATCCTTCTCCCTCGGATGTTTTGTGGGTGCCGGGGGACAGGGCACGGTTTTTGAACTGCACGGGGCCGGACAGCCCGCCGCTTGTAAATTGATCTCTACGGAGGTTCCGAAAGAATTAGCATCGAACGCGGAGGCAGCCAAGCACTATCAGGAAATCGTGGCACGCAACGCGGAGCGGGAGGTGGAGAGCTTAAAACGGTTTTCTCAGTCCCGACACTTCCCAACGCTGCTTGATGCCCGCGTCCATATGGCCGACACCGGCACGCGCACATATATCCTTATCGAAGAATTCCTCGTTCCTTTGATCCCTGCTGCGTTCACGGAGCTCAGTCTCAGCTCCCGGGAGCTGGCCATTCGCGTAGGTCTGGAGGTGAGCGATGCATTATGCGAAATGCTGCGTCAAAAGCGAACGCACAGAGACATCAAAATTCCCAATCTGTTTTTGCGCATAAACAATAATGGTTCCTACGAAGTCGTTTTATCCGACTTCGGTGCATCCAAAGAAGCGGTTCCTGGTAGTATTGAAACCATAATTGGATCGCCGGGGCATATACCCCCCGAACGGCTTCACCGCCGTGTATGTTATACGGCAACGGGAAAGGGGGACGTGTACTCGCTTGGAATTACACTGCTGGAAATTCTTTCCAGCGAAGACCTTTATATCCCAGAGGAGGCGCTTTTAGCCAACGAGATCACACAGCGGTTGGAGCTGGTCAAAGCACAAGACCCCGCTTTGGGACGCCTGATTGCAAACATGATCCGACAGCAGCCTTTCTTTCGCCCTTCTCCGGCAGAGTGCCTGCATGAGTTTCGAAAGCTGCTCCCTACTCCGAACGTGGAGCAGCACAAAAACATTGCTAGACGGGCGCTTGCTGCCTTCCAGCAAGGGCAAGGGCATTTTGAGGAGGCTAAGCACTTGGCGGTGCGGCTCCCTGCCGATGATGCGCGGCGGTATCTGCTGTTGGCGCTGATTGCCGGGTCATCTTCGGAACGGCTGTTCAATTTGCGTTACGCAGCGCTGCGTGGGTCTCCTAGCGCTTGCTATTACGTTGCGGAAGCGCTGCTGAGCGGCAAAAACGGCGTAAAACGTGACCCGGAGCTTGGCCTTGAATATCTGCGATGCGCTGCAAAGGCAAATTACACTCCGGCGGTCTATCGGCTGCATTGTTTGCAAACAGGTAAGACTCTCCAGCAGGATACACCAGAAAACCGGATTGCCTCTCTGATGGAAGAGATTGCTTCTTAAAAGAAGCGGAACATAGTATCCGCACTGTGTTGTGCTTTCGTCATACTCTACCTTGGATCCTTCATAAGCCGTCCAAACGAGATGCCTGGATCTATCTGCCCGCACGATGCTCACCAGCGAAGGCTCCGTTTCCCGCAGCACCCATGTAGTCGCAGACCCACGGACCCAACGTCTGCGTATGCTAACGCCCATCGAATGCGAACGGCTCAACGGCTTCCCGGATGATTGGACAGCCGGGATGCCGGAACGGACGCGCGATTTCACGATGGGAAATGCGCTTGTCGTTCCGCTGGTCAAGGCCATGGGCAAGCGGATCAGCGCACTGGCCGAGGACGAGCAGCGCAGTTGATGGGCGTTTCTCTTGGGTTTCCAAAGGGGTGCGGGTCGCCAGTGGCGACCTCAAAATGCAGCGCATTTTGAAGCACCTGACCGAGCCGACAGGCGAGAGGCAGCACCCCTTTGGCACACGACTTTGCTTGCAAAGTCTAGTGTGTTACACCTTG
>ERZ1034998.1844-NODE-1844-length-12141-cov-16.298610_pt1 | contig 12141 bp, 8 predicted proteins | sample MGYA00520621_ERZ1034998 | MGnify/ENA primary metagenome ERZ1034998 (study PRJEB33766, sample SAMN09781748) | gut metagenome | biome: gut microbiome | host: Homo sapiens | place: Madagascar | study: EMG produced TPA metagenomics assembly of the PRJNA485056 data...
GGGCGGTTTAGGGACTTGCACCCTTTAGAGTATGTTCGTGCTGGACGAACTAAAATAGAGCCGGTGATGAGCCGGCTCTGATTTTTTTTAGGGGATCGACGTGGTCGATTTATTTGAGCTCCACGCTGCCTGGCCAGGTGCCGGAGGTGGTGCGGGCGGTGCCGAGCTGGTCTTTATTGAAACCGCCGAGGTTGTTTACCCACTCTACGAACTTAGGAGCGAAGGCGCCGTTCAGGCGGGTGTTGCCGTTATTGCTGTCAATTGCCTTCAGGCGGGTGATGATATCTGCCTCTTTTGCCTTCACGAACGACGCAGACGGGCCATTCCACTTCCAGTAACCCTTTGAGCTGTCGAAGGAGGCGCCGCTGCAGAATGACAATTCGCCGTCAACTACGACATTGGTCTTTTCCAGCCAAGAGCCATCAGTATCGGTGGCTTTCGGGCCGATTATGTCATGATTCAGTTTCACTGACGAGTTCTTTTCCTTAAAGAACACGATACCATTGTCAAGTTTATTTGCGAGAAGACAGTTGTCATATATGCTGAACGAGCCGCTTGTTGTATTGTTGTTTGAGCGGCACAGTGCCTTGGCATTTTCTCCCAAGACTGTTGTATTTACGACAGCAGTGAAACCATCATTGTTCAGACAAACGGAGTTGCCTCCTGCCTGCTCGCTGACATTGTTGTAGATCGAGCAGTTGTTCATGCAGACAACAGACGGATTCCCGCCGTGAATGACTGTACCCCACTGGTTTGTCCTGAGAGTATTGTCGAAAATCTGACAGTTATTCATGAACAAGACTACTTTGCCATTAGTCTGGATAAGGCCTCGGGATGCGCCCTTGTTGTTTTTGAACACGCAATCAGTTACACGAACAAGTCCGTCACCTTTCTGGAGCAACATAGCACTGCCTGCTGACCCCATATTGCCATCGAAAGTACAGCCGATAATATCAAGATACGCATCCTGGACACAAATAGCTCCTCCGCATGCCTTGTTATCAACCTTCGTATAAGAATTGTTGCGGTTAGCTTCACAAGCGCTGAACACACAATTTTTCAGTGTCTGAACTGCTGATGCGCCATTGACATGAACTGCGCCACCAGTGCCAATCATATTATAACAACGTGTAAATGTGCAATCCTCAATGGTCTGAGTACCATTGCTGTTATTGATCGAGCCGCCAGTGTTGTACGTGTAATCTTCAGTAAAAGTACAACCTTTCACCGTAAGTTCGGCTTTGGCATTATTGGAATATAATGAGCCGCCGTTTCGTCCGTAGTTTTTAGAGAATGAGCAGTTTTCCACTGTCAATTTAGCCTCACCAACATGGATGGCACCACCACTTAAACCACTTGTGCCATCAGTTCCGTCAGTTACTTTATTGCCTATGAAGGTACAGCCGAGTATATTGCCGATTACGCCAGTCCCGTTGAAGGCCAACGCTCCACCATTGCTCGAGCCACTGAAACCATTCTGGAAGGTCAGTCCGTCAAACAGAACATTTCCCTTTTTGGTGAGCCAAATCTGGGATTTTCCGCCTCCGTCAAAGATGGTCGCATTGGCCTTGGCATCTCTTGCTTTAAGGCTTGCGCCTTTCGCATCTGCAGAGTAGCCTCCATAAACACTGAAATCAGCGCCATCTGCCTCAGAGACCAGCGCATCCGTTACTGAATACGTTCCAGCTGACATATAGACGTTCATCACAGCACCCTTGGCAAGAAGAGCTTTCAGGTCTGAGAGTCCTGCGGCATTGTCCCAGTTGCTTCCGTCCTTGCGGCCTGTCGCCTCGACAGAAACATAGAATCTATCATCGAAGCCGACCACCTTTCCGAGAGGAAGGACATGACCCTTTTCGACGACAAGAGACTTCGTAGTAACCTTCTTGGCAAGTTCCTCTCCTTCCGCGTCTGTCAGCACTACTGAGAAGCCTTCTAGAGTGGATGGTGCCACGGCTGCGTAATATGTGCCCGCACCGGAAACATTGAGCGTAACAACGTCAGCATCTGCGCTTTTCAATATTATCTTGGAAGTAGCAGCATCTACTGCTTCAATACGCAGCAGACCGCATTGGTTCTCGAACGTGAGAGAATTGCTGCCGGTCCATTCTGCCACGGAAAGACTCGCGTGAGCAAAGGTTCCGTCCTGAATCTTAGGAGCAGAGACATTGATCTTACCGCCCTCGAAAGTAGCAGTCGCGTCGAACGGATAGACCGCAGAAAGGCTGCGGACTCCTTCGAACTGTTCCAATGTGAAGGCTGCAGGAACTTTCACGGTAATGGAAGCGGAGCCGTCTGCCTTGATGTTTTCGGCAACAAGAGCCTCGGATTCAGAGCTTCCGGTCTCACCGTTCACCTCATAAAACACAGAAACCTTGTCGCCGACAGACCAGAGCACGGTGCCGTCTTCCTTGATTTCTGTTTTCGTCGATACATTCTGGACTTCTGCGGCCTGAGTGGTTTTCGCAGAAACCTCAAATGTCATATCCACGAGCTGAGCCGGGTCGATTTTCTGACCCGGAGTCTCGTTTTCATTATCACAAGCAGCGAATACTACCGCCGCCATTGACAAAATTGTAAAAAATCTATTCATCAGGTTTCTTAGTTTTACCAATTGAATTCATCATCAATGGTATACACATCGTGTATTACGTTTGTCTTAACATTCTCATTAGACATCGCAAAAGATGCATCTACCATAAAGGTGCTGATTTCAATCATTGGAGTTGTATATGTTTTACCCCCCCAGCATTTTTTCCAAGTGTTTCATAATTATGTGTCTTGTTAGGAATTATCTCAATCCTTTACCGTCAAGATACTTGATGACGAGCTCGGCGACATCGGTCTGGACGAAATCCGAGCCGGAGGCAATGAACTTGTCCAGCGGAGTATAGTCCCCGTTGCGCAGGGCATTATCCCACTGGTCAAGGAGATTGGAATATGAAAGATATCCTTTCACATGCATCTTCGTACCGAACTCAGGAATGGTGTTGTTCAGATAAACGGCGTTTCCGTACTGGAAGAGTTTCGCGCCGATCATACCGGAGTATGAAGACGTAGCTTCCACGCTCTTGATGTACGGATGAACCGCTACCAGAGGATTAAGCTTCTGATATTCAGCAATATCTCCGCTGGCGAACAGCATGACCTGGTCCTCCACGCCGGCTTCATGAATGACTTCAAGCACCTTTGCCGGAACATTGTTTTTCCCCGCAAGGTCAAGATTGACATAAATCTTGTCCTTGGTGGCCTTGAGAGCCTCCAGCAAGGTCGGAACCTTAGCGACATTGTTCTGCTCGTCCTTATAGACCTTGCCGTTACGGACCATATCGAAGGACTTGATCTGTTCCAGCGTCAGAGAAGAAACGGCACCGACTCCGGTAGTCGTTTCATTGACAGTCTCATTGTGCATAAGGACAAGCTGTCCGTCCTTGGTAGTGCGGACATCAAGTTCCACCATATCCGCTCCGGCCTCGATAGCGTGAAGGATGTTCGGAATGGAGTTGTCCGGAATCCCCTGCTTGAAGGATTCCATTGTATTGCCGCGGTGCGCAACGACATAGATGCGGCTCACCGTGAGATCTTCCTCCCACTTCTCCTGAACAGCATCGCAGAGTTCAAGCAAAGATGTGGTCTTGGGATTGATCTGTCCCTTATCCTGATCTTTTACTACGTACTCGGTGCTGTTGCAAGAGACAAGTGCGAGTGATGCTACGAGAAATGATGCTAAAAATTTTCTCATTTCAGTAAAATTAGATTTGACGGTTCGTATGACGTCTGTCGTGACCGAACATCGGCCATTCAGATGCAGCAGGTCCTTTGCAGAACTTGTTGTCGCTCTTGTCATAAGGGCGGAACGCGATCACACCAGAGAATGTTCTGGTATCGGAATCAGTAAATGAGATATAAACGATACCATCGTCACCGATGACTACAGATGACCAGATCTTCGCCATACGGAGGCCTTCAAACGTCTTGGCATCTTTCGACATTACTGCGTCTGCGATATCTGCTTTCAGCAACAAGTTGCAGTTCTTGTCAACGACATAATACTGACCGGACTCTGTTCCGAAGTGAATGTTTCCGGCAGCGTCGACAGCCGGTGAACCAGCCACTTTCTCCTGGACTTTGTAACGTCCGATGACTTTGCATTTGCCGTCAGCACCGGCGGTCTTAGGATCAATGACTACGATTCCGCCATCATCCTGACCGGTAGTGAATGCGAGAGCAGCTACGATGTAGCCTTCAGAAGTAATGGCAACACCACCCTGATCCTGCACAGCGCCGTTATCCTCAACATAGTGGTTCACAACAACATTACCGGTCGCAGCCTCCACAGCATAAACTCTTGTTCCTACCTGGTCAGTAAGGACACCTGCAACGCATGGCTTTCCGTTAAGCGTAAGAGCTGCGATTCCTCCCATCGGAGCTTGTTTGACAAAAGTCTGCTCTTTGTTATTGTTCCATTTGCCCCAAGCCGGATTAACTTTATTGTCGCCGCCATTGTCGAGGGTATTCTGGGCTATGGTCCAAAGACCCCAGTTTCCACCATACCAGCTCACATAGCCGTCTTTCGTAAGAAGCAATCCTGTACGGCAGCCTCCTGCAGGCTGTGCAAAGCCATTGCGCTTGCCGGTAGCTTTATCTGCAGAAACGGCGATTCCATTTTGTCCTGTGCAGCCGAAATAGATATTCTTGTCGCCAATACCACCTATACTTGCCTGATATGCAGGCTCCGGTGTAGTTCCATCAGCCCTATACCACTGGCTGAATGACCATTTCACTGAACCGTCAGCATTGTAGGCGATAAAATGGCCATCCTTATCAGCTGAACCGCAACCGATGAAAACGGTGCCGTCGGTGTCGATTGAAGGAGTGCCGTAAGTCACGCCTTTATTGACAGCTGTGAACATTTCCTTGTCGAACACTTTCTTGCCGTCCTTGTCGAACTTGTAGAGCTTGTTCGATCTTGTAGAACACCATACGCTTCCGTCATTGGCGATAGCCGGAGAGGTGATGGCATTATAACCTTCCATATATCCGACCCAAAGGACTTCGAGGCCGCCAGTTTTGGCAACAGGAGCCGGATCCACTACGACAAGCTTCTTTTTGCTTGCCTTGTTGCCGAGGTCATCTGTCAATGACAGTGTCACGGTATATGTTCCGTTGGTCTTGAATGTGTATTTCACATCCTCGTCATGCTTTTCGAGCTTTTCGCCGTCGACTGTCCAGTCGTAAGTATATGGCTTCTTTCCACCAGTGCTGGTGCTGGTGAAATGAATTTCGTCTCCTGCATAACAAGGGTTTGCAGAAATCTCGAAACTTGCAGTAAGACTGCTTACTTCAACCTTCTGCTTCTCGCAGGCAAGAACTGATACCAGCGCGCCTGCTACCAGACATAATGTTTTAATCTTATTCATAATGTTTTAATGATATGGGTTTTACAATTATTGTTCTGCTCCTGAATAACCGGGGTTCTGGGTATATGCTCCGCCGGCTTTATCTCTTTCATCCTGAGGGATAGGCCAATACATGAGGAAGTCACGTCCGTTCCACTCGGAATACTGTTTGTCAATCCACTTCGAGAAATCGGCAGAATGATGCCTCAGGCCGATTCTCTTTATATCGAACCAGCGATGTCCCTCAGCATAGAACTCCCTGCGGTTTTCATCAAGGATAAGCGCTTCGAGTTCATCTTTTCCGAGTGAAGCAGGCAAGTTCACCGATGCATACCTCTTTTCGAGAAGTGAAAGAAGGGTCTCACGCGCTCCCGGATAATCTCCGCTCGCCCACTGCGCCTCAGCTTTTATGAGATATACATCTGCCAATCTCATACACATCAGCGGAGACTGTGAAGGCTCCGGATTCTTTATGAACTGACCGCCCTGTCCGTTAGGGAATTTGATGATTGGCTTAGGATCCTCGGTAGAGAATGTCGCTGCCTTGCGGATGTCTCCTGTTCTTGTGGCATCGTCACTGTACAGTTTGGTCCAGCATTCGTCAGTCGGAGAGTAGTTGTATGAGCCGTCAGTATCATTGACACTCTCAAACAAACGGTTGTAATTGGTAGAGCGGATGTTGATCGGGGCGAAAATAATCTCCTTGTTTGAGGTACCGTTGATGAACATTGACGCGAAATCCGTACTGTTTGAGTTCAATGAGAAGCGGCCGGACTTGATCACGTCATCGGCAAGGGCAATGGCTTCAGCGTCCTGCGCCATCCAGAGCATTATCTTCGCACGGAAAGCCTTGCAGAATTCCTTGGACGGATAGGCGAAGCTCTTGAATTCGCCCAAAAGGTCCTCAGCGGCCTTCAAATCCTCGACTATCATCGCCCAGACTTCTTCCTCGCTGGAACGTGGAACAATTTCCGTGCTGCCGGAAACCTTTATGACAGGAACTCCGCCATAACGCTGCACAAGTCCCGTGTAGATCATTGCCCTGAACAGATAGCCTGTTCCGAGTGCGGTCCTGACGTCACTGCTGCCCTGGTTGGATGCTCCAAGTGCTGATTTTATCAAAAGGTTGGCATAGTTCAGTTTCTGATAACAATACTGCCACCCGGTCAATGGAATCTTTGCAGAAGCCGACTGCGTCTCGCCATGGACATCCGAATAGGAAAATCCGGGACCGCCTTTGAAGTTTTCTGCCAGATAATCCCCTTCAAACCACAAATTGGTCAAAAATGCTTCGTACTGATGGAGAGTACCGTTTGTCAACAGCGCGAGGTCATTGTCTGTAAGCTTGTTGGCAGGAATCTGTCCTTTCGGACTCGGATTGTCCAGCCACGAGCATGATGCCGCAAGAACCGACACGCACAAAATCATTGAAATAAATATCTTGTTTTTCATATCTGTCAGTAATATTGATTGATACATCTTTTAGAACTGGATCTGAATACCGAAGAGGTAAGACCTGAGTGAAGGCTGGTAGCCGAAATCGACACCGTAACCGGCTGACGCAGGGCCGCTCGACATGGAAACTTCAGGGTCATATCCGTCATACTTCGTGAGTGTCAATGCATTGTCCACAGAGAAGAAGACTTTTGCAGAATTCGACTTGATGGCTTTCAGCACCTTGTCCGGAAGATTATAGGAAAGAGTTATCGTCTTGAACTTGAAATATGACGCATCCTCAAGATAACGGGTAGATGTCAGGATATTGTAATCCACGTCCCAGCCGGTATGGACTCCTGAAAGAACCGGACGCGGCATATCATTGATTCCCGAGCCTTCGCGCCAATAATGATTGGCGGCGTGCTTGCTCACATTGAAATAGTTGGTCACGGACTTTCCGGAATCGTCAGTCACTGTTCCGGAGCTGAGTCCGAGATGCTCGGTACCTTCCTGGCCGCAGCCCTTCCAAGCGGCGAACACCTTGCCTCCGATGCTGTACTGGCAGAAGACTGAAAGTTCGAGGCCTTTCCAACCGAAATTGAGGTTCGCTCCTCCGAAGAAATCAGGAGTCGCCTTTCCGACACGCATCCTGTCATCGTTATAGTCAATGTCTCCGTCACCGTTGACGTCAGTATAGATGCAATCTCCGGCTCTTACGCCTTTTGCATAGAGTTTTGCAGGAACATCCTCGTCATGCTGGTAGATACCCTCAAAATTGAGCATATACCAGGAAGATACAGGCTGACCGGTGATGAGCGCGTGCTTGGTACCGCCGAAAAGATTAGCCTGCTGTATAGGGATGATATCCTTGCCGTCAAGCAGTTTCGTAAGCTTGTTCTTGTTGTAGGATATGTTGGCATCCATATAGAGGTGGAAGTCTCCGATTTTGAGAGGTGTTCCGCCCACGGTGAGTTCGAAGCCGTCATTGGATATGCTTCCGATGTTGGAGGCAAGTGTCGTGTAACCTGAAGTTACGATTACCGGCTTCTGATAGAGCAGGTCGTCGGTAGTAGCATGGAAATAATCGAAATCGACATGCATCCTGCCCTTGAACAGCTCCGTATTGACTCCGAAATTGTACTTTGTCGAAACCTCCCACTTCAAGCCCTGGGCAGGAGTAGAGAATGCGAGACCTGAAACGCCGTTATATGAGGAGCCGGCGCTGACGAGGTCCATTGCAGCCCAGTTGCTGATGCCGTCCATGGAACCGGTCTGGCCTGCTGATACGCGGAAACGCAGTTCATCTACCACATCGTTCTTCGGGAAGAACTTTTCATTGGAAATGATCCAGGCGAGGGACGCAGCCGGGAAGAATCCGAATCTGGATTCCTGCGGGAAACGTGACGAGCCGTCAGTTCTAAACGAAGCGTTGAGGACATATCTGTCTTTCCAGTTGAACGCCGCTCTTGCGAACCAAGATTCGAGGGCGTATGCATTGTAACCGATGCTTCCGCTGTAAATCTGGGTTCCGCTCGTTATGAGGTTGAAACTAGATGAAGGGAATGCATTGTTCGCATAATTGTCCGAAGCTGCGCCGAAATCGGATGCGCTGTAATTCTCGTATGAGAAACCGGCCATAAGGTTATAAGTGAGGCCTTTCCATTTGTTCTCGTATGATGCCACTGCATCGAACACATATCTCAGACTGGTGTTCTTCTGCTCTGAAAGTGCATGCCAGCCGTCTTTGTAACCACGCTCGGTATTGAGTTCCGTGAGCTTCTTGGTGGTATGGTCATAGATGGAGTATGCACTGAGGGAAGGCGTGAACTTGAAACCCTTGAACGGAGTAAAATCCATGGAGAACGTTCCTTGGAGCTGGAACCTGTTCGTCCAGTAATCTTCCTCGTTGATGGCCATCACAGGGTTATGACGGACAAGACCGTCCTTGCTCATTGTCCTGTAATCTCCGCTGTCGGCATTGACCCTGGTCTGGAAGCCCTTGGAGTCGGTGGTTCTCGTGCAATACGGTGTGTACCAAGGCTGTTCCTCGCGGGCAGCTCTCAAGACCTTGAGCGAGCCGTCCTGCTCCTCGATCATGTCGTAGCGGGAGAATGCTCCGGAAAGATTGAGGTTCACCTTGAGCCAGTCCGTAAGTTTCTGGTTCACCTTGGAACGGAGAGTGTATTTTCCGAAGTTCGTCTTGTTGAGATATCCCTGCTGTCCCTCGGCGCCGAATGAGAGAAATGCCTGTGTCCAGTCGTTGCCGGCCTGAACGCTTGCCGATGCAGTGTAACGCTGCGCAATTTTTCTGGAGATGGAGCCTACCCAGTCGAAATCAGTGATGTTCTCCGGTATCGAGAATGTCTTCAGTTCCTTTTTCTGGAGGTTATAGTTGTCGAAAGCCTCCTGCATGACCTTGATATATTCCGCGGTTGATGCCATCTCGATATCCTTGGCAATGTTGGAAAGTCCGTATGTGCCGTTCACGCTGATTATCGGCTTGCCTGACTTGCCGCTCTTGGTAGTGATCACAATGACTCCAGAGTTCGCCCTTGAACCATAAATGGCTGTCGCAGAGGCATCTTTCAGCACCTCCATGCTTTCAATATCAGAGGCGTTGATGTTAGGATAGGACTCTGCGGGAATGCCGTCCACCACATAAAGCGGACTTGAACTTCCTGCGATGGAGTTGACTCCACGGATAATCACATTAGGGCTTGAACCCGGAATTCCGGAGGCATTGCTGATACTCACGCCCGGAGCTCTTCCCTGAAGCGCCTTGATAGGGTCCATCTCGGCACCACGGTCCACCTGGTCCATTTTCACGGACGAGATAGATGAGCTGACCAGCCTCTTGGACTGACTGCCGTAACCTACCACGACAGTCTCCTCGATGGCAAGCGCGTCTTCTTCAAGCACGACCCTGACCGGAGTGGCATCCTGCGGAGTCGCTATCTTCTTCTCGACATATCCGAGACAAGAAAATGTCAACTGAGGGACATCGGCGTCTACAGTCATCGTAAAACTTCCGTCAATGTCGGTCAGACATCCTTGATTCGCCTTTCCGCTAATTACCGCGACTCCTACAATCCCGAGTCCGGACGCATCCACGACTTTTCCGGTCACTGTATGTTTCCCGACTTTCGGGCTGACCTTTACGGGTGAGATAAGAGCTATCTGGCGGCCTTTGATCGTATAAGTAATTCCCGTTCCTTCCAAGATAGTCTTTACCGTCTGTTCAATGTCCGCACCCTTCACATTTGCAGAAATTCGTGCATTTGTATCCACGTTCTGGGCATCATAGAAGAACGAGTAATTACTGTTCTTTTCCACTGCCGCAAGTGCCTCGCGAAGCGTGACACCTTTCAGATTCAGCGTAATCTTCTCCTGGGCCAGTGCCGTTCCGCACATAAGCAGGAAAAAGGATATTGCTGCGCATATCAACTTTTTTACTTGCATAAGATTTATGTGATTAATTTAATAGACTATAGCAGATTTAGGGCTCTCGAAACGATAATTCACGCCTGTAGTCGCGCTGATGATGGAAAGCACTGACTCTAGAGACTCATCGGTTATCGTGAAGTTTATGCAGCCCTTTCCGACCAGATTGTCGGCCAGAACCACATTTACACCATACCACATGGACAAGTCATGGCACACCTTGTCAAGAGTCGCATCCTGGAACGACAGGCGTTCCATGCACCACAACATTGATCCGCGCACATCACCCTTTCCGATTCTCACCTCGCCGCTTTTCTTGTCGAAAACCGCGACTTCACCAGCCTTCATTATGCTTTCGCTCCCATCTCCGATTCCTGTCAATGAAACAGATCCTTCCACCAGGCTGACAATCACCTCATCCATCCGTGAATCCACATCGAACTTGGTTCCCAACACCTTGATTTCCAGTCCTCCTGTCTCTATGACGAATGGTTTTCTCTTGTTTTTGAAAACATCGAAGAACACGCGGCCGTCCGCCGTGATGTTTCTTGTCTTCTTGCCGAATGATTCTTCGTATGAGACGGACGCTCCTGTATCGAGTGTGACGTCGCTACCGTCAGGAAGGCTGACACGGCTCTTTCCAGAAACGCTTGCAAACTCCACAGCCTTACTGCCGGAGGACTCATATATATCATAACTGAATATGGACACGAAGGCTACGGCGACAGCTGCTGCAATGCCTGCTGAAACCCGCACGATACGGGAAGAGAAGAAGTTTCTTCTGCGTTCTTCAGCCAATCGTCTGTTGAGTTCCGACCATGCGCGCTCAGTATCAAAACTGTCTGCAGAGGCTTCCGCAATCTCTTTCCATATTTTCAGATACTTGTTGTATTCCGCGTCGTTTCCGGACACTTCCAGCCACTCCGTGAACTTCTTTTCCTGTTCCGGAGAATTGGTTTCTCTCAAATGTCCTGCAATCAGCTGTATGATTTCTGAAGGTAGGTTTGTCCTCATAATTATGTGTCTTTACTTAGTAGACACATCGAACCTATAGGACACCCTCAAATAAAAATCAAAAAAAGATGAATTTTTTTTATCGCGATACGCATATATTTCAATGCCCTGGTCATATAGCCCTCTACGGTCTTGACATCCAGACCGGTTCTGGAGGCAATCTGGGCATATGTAAGGCCGTCTTTCCTGCTCATGTTGAATATCTCCCGACATCTTTTCGGAGCAGAGGAAGCCGCCTCCCAGGCGATATCTATCAATGTGTCCGTATCGAATTCGTATGTCTCCTCAAATGACACGGAAGAAGCCTTGTCCAGTTCCTCGTGATGTTTGCGTGAGCGGATCTTGTTCAGACTACGGTTATGGACGGCAGTCTTGGCGTATGCCTCGAATGATTTCTCTATCACGATGGAGGCGCGGTTATGCCATATGTACATGAAGAAATCCAGCACGACCTCTTCCGCATCCATGCTGTCGCCGGTAAAGAAGCAGGAATAGCGGCAGAGCGGTTCATACCAAGTATCGAACAACGACTTGAAGCTTTCGTTGTTTCCATTGGCACAGGATTTCCACAATATGTCCGCTGTCTTCTCCATCAGTCACATAATCTCAAATAACGGCAACCGTCCCTACAAACATTATTCCCGTGGCGAAAGTAGATAAATTCCCGTGTAACTCCAAGTAGCGTTTTGAAAATAAAGAAATTTTCATAATTTTGTAATCCGGATGCCGATAGAATGTCAGTACTTCCCCCTGATTCCAGTTATACCAAAACATCTTGAGATATGATTTCAAAGGCTCGGTAGTTTGACACTTTAAAATCCGAAAAAAGTTAAAAAATATTTGATAGAGT
>ERZ1034998.1847-NODE-1847-length-12139-cov-4.858408_pt1 | contig 12139 bp, 5 predicted proteins | sample MGYA00520621_ERZ1034998 | MGnify/ENA primary metagenome ERZ1034998 (study PRJEB33766, sample SAMN09781748) | gut metagenome | biome: gut microbiome | host: Homo sapiens | place: Madagascar | study: EMG produced TPA metagenomics assembly of the PRJNA485056 data...
CCCGGATTGATGTCGATTCCGGTCAGTCCATGTGCATATTCCGTCATGATACGCGGAATATATGGTACCTTTAACTCATACAGGACATGTGCATACCGATATACAAAAATCGTGAAAATCCCCGGATAGGAAAGGATGATATCCTGGTGGTCCTTCGCCGCCGGATCGCCGTTGAACTCCGCATCCACATCCTTTAGGATCATTGCCTGAATGTCCGGGATCTTCGCGATAAATGTTGATGTATACTCCTCTGCCCTCGCGCGGATCTCCGCATCCACAAGATTCTTGTTGTCGAACTTAAGCGCCACACGAATCTGCTTGAACAACTTTTCATACAGGATTGCAAGCGTGCTTCCCGCAAAATTATCCTTCGATACATATGCCATATTCTCGGAACCAAAAAATCCCGGAAATGTGACCGTTCGCAACCCTTCAATGATGGAGATGACGGCATCCCGATCCGGCACGCAGTCGCCGAGCGACATATCAAAAATCTTCTGTGCCTCGTAGTTTTCCTTCAGGCGGGCAGTTGCCTCCAGAATCGTCTTATTTACAATTGTTTCCATAATCAGCCTCCAATATGAATTTTTGGGTTTGTTTCGTTTGTTTCATTGCTTTTGACACTTCAATCATATTATAGTATGATATGAACGAAATGCCCGGATGTGCAATATTATTTATGATTTTCAATATCTATACTATACTATTACAACCGGAAAAAGTCCAAGGGATTTTCGAAAACGATCAGATAAAAGTTATCAGGAAAAAAAGAAAGCTGGGAACCGATCATGAACGAAACAACAAACAAAAAAGCATTGATCGCTATGAGCGGCGGTGTCGACAGCAGCGTGGCGGCCTTTCTGATGAAGGAGCAGGGCTACGAATGCATCGGTGCCACCATGAAATTATATCAAAACGACGATATCGTCATCAACAAAGAACACACCTGCTGTTCCCTGGATGACGTGGAAGATGCCCGCGCGGTTGCACGCTCCCTCGGGATGGATTACTATGTCATGAACTTCAAGGAGCATTTCCAGGAATGTGTCATGGACAAGTTTGTGCACTGCTACGAATGCGGCATCACACCGAACCCATGCATCGATTGCAACCGATATCTGAAATTTGAATATCTCTACAAGCGCGCACAGGAGCTCGGGCTTGACTATGTTGTCACCGGACATTATGCACAGATTACACAGGATTCGAAGACCGGACGTTATCTTCTGAAAAAAGCGATTGACCCGACAAAAGACCAGAGCTATGTGTTGTATTCTCTGACACAAGATCAGCTTGCACACACACAGTTTCCGCTCGGCGGCATGCCGAAGAGTGAGACGCGTGCCATCGCGGAAGCGCATGGCTTTGTGAATGCGAAAAAACACGACAGCCAGGATATCTGTTTTGTGCCGGACGGAAATTATGCGAAGTTCATCGAACAACATGCGTGCAAGACTTACCCGGAAGGGGATTTTGTCGATGTCCAAGGCAATGTCTTAGGCCGCCACAAAGGTATCATCCGTTACACGATCGGGCAGCGCAAAGGGCTCGGGCTTGCTTTGAAGGAGCCGTTGTATGTCATGGATGTCGATATAGAGAAAAACCAGGTCGTCCTTGGGCGGAATGAAGATCTCTTTTCGAAGCGTCTCGTCGCAGATGATGTAAACCTCATCTCCATCAGCCAAATCGACACGCCAATCCGCGTCACTGCGAAGGTTCGCTATCGTCACACGGAAGCACCGGCGACGGTGTATCCACTTCCCGATGGAAGAATCGAAGTCATCTTCGATGAACCGCAGCGCGCGATCACCAAGGGACAGGCAGTTGTCTTATATGATGGTGATGTCGTAGTCGGCGGCGGCACGATCTGCGAAACCGAGAAATTGTATTAAAGTGATTCACTTATTTACTTTTTCTCGCAAAGCGGGCGTGTGATTTTGTATTTTGAAAAAGGATAGCATTGATACACTTCCTTTCTCATTGCGTATCATACATAACTGCAATCACTCAAGGCACCGTACACATAGATAACATACCTGGTTGTCATCAGTATACTCGTCTGCCGCAACAATCTCCATAACTGTTTTTTTATATGTATCCCCATATTTCTTCCGATATACAATGCTATAGGGTTTTCCGGAACCATCGACATTTCTTTTCAGATTTTCAATCGAAGTTTTTTGCAAAAATGCCTGCCGGTCGTCAGGATGTATTTCGTCCGAATTTGCAAATCTCGTAAGCCAGTCCGAATGATTTGCCGCGAGTGCATCCTGCTTTAAGTTCTCTTTATCAATACTTATAATCTGATAAGAATCCTGTGTGAGATTTACCATGAGTACTTTCGTATACAGCTTTGTAAGCGCATTGTGCGCAGCCCACAGCATCCGCCTGTCCTCGCCTTTTCTGCTGTAATGTTCTGCCTTGCATGCATACATCCTCTCATCTGCCAGCTCGGCAAGCGCCTCGAAACTCTCCCACTGCCGCTCACATTTTTCCGCATAGCCATAAGACACCGACAAAACAGAAACCTTCGTTCCGGACCATTCATTCATACGTTCCTTAAAATCTTCCAGAATCTTTCCAAGTCTTCTGTTGTCTGCAAATACAACCGCTGCAAACTCATCACCGCCAAACCGATATACTTCTCCATACCCATGAAAGCTCTTCCTCATGCAATCAGCAGCACCCTGGAGCAGCTCATCGCCAGCCGCATGTCCGTACGTATCATTTACTTTTTTTAAACCGTTTACATCCATGGATATGTATACCATATCCGGTTCTTTCCAGTCTCCTTCCACATTCTCCTGAAATGCATTCCGGTTAAAGCATCCCGTCAGTTCATCCACATACACACTGCGTTTCACACGGTCAAGCTTCGAGAACATACGCAAAAGCGCACCTGCGGCAATGGCAATGTACACCGCCATAAGCACAATCATGACAATATCGGTCTTTACATTTGCCATCAGGCTGCACGTAACACCTATGATATAGTCTTCTTCCTGCTTAAATGAGCATCTGTTCGGAACACCGTCTATGTTTCTGTAACGGATGGTCACGTCATCAGAATCCGCATATATGTCATCCCCGTCGATTTCTAAATTCTCCAGTGTTTTTCCTGTCGCCGCGCTTTGCGTGCTTCCAAGGATTTCTCCGGTTTTTCTGTCTGCCACATATATATTTACTCCGGCATACATAGGCATACCGGCAACCACAGTCGCTATCTCGTTCTGATTTATCTCCTTCAGCAGACGTTTTGGCTCTATGCCGACCTGAATCATCTCCGTGCCGAAAGCATTCCAGGTGATTGCATACATCATACTGCGTCCCTCGGCTGTGTTCGGCGTGACATCCTGACACATCGTCAAATTTTTATCCTGAAGCATGGGCTTAAAATACCCCATCTGTTCGCCCGAATCGAAACTGTAGCCATAGTATTCCGGATTTGTTCCTCCGAAAATAACACCTTTTTCGTCTAGCAGATGGATCTCATCCACAGACATAAATGCTGCAATCTTTTTCAGTTCATCCAGATCGGTTTCGACCTGTGGCTTCGCTTCGAGGATATAGGCAACCGCATTGACCCGGACTTTGTAATCCTCCTTCATGGATTCCATCATTTCCAGCTCACGGGTTTCATTCTTCTCAAGTACTTCCATCGTCTGGATCAAAAGCATCTGGGACGTTCTTTTAAAATCCCGCAGATTCACCAGATACAATATAATGAACTCCAGCACCAAAGCCGCAATAACCACACCACAAACCGCGATGGTCATCGTCTTCGTATTTTTTATTTTTTGAAAAACGAAGTCCTTCCTCATTTTTCTTCCCCCTTTTTGCATGCCTGTCCTTTTAATCCCGCAGCAAGACATGTACCATAGATTTTCCGACGAAACACACATGGTTTCACACATATGCGCTATAAATAAAAACAGGCACACAGATCACTAATCTGCGTGCCTGCCCTCAAGTCGAAATTCTATTTAATTTCTTCAGGTTCCGGCAATTACCGCTTCCGTCTGCGAAGCATACCTGCAAGTCCTGCAAGGGATGCCAGAAGAAGTGTCGCCCAGAGTACCACATCCGCGGAATCTCCGGTGAGCGGACCATCCGCAGCCGCTGCTTCCTGTTTTTCTTTTGCCTCCGTAACGTTATTCTTATTGTCTGTTACCTGTGCCGGTTTGCTTTCTGTATTCACGCTGGTATCCGGTGCAGGGTGTGCCACCGTAAAGTTCGTCCCTGCAGTACCGTCTGTCCATATCATCTCAAATGTATGGCTTCCGACTGTCAGTGTCTTCAGATAATCCGGCTTAAATGTCACGACGGTCGACCCGGCAGTTACCGTGTAATTTGACTGATCTACGATCACGCCATCCACTTTCACGTTCACAAACTTGGCTGCATCGCCATCCCCACGGATTACAAGACTTCCGTCTGTACTCTGTGTCCATGTACTGTTGGCACCTTCGATAATCGAATATTGTGGTGCCGGCATCGGGGTTGGGTCCGGTGTTGGTGTCGGATCTGGTGTTGGTGTCGGATCTGGTGTCGGGTCTGGGTCCGGTGTTGGTGTCGGATCCGGGTCTGGTGTCGGGTCCGGTGTCGGATTTGGAATTGCAATCGTGTATGTAAATGTTTTTTCTTCGCTATTTTGCATACCTGATTTTATCGCAATGGCCCGAACTGTTGTTTTTACTTCCTGTCCCTGCGTTCCCGTGATGGAAATCGGTCCACTGTATTCTTTTGTCGTTCCAGCCAGCGTTCCATTTACCACTTCCGGTGCGCTTCCATCTGTCGTATAGTAGATCTTTGCACCCTCCGTCGTAGATGTCAATGTAACCGTCTGATTTTCTGTATAACTTCCTTCTGCAACCGATACCTCCGGTGCCCCGGCGATGCCTGCCGCACTGATTGTGATCGTAATACGTGTCGTAAGTGCCACGCCATTTGCATCGAGTTCCTCCGGACAGATCACCGTACCATTCAATGTCACGGTCTGCTCTGTCAAAACCGCCGGATCATAACTTCCGCTTGCCGGCGTCGATGTATCCCATGTGACTGCTGCCTGGCTGACTGTGTTCTTCTCGGTCACGATATTTACCTGCGCCGGAAGATTCATATCTGCATAAGCTGTATTGTTTGCAACTGTGATTCCCGCTGGCGCTGTGATACTCATAATCTTATCTTTTTCCGGCGGTATCGCCCGGAATGTAACTTCGATCGTATGTGCTGCTGTTACGTGTTCAAACGTATAACTTGAAGCGACCGTCACTGCGGCACCATCTACCTTCAAAGAATCGATCTCGTAACCTTCTGCTGCTGTGATCGTAAATGTCTGGTTTTCTCCTTCGGTGACCGCCACCGTGCCACTTGGAGAAATACTTCCGTTTGCACCGGCTGTCGCTATGATTTCATATGTCTTTGCCGGTGGCGGTGTGATATCTTCCACCATCAGTTTTGCAACATCAGTATACACATTTCCTGCGGAGTTGCTGATTACACACCGATACGTAAATCCATTGCACGTTGCATCTACCTCACCTGTCGTATAACTTGCGCCCGTTGCACCTTCGATATCCACAAATCCCTTTTGATCCTGTCTGTCGATCTGCCACTGGTAGGTCAGATCTGTACCTGTCGCTTCCACTGTAAATGTCGCTTTTTCACCGGCTTTTACCGTTGCATCCTGTGGCTGGGATGAAATCTCCGGAGATTTTATCTCAGACAATGCCACCGCATTTTCGTATAAAACAATTGCGCAATTCTTGCTATCAGAGCTGAAATATTCCGGTTTACATCCCTGGTTTGTCATGATTGTCGGTTTTGTTCTCGGATATCTTTCATAACTGACTTCTATGCCAATCATAGATCCTTCTGCAAGCTCATCCGCCTCAATCACATGATTGCTTTCCTGATGATAATTTGCATCTTTCGTGCTGCTACCTGTCGTTGCTTTATTTCCGGTAATCGTTACTTTACCTCTTAAACGGACTTCATTGCGGCTATTGACAAATATACCTCCACCGGTATTTTCAGTGATACTGCCTCCATCCATCGAAAACCTGTTTCCGCTGTGGAAGACTCCGCCACCACTGCCATCGGATACAGAGTTTCTTGCAATCCGGGCATTTCCTTCCATACCAAAATAGCCCTCACACGTGTATACACCGCCGCCGCCATATGTTGCGGTATTCCCGGTGATAGAACTGTCCCCGGACATTGTAACTCTTGTATCTTCCGGACTTCCGCCGTTCCATACACCACCGCCATTCACCGCATTGTTATCCTTGACCGTGGCACGTCCGTCTATAAGCAGTATGTTGAAATTACATATACCGCCACCGTTGGAAGCAGAGTTGTTACTGATTACGGCATTTCCTTCTATCTTACATGTTACATCTGTACCATATCCATAGTTGTACACACCGCCACCATATCCATTATATTCCGCATTCTTTGTAGCAGAATTTCCGGTGATACTTCCGCCAAGCATCACAAATTCATTTTCATTCCATACGCCGCCGCCATTGTCGGTTACTGCGGTATTTCCTGTGACACAGCCATTATACATAGCCAGGAATGCGCTATCTTCATTATGGATTCCTCGCCCTGTCTCCCCCGGCTTATGCGTGATCTTTCCGACCTCGCTGCCGCTGTGACAATCTGTAATGAGCAGGGATTGCTTATTCACGATGACATCTTTGCCATCTGCACCGGTGATGGTATGACCATTCAGGCAAAGGAATACAGATCCGTCGACATTCATCTCCCATGCATCGGTAAGATTGATATCATTTTTCAGGTAATAGTTCCCGCCAGTCCGGATTTCATCCAGACTGCTTATGCCCGTCCAGTCAGTAGCTGTGGAATGATTATGCGACACATTCGCTTCCGCAGTTTCCTGACCACAGAGACAGTGTCTATGCTCCGGTTCTGCCGGTGGCTGTTCGACAGCTTCCACAGTCAGTTTTGCTGCATGAGTTTTCACATTCCCTGCGGAGTTGCTGATTGTACACCGATACCTAAATCCACTGCAGGTCTCGTCCGTCTTGCCTGTCGTATAACTTGCGCCCGTTGCACCTTCGATATCCACAAATCCCTTTTGATCCTGTCTGTCGATCTGCCACTGGTAGGTCAGATCTGTGCCTGCCGCCACAACTGTAAATGTCGCTGTTTCACCAGCTTTTACCGTTACTTTCTGCGGCTGTGTCGTGATCATTGGCGCAACAACCTTCTTTTTCTTTGCGAGTGCTGCTGCATTTTCCGATGTGATGATTTCGTAGATTTCGCTATCCGCCTGGAAATACGCCGGATTGCTTCCCGCATCTGTAAGGATGATTGGATTTCCTTCTGTCGGTATCTGCTGAAGATTTATGCCTATACCTATCTTCGAGCCTTCCGCAAGCCCACTCGCAAGGATGATATAATCGCTTTCCTGATGATAATTTCCAGGTTTTCCGTTTGTTCCATATGTATTATCCGTGATTGTGACTTTTCCGCTTAATTCCACCGGTTTTGGACCATTGGCGAAAAATCCGCCTCCATACGGCACTCCGGCGAATGATTTATTCCCGGTGATGCTTCCGCCATTCATCTTGAAAGATCCAAGCCCACTGTAATATACACCACCGCCAAGGCTTTGGGCGGTATTTCCAGAAATTGCTGCATTGTTTTCCATAGAGAACATGCCATTATAAGTATATACACCACCGCCGTTTCTTTCTGTTGCAGTATTCCCGGTAATTGAACTGTCATCGTGCATGTAAAATTCGTTTTGTACATCGTATCCGCCATTACATACACCACCGCCAGCTACAGCCTTATTGTTCTTGATTGTGGCTTCTCCAAACAAATGCACGCTGCCTGTGTTCTTGATTCCGCCGCCTTCTTCTTTACCGGAAACCGTATTCCCGGTGATACAGCTATTATATAATACGAACGTTCCCTTGTTATTCTCGATTCCTCGTCCTGTTTCCCCTGACTTATGTGTAATCGTTCCGACCTCGCTGCCGCTATGGCAGTCTGTAATCAGGAGATCCTGTGTGTTTTTGATTACGGATTTCCCATTGGCACCGGTGATGCTATGACCATTCAGGCAGAGTGAGACTCCGCCAGCGATATTCATATTCCATGTATCTTTCAGTTTGACATCACTCTTCAGGTAATACTTGCCCGCTGCTTTGATTTCATCCAGACTGCTTATGCCTGTCCAGGTCTCTGTCTGGTGTGTATGCGACGTGCCTCCCTCATCCGCAGTTTCCCGTCCACAGAGACAGTGCCTATGCTCCGGTTCTGCCGGCGTGTTGGAAGCTGTCTTCGGGAACGTATAAGTCAATGTCAGTGTTCCGTCTGGGTTTATCTTTGCGGTCGTTTTCTTTCCGTTTATTTTGGCATCACTTGTCACTGCTTCCGCGAATTTATAATGCTTCTCCGGTGTAAGTGTCACGCTCGCTTTGTAGGCTGTCTCGTAATCTGCAGTTGTATCGTTTGGTGTCCATGTAACAACCGGTTCTGTCGTATTTACGCCTGTTGTACTACATACTGCTGAGGCATCCAATGTCTTTCCCGCTTCTGGTATGTCAATTCCACGAACAGCAACCCAATCGATTTCCGAATCCAGACTCTCTGTTGTCTTAGTCGCTTCCACCGCATAAGTTATATCATTGAAATATCCGGTTGTTTCCAGCCAGATATGACAGTCATCCAGGTTGATTTCACCTGCATCGACATTATTTTTTGCCAATGCAGACTGGATATCTGCCACATCGATATATTCTGTTCCTGTAATCTCTGTACTATAACTCCATGGATTTGTTGTTCCGCCTCCTTGTATCACAATCGATACAAAGTTATAGTTGTCATCATATGGATTCCAATACATGTCATATGGATTATCATATATGCCATATTGATTTCCTACGGAGCCTTTGCTTGCTTTTATCACTCCGATTGAAGGGTTGTACTCGACAGTACCAATATCCATATTATTGTTTGACGATGCATCCAAACGGAGAGTCATTGCTGTATTATATTCATTTAAACTCCATGCAGCGACAAAATTTGTCGAAGATACAATTGCTGACGATCCAAAAAGGACGTTCGACAGATCCAGATTCGACGCCGGTCGAATATAGCAATAAGAATCAGCCGAATAGTGCTTGACAAACGAGCCAGGTTGTGCAAGTGCCACATCTGTTTTCTCTTTCTTCTTATCCAAACTATTTGAACTGTCCGAACTGTAAGCCGATCGTAACCAGAACCCACTTGTATAATAATTATCAAAATAAGTATCCAAGGACAACTTCTTATCGTTGTTGCTTCCCGCATACACAACGCTTTCCCCGTATGCACCTGTCGGCGGATATAGTTCATCTGTCGTCGTGTACTCTTTGTCATTTTTCAAATCCTTTGTTGTCACCGTAGTTTTCTGCAGCAATTTCTTCTCACCATCCGTGAAATAGATTGGGTCGTCGCTGCTCGCGCTTTTTTCTATGATGCCTTGCAAAGTATCCCGATACAGACTAGCACCATAATGGTTCGCATATACCGTCCTTGGATTTCCATCCTTATACGTTCCGTCATCCTGCCGATAGGATTGTTCTGTACAATCCCGGTTAAACTGTGTATATTTCCCGATTGGTCGTGCGGCAAAGATAACGGTATTATCACCCTGCATGCCACTATCCTTACCCAGGATATACCACACCTGTGATTGCAGCTCACCCTTGCTTTTTTCTCCGAAACGGCCAAACAATATTTCCGCAATCTTATTCGCTTTTCCATTTTTATCCGGTGCAAATGTGCCATCCATCAGCTCATCTTTTGTCGCATAATATACTGTTTCCGGCTTGCTTCCTGTATCTGCCGCCTGCACGCGCAATACATTTCCCGGCATGATTCCAACTGTCATACTAAACGCCAATACCCCTGTAAGCATGGCAGCGATTCCCTTTTTGATCCGATTTTTCTTTTTCATACGCATTCTCCTTATACTGTAATGCGCCCTCACGTAAGGCGCGCCCTACTCTTGTAAACTTATGAACAATCTGTTATGATAATTTTAAATCGTCCCCTAAGGGACAAGTCAATGGGAGATTCGATTTTTCCAGACAGAAATCGCGGATAATTCGCGTTATCTACAGAAAAAACTTGATTTTATGGGGAGGATTTTCTATGAAAAAACAAAGTGAGCATCTATTTAAAATCGGTGAGATTGCCAAGATCTTGGGAGTGACACGGAAAGCCATCCTTGTCTATGAAGAGATGGGACTGCTGACACCTGCAGTCAAGGATGAAACAAGCGGCTACCGCTATTATACTGCGGATAATATGACGCAGATTCGTGCCATCCGCTCGTTGCAGACACTGGGACTTTCGCTGGCGGAAATCAGAGAATATTACTATGATACAGAAAACCTTGACCGCTATCTTGACCGCCTCATGGATCTGCGGGCAACCTTGGACCGCAACATCCATCTGCTTCAACTGCGCGCAGCAAAACCGGGAGACTTAAGCGTGCACCGCGTCCGCCTGCCTAGGCAGGTGTGTTTCTGCCGCAGATACCAGTGTACCGATGCGAAGGACGCCGCCATCAAATTGCGGGATACCTATATTGCCGCAGCAAGAACAGGGAAAATGTCCATGGGGAGCCGCATGTTTACTGTACGTGCAGGTTCCTCCTGCAAGGAACTCGATCTGCTATGCTGTATCCCTGTCTCGGAAGATTTTGTGGGAGAAGAGCGGATGGAGTTTGCGGAAATGTCTGCCTTGTGCATCTACTATCGTGGTGCTTACGAAGAAATCAATACCGCGATTGACGCCCTGCTGGCATATGTACAGGAAAATAAAATTCAGGCAACCGGCGGATTCCACTGTATCTATCTCGAAGGGCCTCCAAACCGCGGAGACCATACAGAAGACTACATCACGCAAGTTGCCCTGCCCTTCTCAGAGGATCTTGGGGGATATTTATAGATAATTGCTTTTTTACCCAAATCACAACTATCGATCTACTTGATTATTGGGGAGTTTCCTGAATTCTCCAATCTCTCCCCACACATTCCATCTCTTGCCCCTTATTTATCGGTTACATCCACCTGGCAGGCGCGCATCGTCACAAGTGCCGCCGCATGCGCTTCCGGTGTCACGCCTGCACAACAGCCTGCATCCACACGCACCGTGGCTTCCGGATACAAGGCTTTCAGTATAAGAGCATTTGACACGACACAGATGTCCGTGCAGACTCCAATCATTTCAATATCCAGATCCGAACCATCCGCGGTCTCACTCGCAAGAACATCCTTCCAGCCTAAGAACCCGAATGTCGGCTTGTCAACGGTCTTATATTCCGAAGTGACTCCATCGGTAAGCTCTGCACAGATCTGCCATCCATCTGTCCCCTTGATACAATGCGGAACCGGCAGATGTTTTCCCTCGTTCGTCTGCATATAATCTTCTCCATGTGTATCCCGCGTGAAAATAATCTCCTTACCAGCACGATCATACTCACTTATTTTCGCCATTACCTCCGGCAGAATCGCCTGTGCTTCCGCTGACGCAAGTGCACCTGTTACAAAATCTTTCTGCATATCTACTACAATTAAAATGTTTCGCATCCGTGGACCTCCTTTTCCTACACCTCACGGTGATCGATCACACGCTTCGCCTTCTTCTCTGTTCGCGGCAATGTTCCAACCGGCACAACATTGATCTTCGGTGTGACACTCATCTTCGACTTGAACAGATTCTTGATCGTCTGACCTGTCTGCTCGAAGTCCACACGGCCTTCCGCCTCAACAGTCACCATGATAATATCACGGTTATGTGCTTCATCATGCGCGATATTAATGTTATATTCGCTCGATACACCATCCACCATGCCAAGGATTTCTTCCACCTGACTTGGGAACATATTGACACCATGTACCTTGAACATATCATCACTACGTCCCTTAATTATATCAAGACGCGGATATTTGTTGCCACATGCACATTCACCCGGAATAATTCTGGAGATATCATGTGTCCGGAATCGCAGAAGCGGTGCGCCTTCCTTGACAAGTGTTGTTATAACAATCTCTCCTTCTTCTCCGTCCGGTACCGGCTGAAGTGTCTTCGGATCAACAATCTCAATATATAC
>ERZ1034998.1854-NODE-1854-length-12113-cov-5.488804_pt1 | contig 12113 bp, 9 predicted proteins | sample MGYA00520621_ERZ1034998 | MGnify/ENA primary metagenome ERZ1034998 (study PRJEB33766, sample SAMN09781748) | gut metagenome | biome: gut microbiome | host: Homo sapiens | place: Madagascar | study: EMG produced TPA metagenomics assembly of the PRJNA485056 data...
GTATCCTTCAAGCCCTCGCTGTCATACAGGAATGCCGTTTCAAGAAGAACATTGATACCCGCTTCAACCGTTTTCGGCTCAAGAATATCAGGCTTATCGTCTCTTGTATGATAATAACTTGCAGGTGTCGGATCCATAGCCGCAAGAGCAGAGGCCTTGAGTCCGCCCTGCTGCATAGCCGCAGCGTCGGATGAGCCAAAGAAAACCTTTGCATAGGGAAGATTTAAGCCTGCATTTTCGCTTGCCTTTTTAACCATAGCGGAAACCTGACTGTCAAGCGTTACAGTACCGCTCATATCCTTGTTATATACGCCCATAAAGTCGTAATCCTTGAGAGTGTCAACCGCAATCGCAACCGTTTCAATTCCGTCGTTTGCGTGCTTTTTAGCGTAAGCTCTCGCACCTCTCAAGCCGCATTCCTCGCAGCCTGTCGAAATTGCAACAACGTCTGTGTTTTCAAAGCGAATATCGTTTGCCTCCATATAGCGAATAACAGCCATTGAAGCGAAAACGCCCGTAAGATTATCGTTTGCGCCGGGAACTACAAGCTTCCAGTTTACAAAGATTGAAGCAAGTGCTACCGGTACAGCCGTAATAAACGCAAGCACAATGATTACAATGTTAAGCCAATGCGGAACATTAAAGAATGACACAATATCAAGCACCAAATTTATTCCGATTGAAACTATCGCAGCCGCAATCATTTTAATAAGAAGCTTACCGCCGCCGAGATGCGTATAATACCATTCGTAAGCAGAGTCGATATGACCCGCAAAAACAATTCTCTTTTTCGTTTCGCCCGAAGCCTTACGTGTACAAACAACGTTGCAGGACTGTCTTTTCGGGAAGACCGGATCAAGCATTTCCTTATAGAAAAGGAACTCGCCGACCATAAACGCTATCGACAAAACAGTACATACCGTTGCGGCAATTCCAAGACCTGTATTAGCTGCCTCAATCGCATTGAACTGCTTTAACAAAAGGCAGATAATCGATATAAGCATAAGCACAACATCAATTACAACCCAGCTCATAAACGCTTTGGGATGAACCTCAAAATCCTCTATTTCAACGCTGTCGCAGACATTTTTCATTGACTCCGCAACATAAGATTGAGCCTTTCTCTCGCTCTCCTCTCCGGATTCACGAGGACCTATCTCGTTGCAAACCTTTTTAACCTCACGCACCGCATAGTTCGTCATTTCACGGAGACGTGACGGATAATTTGAATTACTTTCACTTGCTTTCATTAAGCTCCACTCCTGTCTTAAAAAAAATAAACTAATACATTCTACCACATTTTTTTACATTTGTCGATAATAAATCGTCTATATAGGCTTAATAAGCATAAACATATATTTATATTGATTTATGCTGCGTAGTATGTTAAAATACTTTTTGCAATAGAGGACAAATTATCTTCGGATAACACAAAAACAAAATATTGTTTTAAGCGTTAGGCGACAGTTCCTTCTCTCATTTGACAATCAGAAGGAGGAACGGCTTTTTTACTCCTTCTGAAATATAAAAAAGAAGGAGGGAGTGCTTATGAAAGATTTTTTATTAAGCACCGATTGTAATGTTGATTACTTTTGGCGATTGGTTAACAGTTATTTCCATCATCGCTACAGTTATCTCTGTCATCGTAACGGTAATCCATACGAAAAGATAGAATTTAACTTAATAACATACAATAGCAAAAAGACCGCCTACACCTTCCAAGCATAGCGGTCTTTTTCGCAGCAAGAGGGAACAATCGCTTAATTGTCCTCTGTTGTACTTTCATTATAAAGACATTAACCGAAATTGTCAATACAAATTTTTGCACTTATTTGCACTTATTCCGCCGTAAATCGGCGGTTTTCTTTTTTCTTTATTTGAATTGACAACGGAACGCAAATTGAATAAAATATATTCATTCACTTGTGAAAGGCAAAGACTATGGAAAACAATAATAAAAAAGGTATATCTAAAAGAGCGTTACGCACAAAAATTATATTGCTTGTTATTCTTGCGGTAATTATGGTACCGCTTATCATTTTATATAAATCCGTCGGAGATACCACTCCGAAAATAAAACTTTATGACCGCAATCAAACGGAAAGCTCATCGGAAAATCAGGAGGAGCAGACAGCCGAGCCTCAAACAGAACCGCAGACAGAGCCTGCTTCCGAAGAGCCGCAGGCAGTTCCCGAGACAAAGCCTGCCGAAAAGAAGCCTGCTACGGTAATTCCGATAACAGATGCCGAAAAGTGGAATCTTGCGATAATAAACACAAAATATCCGCTTCCCGACTCCTATGTGCCTACCCTTTCAAACGCAATAGACGGCAGTAATATTCAGCTTGATTCAAGAGTCAGCGAGCATTATGCCGAAATGTATGCGGCGGCAAAGCTTTCCGGCTGCGTGCTCACTCCTTATTCAGGCTACCACACCTACGCTCTTCAGGAAACGACCTACAACAGAAAGGTCAATTTCTATGTGAACAAGGGTATGTCGGCAGAGGAGGCAAATCAAAAAGCAAGTGCACAAGTGCTTCCGGCAGGCTGCAGCGAGCACAACGCAGGTCTTGCAATGGATATTGTCAGCGCAAGCTCCGATTTTGTCAACACAAAGGAATACAAATGGCTTTGCGAAAACGCACACAATTACGGCTTTATTCTTCGCTATCCGGAGGACAAAACGGCTATAACCGGTATGAATTTTGAGCCTTGGCATTGGCGATATGTCGGAACACAAGCGGCAAAAGAAATGAAAGAAAAGAATCAATGCCTTGAGGAATATCTCGGCTTGGCGTAAATTTTAGTTAATAACAAAATCAACCCCCGAATATATCTTTATCGGATATACTCGGGGGTTATGTTATATCTTTTTATAGCTTCTTTATTCCTGACTCTCTGTAAATTCTTTCCATTATCTCAACGTCTTTTCGGTCGGCAGCCTTGATTTTTGCAAACTTGCCTCTCGCCTTTTTGTTGAACATCAGCTCGAACAAACGCACAAGCCAAAAAACAGGCAAAAGTATCGGCACTTTTTTGAGCACGGAAAAACGCAGCTGCATATGCTTCAGTGACGGAAATAACGAGCCGAAAATGCTTTGTGCCTTTGAACGCTTTTCGCCGCTTGTGCTCGCAACGCCCGTATTTTTCACGGGAGGACCTAAGACTATAAAATTCTCCGTAATTTCAAGCGACGGGTCTTTTTCGCACTCTGAAAGCATCTGCTTTGACACCGCTTCGATTTTCTTTTCGAAATCCTCAAGCGAGAGTTTTTGAAACTCTTTTTCTATGTATGAAAAGTCAAGCGTCTCCGACATTTTTTCACGCATAAGATAAATATCCATAGTCGGTCTGAAACACGCACCGCCTGTGGTAAAATGCTCGGCGAGATGTGCCATTGTATAGATATACATATCGCTGTCGGTCATTGTAAATTCGTGCTCGCCGATTTTTTGAGCCTTGTCCCAAACAGAAAGAAAGTAGTCATACATATAATAATCTTCGACAAACAGCGTGTTGTGAAGCTCAACCGTCAAAAACGGTTTTTTCGTGAATACGACGTCCTTCCCGTTATCCATTTTTTGCTCAAAGCCGTGTGAAAGCAGTATTTTCTTTGCTTTTTCAACGTCCTTTAATCGCACAAGCACATCCGCATCCGACATAAAGCGAAGCTCTGGCGAGGGATACAGCTTTTTCAAATGAGAGCCCTTCAAAAACATAAAATCAATGCCGTTTTCGGAGAAATCTTTTCTTATTCTGTCCGTTTCCGCCTGTTGACTTATTTCACGGGCAACGACCGTTCGATATGACTTTTCAAGCCTGTCATTATATTTGAATTCCTGCTTTGCAAAGGCAATATAGCCGATAGCCTGCAAGGAATTTTTAACAACAAGCTCTATAAGCAAATCTTGGTTAATATCCTCGGGAATTTGCGGAATTTCCCTTGAATTTATAACAGCTCCAACCGCTTTCAAAAGGTATTCTTTTGTGGCAATAAGTTCCGACATATTTTCTCCTGTTATACAAGTGTAAATTCCGCAAGCAACGGGAAGTGGTCGCTCGGATAAACGCCGTCAAAGGTGTCTGTTACGACCTTATAGCTTTTGACATTTATGCCTGTTTTTGAAATCATAAAGTAGTCGATACGGTTTCTGTCAAGCTCCTTGCCGAAATTCTGATAAGTGCAGGAGTCAACTGCGTTGTCAACCTGATACCTTGCGTCAAGGAAATCCTTTGTAACATTTTCATAGGTTACGCTTCCCTCTTCGGCGTTGAAATCGCCCATAATCATACTCGGCAGCGAACCGAACTGTGAAATTTTGTCGAGCACAACGCCTATGCCGTTTATTCTTGCCTCGTCACTGACATGGTCAAGATGTGTGTTGAAAACGACAAATTCCTTTTCGGTTGATTTTTCTTTGAGAATGACATAGCTGCAAATTCTGTAACATTTTGAGTTCCAGTCCTTGCTCATTACCTCGGGAGTTTCCGAAAGCCAGAAAGAGCCCTTGTCCACAAGGTCGTACATATCCGTACGGTAGAAAATCGGGCAGCCCTCGGAAAATGTCGACTCGTCACGGTATGTAATAACCGAATCGAAGTCCGTGAGGCAATCCTTGAGATATGCGTACTGCCACTTTGTAGCCTCCTGGAAGCCGATTATCGACGGCTTGTTGTTCTCAATGTTTTTAATTATAAGATCGGCACGGTAGAACCAGCTTTTCTTACCCGTATCGAGCGGATTTATGCAGCGCAGATTTGCGCTCATAACCCTGATAGGTTCGTCAACTTCCTTGATGTCCGTAAACTGTGCGGGCTTCTTTTCAGCTTTGTAATGCGGATAATATCTGAAAAGCAAAAACGCCGTTATCGCCGCCGCAACAAGTATCAGCACCAAAACGATTATAAAAATCTTAACCCTTTTTTTCATAATTACCCTCCGTTAAATAATTCGTTGAGAAAAGCGAGAATGTTATTTTCGCTTATCAATGCATTGAAGCAGCACTCGTCTGTAAGTGCGTCAATGTTTTCTTCGGAATACTCAACCTGCTTCGACAAATAGCGTGTGTTAAAAAGCAAATCATCGTTTACGCAATCAATAAGCATTTCAAAAATCGTCATAATCACCGCAAGCTTGAAATGAGCAAGCAAATCTCCGTCAAAGCAAGCCTTTATAAAATGCCTGAAAACGAAATACGAAAGTGATTTTTCATAACGTATCTGATTTTCCGACAATGCTTTATTCAAGTGTTCCTTTACCTCTTGAAAGCTCAACGTTTCAAGGGACAAAATGTATTTTCCCCACAATTCATCAAACGGCGACATTTCCTTTGCGATTTCAACACATTCCGCAAAGAATTCATCGGCAGAGCAAGGCACAGCAACGTCTTTCACCCCAATTTTTGAAAAGCACTTTTCTATTCTTTCAGAAAGCGTTAAACTGCGGTCATTGATAATCGAAAACAGACTTTTTCTAAGCTCAAAAACACTTTTGCAAATATCCTCGGGCGTATCGTCGTCGGAAATTTCCTGCGTTTCAACCGTCTCATATTCAAGCGGTATATCGCTTTCAAGCAACAGCCTTACCGCTTCTTCACAACAAAGTCCGACTCCTGCGTCCTTATACTCGCCATACCACTCGTAAAACCTCGGATGCTCACGGCATATATCGCAAAGCATATCCTCCGAATGTTCGAGAATGATTTTGCAAAGTCCGTCCTTTTGAAGAAACGGGCAACGCTCGTCTTTGGTTAAAACAAAATGAGCCACACCGTCGCATACGGCAATATTTTTTTGAAAATCATCGAGCATAAGCCTGTATTTTTCGTATGTATCCGAGTCAATATCAATCTCCCAGCCGATACAACAGCTGTCCGTACAACGCTCGGCTATACATTTGAAATCTCGGTAAAACGTGGGGAATGTAAGTATCATATTACTCCGATTTGTGTGCTTCTACTCTGTTGAGCGTACATTTAACTCTGTATGAGTCAATTCTGATTTTGATTTTCTTCGTCTTTTTAGGTCTTTTGAAGGTGATAATTTTCTTATATCCGATTACAGTTTTCTTGGAAATTTTTCTCCAAATGCCAAACTGCTCAATATACACCGAAAACTTCTCTATCTGCTGACCCGTTGCGATATTTTCCTGCAACACAAGTGCGTCAAATTCCGTCTTTTCGGGAAATTCAAATATAATCTCGGGCTTTTCGTCCTTTTCGTCAGCCTGCCAGAAAAGAGTATCGTCGGAGGAAATAATGTTCTTCGCATTTTCATTGTTTGACGAAGCTGTTACCTTTGCATTTTTCAACAGATCGTTCGGAAAACGTCTTTTAAGCATACGCCTGAAACTGTCGAGCAAAAGCACGTCGGTTTCATAGATTTTACCCGTCTTATCGGGCGGAATGTTCAAAAGCAGGGTCGAGTTGTTTCCGACAGAGCTTAAATAGATTTTCATCAGCTTTTTGAGTGATTTTTGTTTGTAGTTTTCGCTCTCATGGAAGAACCAACCCGGTCTTATCGAAACGTCAACCTCGGACGGATACCATATAAGCTCGTCTGCATCGGCTATTGCCTTTCTTGAGCCCATATCCATAATCATTTGGCTGTGGCTCTTGCGGAATTTCTTGTTATCCTCTTTTTGAGAGTTTTCTGCGGTAAATTCGTTAATAGAATAATAAGACGGCACAACGCTCCATTCGCTCTCTCTGCCGACGCCCGCCTCGTTACCTACCCAACGAACGTCAGGACCGCAAACGTTGATTGTGGCATTGGGCTGAAGCTCACGCATAACCTTATAATAGCCGGGCCAATCGTACTCCTGAACCTTGCCGTTTTTGCCCTCTCCGCACGCACCGTCAAGCCAAATGCAGAAAATATCGCCGTAATTTGTGAGAAGCTCTCTCAGCTGATTTTTATAGTATTCGTTATATTCTTCGCCCTTGCCGTAGCTTTCCTCATGTCTGTCCCACGGAGAGAGATAAATACCGAATTTCAAGCCGTATTTCCTGCAAGCGTCGGAAACCTCTTTAACAACGTCGCCGTTGCCGTTCTTAAACGGACTTGCTTTTACGCTGTAATCGGTATATGCACTCGGCCAAAGGCAGAAGCCGTCGTGGTGCTTACAGGTCAAAATCATAGCGCTCATTCCGCCGTCCTTGATAGCCTTCGCCCACTGTTCGGCATCAAAATCGGTAGGATTAAACAGATCGGGAGATGCCTTGCCGTCGCCCCATTCCTTGCCTGTAAATGTATTCATACCAAAATGACAGAATGCATAAAATTCAAGTTTTTGCCAATTCAGTTGGCGTTCCGAGGGAACGACCTGCGCCGCACGCTTATAAGCCTCGACCATAGTAACACCTGCTTTTCATAATATTCTATTAAAGTATATCATATATGAATACCCTTTTCAATCAAATGTTGACTTGCACATAATAAAGAGTGTATCATATATTAGGTGATGTCTATGGCAGGATTTGCCGACAAAAGAAACATAACGCTGTTAAACTCCATATTTTCGCAAAGTGAAAAAATCGGTAGAGAGTATCTTGACGGCGTGGATATTGACAGACTTCTGTCGCCTATTTTTGAGGCGCACAATATGCCTGCTCCGAACAACGCAAAGCGCTACGGCGGTTGGGAGAGAAAAAGTGCAAACAACTGGGAGAAGAGCCCTGAGACATTTTCGCTTGCGGGACATTCACTCGGGCACTTTTTGAGCGCCTTTTCGGAGTGCTATGCCAAAAGCGGAGACGAAAAGCTCAAGCAAAAAATTTTATACATTGTCTCACAGCTTGAAAGCGTGCAAAACAACGCAAAATCGGGATATATAGGTGGTTGTAAAGAAAATTGCTTTACAGAGCTTTTTGATAAAAATCTGACTTCATGGGCAGAAGGTTATTGGGTTCCCTGGTACAATTTGCATAAAATTTTCAAGGGACTTACGGATGCATACTCGGTTACCGAAGACCAAACCGTTTTAAGAGTTCTGTTACGGTTTGCCGATTGGGCTTGCGACGGTCTGTCGGGTTTTTCAGACGAAGATTTTGAAAAAATGCTCGAATATGAGCACGGCGGAATGAACGAGGTTTTCGCAAATCTCTACCGGATAACAAAAAATGAAAAATATCTTTGCTTTGCCGAAAAATTTACTCATAAAAAGCTGTTTCGCTTCCTTTTGAAAGGCGAGGATAAATTGGACGGTTGGCACGCAAACACCCAAATTCCCAAGGTAACGGGTATGGCGGCAATTTACGCAGCCGCACCCGAAGCCCATAAAGAATACAGGACTGCGGCTGAAAACTTTTGGCGTTTTGTCACACAGGACCGTTCTTACGCAATAGGCGGCAACTCCGACAAAGAGCATTTTGAGAAAAAGGGAAAAGAGACTCTCTCAAAAAAGACCTGCGAGAGCTGTAATACATATAATATGATGCGGCTTTGCGAGTATCTTTTTTCTTTCAAACAAAAATCGGAGTATTTTGATTGGTATGAAAACGCACTGTTAAATCATATTCTTGCCCAGCAGGACGAAAGCGGAGCAAAAATGTACTTCGTCTCCCTTTTGCAGGGACATCACAGAACATATGAGAAGAAATATAAATCCTGGTGGTGCTGTACGGGCACGGGAATGGAAAACCCCGAAAAGTATGAAAACAACATCTTCTTTTTTGGCGGAAGCACTCTTTACATCAACCTGTATATACCATCTCGGCTTGAAACTGACGGTATCTCTCTTGAAATAAACACCGATTATCCCTATTCGGACAAAATCAGCATTGCCGTTAAGCGCAACACCGAAATTGACAGCTTAAAGCTTCGCATACCCGAATTTTCCCACAAAGCCGCCGCAATCAGACACGGGGCGAAGGAGTTTCGGGAAATCGAAAAAGGATATTTCACTGTTTCAAATATAAAAGGCGGAGATACCGTAGAGCTTACACTGCCTATGGAAATAACCGAGTATAAATCCCGTGAAAAAGATGTCTGTGCCTTGAAATACGGACCCGTTACGCTTTGTGCGCCGCTCGGCAAAATTACCGACAAGGTTTCCGAATACATTTCAAATGAGCTTTTGATTGACGACATAACCGTTGAATATCCGTCGCTTTTATTAAACGGGAAATCAGCGGATACCTGCGTTGAAATATCGGACAGGAAAAAGCTGATTTTCAAAATCCCTGCAAAATACTCGACGCTCGGAACCCCGATTATACTCAAGCCGTTCTTTGAAACACGGCACGAATTCTACACGGTATATTTTGATAAAAAATAAATAATACAAGCAAAAATCCGTTCTCTTAAATAGGGAGAACGGATTTTTAATTTTTAATCAGTGTTATATCGTGGCAATTCTTATCGTATTTGTATTGCCCGTGGTGTCGGAGGTGCCTCCTGTTATCAATATTCTGTCGCCCGTTTTCAAGTTCAAGGTCTTTTTCGCCATCTGCTTCGCCGTATAGAAAAGCACCTCAATAGACGGATAAACCTCGCACATTACGGGAGTAACGCCCCATGACATTGAAAGCTGATGATAAGTTTTTTTGTTTACCGAAAGGCCGATAATATCGACGGGCGGACGAAATCTCGATACCATTCGAGCCGTCATACCCGAAATCGAGCATACGACAATCGCCTTTGCGCCTATATCCATTGCCATACCGCAAACGGAGTGCGAAATAGCGTCCATCTCGTTGCGAATACGGAACTCTGTGTTTATGAAACGCTTTTTGTAACGGATATTCTGCTCTGTGTTTTCGGCAATTCTCGACATTGCTTCAACCGTCTGTACGGGATATTTACCTGCCGCCGTTTCGCCCGAAAGCATAACTGCGCTTGTTCCGTCGTAAACCGCATTTGCAACGTCGGAAATCTCCGCCCTTGTGGGTCTCGGATTGGTAATCATAGATTCAAGCATTTCCGTTGCCGTAATAACCCTTTTACCGAGCATACGGCACTTCGTGATAAGCTCTTTTTGAATTGCAGGCAGCTCCTCATAGGGAATTTCAACGCCCATATCTCCCCTGCCTATCATAATGCCGTCGCATACGGAGCATATATCCTCAATGTTGTCAATTCCTGCTCTGTTCTCGATTTTAGCAATTAGACTTATCGCCTTTGCGCCGTTTTCGTCAAGGAATGATTTTACATCCTCAATATCCTGCTTGCAAGATACAAATGAACAGGCAATATAGTCAATATCGTTCTTAATTCCGAAAAGCAAATCCGCCTTGTCGTAATCGCTCAAATATTTCTGCTTTAACACCTTACCGGGGAAGCTCATACTTTTTCTGTTTGAGATAACTCCGCCTGCGTCCGTTCTGCAAACAACATTATCGCCGTCAATTTTCGTAACGGTAAAAATCAGCAAGCCGTTATTTACAAGGATTTTGTCGCCAACCGACATCTCCTTTGCAAGCTCCTTATAGCTTACGGATACTCTGTTCTCATCGCCCATAATATCCTCGGCGGTAAAGGTAAACGTGCCGCCCTCTTTAAGAGTGCATTGTCCGTCCTTAAAAAGTCCGACACGGTATTCGGGGCCTTTTGTGTCAAGCATAAGCGCAAGCGGCTTGTTAGCCTTTTCACGAACTGATTTCAAAAGGTCAATTCTTCTCTGCTGTTCCTCGTGCGTGCCGTGTGAAAAGTTAAGCCTTGCGACATTCATTCCTGCCTCAAGCATTTTTTGCAGGGTTTCTTCGTTGTCGCAAGCAGGACCTACGGTGCATACAATCTTCGTTTTTCTCATAGTCAATCCTCTTCTTTCTTTAATGAGGGCCTATCAAAAAAAGGACAAAACCGCAGTTCTGCCCCCTATCATATAAAATGACAACAGTATAAATAAGTCGATTTCGACCTATGACAGACTCCACCACATATACTGCGCAATTATTTTAACACGGTATATAATCGGTTGTCAATTTATATTATTGTCGAAAATCAAAGCCTGTATTCCACCTATTTTATGTAATATAACCGCCGTCAGCAATACTTTTTTATTTCAAGCACAAGTCTGCCTTTTTTAGTCGTCTTGACCTCGCCAGAAAGGATAAATCTTCCGTATCCACGAACGGTTACAATATCGTTGTCGCTAACTGTTTTCGAAGCGGAAAGAGTTAAAACGGAATTTATAAACACCCGTTCCGAAGCAATGAGCTTTGACGCCTCGCTTCTTGAAAAATTGTAGACCGCACCGATAATAACATCAAGCCTTTTAGACGCCGCAAAGACAGTCAACACCTCAAATTTTTCAGCCGTATTCTCGGGAATTAAAGACCGTTTCGCCACAACGCTTGTGTGCCGAACTCTCGTAAGATTTTCACAGATATAGTCCGCAATATTTTCAAGGCAAATAACATATCCGCATTTGCCGTCAACGATAATATCGCCCACGGTTTCACGCTTAATTCCGAGGTTCATAAGCGAGCCTAAAAAATCCCTGTGCGTCAGCTCGTCGGCAAATTTCTCGTTAAGCGGCTCGATTTTAACGCAAGCAATGGGGAAATCGTCATTTTTGACAGCCTCGCCGAAGCCTGCCACCACCCTTTGTGCACCGTCATATCCGCCAAAGAGAACGCACGGCAGATACATCTTTTTAAGTCCGCTCTGTTCGGGCAAAGTCAAAAACGGCGAAAAGGTGCTGTACCCTCGCTCATAAGCCCTGTTATAAAGTTCTTCAAATCTTTTTTCAAGCATAATATCACTGTTCATTTCAAATTTCAAAATAATGATAACATAAAGCCCGATATATCGCAAGGGTTGTCCGCAATCCGCAAAAGTTGGTAGCGACAGTGAGCCGTCGTGAGGGTGTTCACAACCGAACAGGCGAGCCGAGCGTGATTTTTGCGGAAAAGGAGGAGTTGCATAGTGAGTGAGAGACAGCCAAAGGCTGTTGCGAACGATACGGTGCAAACGACGACGTACCGTAGGGATAGGGCTCGCCCCTGTCCGCAGGAAATTTGATTTATAATCACATTTACGGACAACCGCAAGGGTTGTCCCTACGGTTCAATATGATTTTCAAATTTGATAATAGCCGTATAAAAACCTTAAAATTTAATTATATACGGTAGGGCGGGGGCTTGCTCCCGCCGTTAAATCACAACAAATTAA
>ERZ1034998.1858-NODE-1858-length-12089-cov-3.971082_pt1 | contig 12089 bp, 8 predicted proteins | sample MGYA00520621_ERZ1034998 | MGnify/ENA primary metagenome ERZ1034998 (study PRJEB33766, sample SAMN09781748) | gut metagenome | biome: gut microbiome | host: Homo sapiens | place: Madagascar | study: EMG produced TPA metagenomics assembly of the PRJNA485056 data...
ATAAGCTTTTTCTTATACTTAACTTGTGAAACAACATCAAAAGTCCGTTCACGCTTGTGTTTTTCCACTTATTATGTACTTCTTACAAGTCTGATCCGTACTGCAATTATCCATCACAACCCGGGTTCCACACACCGCACGTTCCGCATGCATATAGCCAGCCACTGCACATCATACTTACTCACAACCCGGCATCCAACGCACTACTTGCATCAGCACCCAGCACACTACTTGCACGACATCCGGCTCCAGACGATCAGCGGCTTAAATCATCCCTCACACGCATATAATACGACGCAAATTCCTGGGTAATCAATTTGTTTCGTATCATCAGATTGAGTGTCTCCTTAAACTCCGCATAACTGACTGTCGAATGCGCCAGATTGTCAAGTGTCTTGCTGATCCGGTCTGCATACCCATTTGCATCAATCACATTATCCCGCAACAGAATATTGGATTTGTACGCTTCTTTAAAAAAAACATTCACCTTGTTCGACATCGTAACCCGGTCATCCACCTGAAAAGGAACACCGAGCAGATCAAAAAGAGCTGCTGCCGAACGGTTTGTGACATAGATTTCATTTCCAATGCCATACAGGTTTTTGTATGCTGACAGATCATCGACCACTGTGCTGTGCGTATAATCCGGCAAATACGGACGGAACATATCCGCAATCACACTGCTGCTCTTATACGCCGCATAGTCCATATCTTCATTGACCTGTTGCTTCTTCAGATATGTAATCTCCTTGATCTGGTAAACCGGAATCGTGATATGCCGCGGTTCCTGCTCGAGCAGCAAAAGATGGAAATTTTTCTTTTCCACCCATATATAGGCCGGTGTCTGGTTAATATGAAGCTTTTCCGAATGATCCACAAAGATCATACGATGATCGCGCCGCACCTTGAATTTGTGCATTGCTTTCTTAACCTTCTTCCGGTCGTATATCGTGACTGTATCCTGAGTGAGTGGAATAAACTGTGCAGCTTCCGCAGCATCTTCTCCCTCCGGATATCCCGCATCCGCAGCCCGGTAGTTCTTTCGCTTCACAAATACCGGCGACTTCATATGATCAACGCGCTTATCCGCATCCTGCGTCCTCACACGCCCGGAACGTGTTGTACCACGTTTTTCCACATTTTCTGCATGATTGGCAACACCACCCTGTATAATTAACGTCTGCGCCAATGTAATCACGATAAATACACAGACGGCTGCCGCAAAAATAAGCAGAATCTGCCGGAACACGATTGCACACACAACCGCGCCGACAGCTCCAATCCCAAACAGCAAAGCCGAAAGCACGATGGCTCTCGCTTTTGCTGTTCCATATTTAATTGTATTCAGACATTTTCGTATCATTCTTTCTACACCTGATATACCGTGTGCCCTGCTGCATACCAAACATCAGCCAGTCTCTCGCCACAGCCCGCCGGTTATCCTCCAGCCCTACGCCTTATATACAACCTTACGGAAATTCTTCTTTCCCTTCTTCAGCACAAACTCATCCGCGAAATCATCCGGTGTGAATACCTTCTTCACATCTGTGATCTTCTCGCCATTTACAGAGACGCCGCCCTGCTCGATCGCACGTCTTGCCTCGCTCTTCGATGCAGCAAGTCCTGCCTGCACAATGATTGACATCAGATCAGCCTGTCCGTCATTGAAGAGATCTGCTGTGATCTCAGCCACCGGCATATTCTCTGTATTTCCACCGCCGAAGATATTCTTCGCTGCGTCGAGTGCTTTCTTCGCCTCTTCCTCGCCATGTACAAGCGAAGTAAGCTCATAAGCCAGAATCTCCTTTGCCTTGTTCAGTTCGCTTCCTTCCCAGCGCTCCATCTCCTGGATCTGCTCGAGTGGAAGGAATGTGAGCATCTTCAGGCACTTGATGACATCTGCATCATCAACATTTCTCCAGTACTGGAAGAACTCATAAGGCGTTGTCTTATTCGGGTCAAGCCATACAGCACCCTTCTGTGTCTTACCCATCTTTTTGCCTTCGGAATTTAAGAGCAATGTGATTGTCATCGCATGTGCATCTTTGCCAAGCTTTCTACGGATCAGCTCTGTACCGCCCAGCATGTTTGACCACTGGTCATCGCCACCAAACTGCAGATTACAGCCATACTTCTGAAACAATGCATAGAAATCGTAACTCTGCATAATCATATAGTTGAACTCCAGGAAACTAAGTCCCTTCTCCATACGCTGCTTGTAACACTCAGCCGTCAACATACGATTGACGGAAAAATGTGCACCAACTTCACGCAGTACTTCGATATAATTCAAATCCAGCAGCCAGTCCGCATTGTTTACCATCAGCGCTTTTCCATCCGAAAAATCGATAAACCGGCTCATCTGCTTCTTGAAGCAGTCACAGTTATGCTGGATTGTCTCCTTCGTCATCATCTGACGCATATCCGTTCTTCCGGACGGATCACCGATCATCGCGGTGCCGCCGCCGATCAGAGCAATTGGCTTATTGCCGCCCATCTGCAGACGCTTCATCAGACAGAGCGCCATAAAATGTCCTACGTGCAGGCTGTCTGCGGTTGGATCAAATCCAATATAGAAAGTTGCCTTTCCTTCATTGATCAGACGGCTGATCTCCTCTTCGTTTGTCACCTGTGCAATCAAGCCTCTTGCTACCAGTTCTTCGTACAATGTCATCTTTCTTTCCTCCAAAATATAATATAGTACCGCCCTCGCATACGCGCGGCGGCAGGTCGTCGAAAGCGTCCCAAATCATTCGCTGTGTTCATGATGCTTTCTCCTAAATAAGGACATAAAAAAACGTCCTTATAAAACTATAAGGACGAAGCATACTCCGTGTTACCACCTTATTTCACGCTTACCTCACGATAAACGCCTTTCCAAGTATGGAATCCATACTTCAGCACTGATAACGTGTGCCACTCCGTCTACCCCTACTTGATAAATATTCAGGGAGCAGCTCCGAGATGTATTCATGCTTCCGGCTTACCGCGCCTCTCATCCACCGGCTGCTTTCTGTGGCAGCTTCCCACAAGCACTACTTGTTCTCTTCCTCGCTTTTACTATCATTCACAATGATAATTTAATTATACTTGAAACCACCCATTTTGTCCAGTTTTTTCTGTCACACCCATCCGTGCATACACACATCCATCCAGCCCGGCAGCCATCCGGCTTCGTACATCCATTCACACGCACCCGCTCTAGCAATACCCCTTATCAAACGTAATCACCGCGTAGAACGTCTCCTTCTTCCCGGCCAGCTTCTTCTGGATCTCATCCTTGATCTGCGCTTCCGTCTTCCTGCACTCATATGGTACCAGCACATCGAAAATCAGATTCGTATGCGTCGGACCGGATACAATCCGGAAGTCATGCATAGTAAGCCCCGCATCGATCTCACGCAGAATCTCGATCATCATATCGCGGCAGACATTTGTCTTCTCGTCATTGTAGTCGACCGGATCCATATGAATCGTCATATGTACTTGCAATTCATCATAGATATTCCGCTCTAACTCATCGATAGCGTCATGGATCTCCATGATATTATCGTGGCAGTCCACTTCCACATGTACGCTGCCAATCAGATTGCCCGGACCATAACTGTGGATGATCAGGTCATGCATGCCATGGCAGAACATATTCTCCGACACAAGCTCCCGGATTTTCTTCACAAGCTCTTCATCTGCCGGCTGTCCGAGCAGCTGATCGACCGTATCCTTCACGATACCAAAGCCTGAAATCATAATCATCACAGACACAACAATTCCCATGATGCCATCGATCGGAAGGTCGGAAAATGCCGACATCACGAGCGCGATCATCGTCGCGAGCGTCGCATACACATCACTAAAACTGTCTTTCGATGTCGCTATCATGATTGAAGAAGAAAGCTTTGTTCCAAGCTTCCGGTTCATGATTCCCATGCCAATCTTCACCAGAATCGAAAGGACAAGCACGCAAAGTGCAACTACCGAAAATGTCACGCGATCCGGGTGCAGCACTTTCATCACCGAACTCTTCAACAACTCAAAGCCGACAACCAGAATCGCTGCGGCTATGATCAACGACGTCAGGTACTCCATCCGTCCATGTCCAAACGGATGATCCCGGTCGGCCGGTTTTGCCGCCATCTTATAGCCAAACATCGTCACGATGCAGGTTGCACAATCCGACAGGTTATTCACACCATCCGATACGATGGAAATGGAACCTGCCGCAAGTCCGATTGCAAGCTTGCTTCCAAACAGAAGAATATTGCAAACGATTCCAACGATCGAAGAAAAAAATCCATACCGTTTACGGACATCCGGCCGCTCGATGTCATCCGCATCCTTTATACACTTATGAACCAAAAACTCAAGCACGTTCCTCTAACTCCTTTATCTTTCTACAATAATTCACAGTTCCGACCCCCATCGCCATAAATACGAAAAACAGCGGTGTTGTAATCGGCTGATTCAGATTCAATACACTCTGTGCAAAATACGCAACCGTCGCTGCCAGGCACACACAGATCCACGCATGCTCCTTTGCATGCTTCCACATATACACGATGCTGCTTCCTACAAGTGCCAGGTAAGAAAGCAGTCCCAGGATACCGGTTGTAAACAAATATTGCAGCAGCTCATTATGCGCATTGTCATAGACTTTTCCGGTTACCTGCACCATTTCATTGTAACATGCGGCTTTCAAAGTCACACGCACCGATTCATTTCCATAGCCAAACAGCTTATTTACAAATGGCGCATCCCCATAGACTTCTACGATCTTCCGCCAGATATATCCGCGGTAGCTGCCCCACTTATCGTCGAACGTAAGCAGAGAAGGACCCGTGACCGCCAGTACGATCACAGCAATCACGCCAAGTGTCACGCATGCACCACAGGCAATCAGCACAATCTTCTTTTTGTTCCATGTTGCGATCCGTGTACCAAACTTCGCATGCAAGATACACACGACTACACACACGAGCAGTGAGACCGCACATAAAAAACATGCGATATCCAGCCGGTTTAACGCGATTGCAAGCCCACCCCGCTTCTTGTCATAGCGTGTGTGCGCATATTTGTTGATGAACCCAAGTACGAGATTTCCCGCAAATATCAGGAACAGACCAAACGTTCCATACCGGACTTTTCCCTGCAGAAAAGCAAGGATAAAAAGCACCGCTACCCCCGCAGTGATCCCCAGGAATACACTGTCACTGTTTGCAATCAGGATGTTACATCCGGCTGCTATAAGCAGGATCCCGGATATCACGCGGTATCCCCAGTTTTTACAGAAAATAAACACTGCCAGGAAAACCGGTATCGCGATAGAAAGAAAACTCGCGTACATATTGATATTTCCAAATGTCGATATAAACTTCGTATATTGTTTCTCTGCGATATTGTACCGCAGGTTCAGAAAGTCATGCTCCATGTGCTGCCCGATTGCCACCGCAAATGCAAATGCACTTGCCGCCGCAAAGAACAAAAAGACAAACATCTGCGGATGAAATCTCTGTGCCAGGACAACTACCATCACGATCAGAATCAGGTACATACAAAGCCCCATATCTCTGCCCTGGGATCCATAGAACGCATCCTTCTTGTCGTCTGCGACAAGCCATGCAAAAAAGTTTGCCATAAGGAACGCGACAGCCCAAAACTCCGGCCTTAGAAACCGCGTCCGCCCAGTGTCTGTCACGAGCAAAGAATCATAATGATAATAATTTTTCAAGCTCGTTTCCACCACATACCCAATCAGCGCAAGTGCCAGGTACACACCTGTCGCATACAGAAAGAAATGGTATTTCGTAATCGTGATATTAAAATAATGATCATCATAGATAATCGGATAAATACCAAAAACAAGAAGCGCATACACATAGGATGCAACATCCATCACGCGCACGCCGGTACAATATCCAAGATTGTCTGATTTTGATTTTGATTTGCTGCTCATTCGTATCTGCTCCCATCTGATTAGACTGTTTCCAATTATAGCAATTTCTTTTCGAAAAATCCATGATTATTTCCGCACAACGCAAAAAAAGAAGAGAATCGATATTCTCTTCTTTTTCGTAATGCGGGAGATGGGACTTGAACCCACACGACGTTGCCATCACTAGATCCTTAGTCTAGCCTGTCTGCCAATTCCAGCACTCCCGCATTCTCTTGCGTGTCGCTCACGCTCAACGCAAGACATATAATATCATTTTGAAATTCACTTGTCAACTACTTTTTTCAAAAAATTTGTCGAAAAATCCTGACCAAACTTCTGTTACCGCCTGATATAAGAAAAGCGATTTTCCGACCGGATTCCACCATAATTCATAGCCGGTGCAGCACTCCCCTTTTCCACAAGTACAACCTGGATCCCTTCGAGCCGCTTTGCAAGCCCGGATGTTCCGGCGGGTGCACCATTACGCGCCCAGCCAAGCCAGCCATAAGACTGCGCATGCACGCGGTAATATACATCATAGTGCTGCGCCATCTCCCCGGTCAATGCAATACAGATCCCTTCGAGTCGTTTTGCCTCGCCGCTCGTTCCACTCATCCGGCCATCCCTGCGCCAGGTATCCGGATTGTCCGGATTTTCCTGCCATCCATACGTCTGAACATGGGTTGTGTACACAACACTGCCTGAATAAGGCTTATTGGTAAGCTTGATACAGATACCCTCGAGTCGTTTTGCTTCCCCACTTGTTCCACTCATCTGACCATTGTATCTCCAGCCCTGCCAGCCATACGTCTGGACATGCGTACGCGTAAGTATATTACACTGGTTTTCCCCCGGAATCTGCGGATTCTGACTATCTGTCGAGTTCTGGTTCAACACCGGAGCCAGTCCCGGAAGCGCAATATACGTCTCTGACCGGTGCACATAGGCCGTTGCATTGACACCCGCATAGTCCAATCCCGGTGCAACGCTCCCCTTCGGCAGCACAACAATCTGGATACCTTCCAGTCTTTTTGCATATCCGCCGGAACCGGCAGGCGCACCATTCTTCGCCCATCCAAGCCAGCCATATGTCTGCGCATGCACACGATAAAACACATCATACTTATCCCGGTCAGCCCCTGTCAGTCTGATCTTGATTGCTTCTAAGCGCTTTCCTTCTGCTTCTGTTCCACTCAGGTCTCCATTTGATGCCCAAGGCAGCCACCCATACGTCTGGCAATGCGTCGTATACTGGACTCCAAGATCCGCGTCCCCGCTCACCGTGATCATAATACCCTCGAGCCGCTTTCCTTCTGCATTGGTTCCGCTTAAACGTCCATTTGTAACTGCACTCTGCCAGCCATACGTCTGGACATGCGTGCGATAAGACACTGTAATGTCCGCCTGTTTTTCCGGAGCACGCACTTCCACGGTACAGACTGCTTTTAGATTATTTGTCCGTTTCCGAACCGTAATCTGTGTTTTTCCTGCACCGACAGCAGTCACCGTCCCATCTGCGTCTACCGTTGCAACCCGGATATCGCCGGACACATAGGAAAGACTCCGGTCCGTCACGTCCGCCGGTGAAAATACCGTGCGGATCGTAGCAACAGGATTGCTGGCGAGATCAAGAACAATCGAAGGATTTTCCAGCGAGATTGCATCCGCCTCCACGACTGTTTTTACAGAATTATAATCAACCGGGCACGCAGGTGCCAAAGTATCATAATAATCATGCGGTGTATGCGATTCCTTTGAAGTTCCATCATACGCCATCATCGTCGCATCTGATTTTGCCATATATGCATACCGGGACAAACCGGTATCCCCCCATGTCATGTCGACATTGTACCACCGGTCACCAAGCTTTGTACGGTTCCATGCATGCGATTGACTCGTCACAGAAACTGTGCGGAGCCCGCCTGCATTTGTGATTGCACTATACAGCTTCGCATAACCGGCACACACAGACTTCTGCGTCATCACAGCACTGTAAAGCGACTGGTTAAAAATATCGCTGACACCGGTCTGGTCATAAGAGACATTGTCACATACAATATCACACGCTTTCTTCATCTTCTTATATTCTGTCGTCTGCGCTGCAACCTCCTGCGCCCAGCCATCCACAATACGGAAGATCTCAGAAGACATATCCGAACGGGAATCGCCATCCGCAAACGTGTCATAGACCTTGATATACACGACTTTACTATTATAATAAAGTCCATTCGCCAGGAAATAATACTCCGGATTCTGATAATTAAAGATATAAACCAGCGCAGACAGATCTTCCTTGGACATATTATCATGGGAAAACGGTCCGATTCCATAGACTGCCTTGCCATTTACCATCAATTTCGTGATGTCGGCCCGGGTATTCATATACCGTTCACACATGGCCGCCATCGCATCGTAGATACTCTGCCATTCTTCGTTCATATTCTCATAGCAATACGTATCTCCGTATCGATCCCAGTCCGACCGGTTCACAGCCGAAAACAACGTACTGTCATCGCCATTGCTATAGACCGCCTGTTCCGATGCATCGAGTTCTCCATAGCTTTCGTCGATTTCCACTGCCTCGATCGGGAGCAGATCTCCAGTCGGAAGCTCCTGCTCCTCCGCATGTACACGCACCGGAACCATCAGCATCGAAACCATACAGACAACTGCCAGGATCCAGCTTAAAATTTTCTTTTCTTTTGCAATTTTCAAAGATACAACCTCCATTTCCAGGCTGTCACATTACGCCTGTCTGTATTATAACAAAACCCGCTGTCAAAAGACAACGGGTTTTTATAATAGACGGATAAATTATGCGAGCTTGCTCTTTGCAACCTCTACTACCTTTGTGAAGCCTTCTGGATCGCTGATTGCCATCTCGGAAAGCATCTTTCTATTCAGATCTACACCTGCAAGCTTCAGACCATACATCAGCTTGCTGTAGGAAAGTCCGTTCATTCTGGCTGCAGCATTGATACGAGCGATCCAGAGCTGTCTGAACTGTCTCTTTCTCTGCTTTCTGCCAGCATAAGAAGATGTAAGGGCTCTCATCACTGACTGCTTTGCTACTCTGTACTGCTTTGATCTTGCTCCCTTGTATCCTTTTGCGAGCTTCAATGTTCTATTATGTCTCTTCTTAGCGCCTACGCCGCCTTTAATTCTTGCCATCGTTCATTCCTCCTAATATCCTATAAATATGGTAAAATCTTCTTCATAACTTTGCTGTTTGTAGCGTCAGTCATAGTTGCTTTTCTAAGATTTCTCTTTCTCTTTGTAGACTTCTTAGTAAGAATGTGGCTCTTGTAAGCCTTATTTCTCTTAAGCTCACCTGTTCCTGTCTTCTTAAAACGCTTTGCAGCTGCTCTTTTTGTCTTTAACTTTGGCATTTCTTTTCCTCCTTAAAAATCATGCATATGCATGGTGATTTCTTATTTATATGAATTTAACGTTTTTCAGCTAAAAACATGATCATACTTCTGCCTTCAAACTTTGCCGGCTTATCGATGACTGCGACATCGGAAAGCATCTCTGCAAAAGAATCTAAGATTGCCTTTCCATTGTCTGTATGTGCAAGCTCTCTGCCCCGGAACCGGAGTGTAACTTTCACTTTATCGCCCTTGGTCAGGAACTTCCTGGCCATGTTTGCCTTTGTATTCAGATCGTTTCCATCGATATTCGGTGATAAACGTACTTCCTTTATGTCAATGATTCTCTGTTTCTTCTTTGCTTCCTTCTCGCGGCGGGTCTGCTCATAACGGAACTTACCGTAATCCATAATCTTGCAAACCGGTGGCTTCGCAGTCGGAGCAATCTTGATCAAGTCTACACCCTGCTCATCTGCCAGCTTCTGTGCATCCTTCGCTGACATGATACCAAGCTGTTCTCCTGTCTCACTTACGACACGGACTTCCTTGTCACGAATCTGTTCATTAATCATTAAATCGCTAATAATATACACCTCCCTCGGGTACCGCCCCTCGCATCTGCTCGGTGGCATTAAAAAAGTGGATAGACAAACTATCCACACACTGTTATAATAAGAAATCTATATGACCCGCATCCTGTGATGCATACTCTTACTATAGTAACCCGAGTCGCCAGCGCGCTAAGGTGAGAGTGGATACTCTGCTTTCATCAACATACTTGCATACTATAGCATGCAAGTATGGAGTTGTCAATAGTTTTTTCAGAATTTTTATACACAAATCAGTTTCTTCGGTGACGATGCCATATTCCGGTAGCCATCCTCCGTCACAACGATCATATCCTCGATCCGCACACCGAACTTCCCAGGCAGGTAGATTCCCGGCTCCACCGTGATCACGACACCCGGCTTTAATACAGCATCACATTTCATAGAAAAACGCGGCTCCTCATGGATAAAAAGCCCTACGCTGTGTCCGAGCCCATGTCCGAAATAGCCTCCATACCCTGCTTCCGCTATCATATCTCTTGCAACCTTATCTACGTCCGAGCAAACCATCCCCGGTCTGATGGCTGCAAGTGCCGCAAGCTGTGCCCGAAGTACGGTATCATACACCTTCTTCTGCTCCGCATCCACCTGCGATCCAATATGGATCGTCCGCGTCATATCCGAACAATACCCCTGATACATACAACCAAAATCCATCGTCAGGAAATCGCCTTCTTCCAAAACTTTTGGCTGTGGCATCGCATGTGGCAGACTGCTGTTTTTCCCGCTTGCCGCGATCGTATCGAAACTTGTTCCTTCCGCACCGCGCAGCCGCATCTCATATTCAAGCTGCAATGCCACGCGCTGTTCGGTAAGCCCGTCCTTCCAGTTCTCCCGGATGAACTTCACGATCTCTGTAAATGCTTCATCCCCAATCTGCTCCGCCCGCGCGAGCCTTACAATCTCATCCTCTGTCTTCACTTCCCGATATGCATTTACCGCATCTTCGAGCGGCACAAATTCTACCTGCACCTTTGGTAATTCCTTCGCAAATGTATCGACGAAAGCCCGGTACTGCATATAGGAAATCTCTTTGTTCTCAAATCCGATGCGAAGTGTAGATCCTTCTTTTACACCAGAAGCCTTCTGCCAAAGCCCGGCAATCGTCTTCGAATACCCATCATGCCCGATATCAATACAGGCAAACTCCGGTGCCTCAATCTGCACCTGCTCCGTATACCGGCTATCTGTCAGGATATACTGTGCGTCAGCAAATGCCACAAGCATCCCTGTATGCCCCCGATAACCAGATATATGATGGATATTGTAACCATCCGTTAAAATCAATATATGCAAATCTTTGTTTTGTATCAGCTGTGTCAGTTGTGTGTTCATAGATATTGCCTCCTATTGCATCCTTTTCCATAAAACAACCGTATCAGACGAGTCAATCTGTTCATAATGCATCTCTGACAATTCAAGAGATAACTCTGTTTCTGAAATTGTCAATATATAATCATTATCCTGAAAATCAAACATGTCTCCCTTATCCGCAAAAACATGTATCGGATAATCCCGCATAATAAATTGCAAGTAGCAAATAAATTCTTTCTTTTCTTCCGCATAAAAATACAGATTATTTTCCACGCCCATATCACATATTTTCTCAGCAAGGGCTTCCTCTTTTTCAGTCTGCTCTGACATACCAATTATACTATGTAAACTGTATTGTGCGCAGAAAAAACCAATCCATAAAATAATTGCTGTCACCATTGGAACACATTTTGTAAAAATGTTTTTTTCTTTCCGATCTGTCACCATCTTAAATATACACGCAACAAGCAATGTCACTAATGCCACTGCTCCGATGCTGAAATCATATTCAAAAAGCGGATAAGAGATTGCAGGACACATAATGAATATATGCTTTTTGGGTGCATCATATGGCATATTCATAGAAACAATCCATGCAAGTGCAATATATGCCACAAACATCCATGTCTCAATTTTAAAACCTGTATCTTCTTTTGCGAGTCCTGACAAAGTAAATACAAGAATTGGGCTTAATGCAAAATCAAAATATCGCCCATAAATCAACAAATCAAACCGAGATTGAAAATTCAGCAAAAAGATGGTTGCAATCGCCATTGATGCCAGACATGCAAAAAATAAGAACAACCATATCTCCAGATTTTTCGTCACTTTCTTTTGCTTGATACAACAGTTTAGCTCCTTTACAAGTGC
>ERZ1034998.1863-NODE-1863-length-12074-cov-15.490640_pt1 | contig 12074 bp, 7 predicted proteins | sample MGYA00520621_ERZ1034998 | MGnify/ENA primary metagenome ERZ1034998 (study PRJEB33766, sample SAMN09781748) | gut metagenome | biome: gut microbiome | host: Homo sapiens | place: Madagascar | study: EMG produced TPA metagenomics assembly of the PRJNA485056 data...
GAGTTTTAGCTGCAACAAGTTTGAGTTCACCCTTTTCATCACGGCAAACAAGTTTAATGTCAGCAGCAGCCTTGTCGCCGGCAACATATTCGGTAATGGCGTCAGCCTCAAAACTTACTTTACCACCGTGAACATTTCCTTCAGCCAAAGTGAAAGTATCCGTATAACGTCCTTCTTCCATTTTCTGGTTGAGGACAAAGAGTACGATACCCTTTGTATGGACTGCCTTTCCGTCAGCTACAGGATAAACGACGATTGCCTGATTGTCAATGCTTCCAGGAACGCAGAGATACTCACGGCAGATTTCAGCAACCTTAACTCCATTTGCCATCACATTGTAAACTCTTGAATCTGTAAACTGTTCCACTGTCATCGGAGTGATGGCCTTAGGCATGTTTGCCGGATCCGGAGTAGCTTCCTGCTCGATGCGCACTCTCTTCTTTTCTGTCTGAAGAGTTACTGTAACAGTAGTGGAGCGCATTTCGTAAGCTTCATTCTTGTCAACAAGCACCTTTACGGTATTGCCGTCAAGAGAGACATGACACCAAGTCTCGTCACCTTTGGTAACTTCTGCCTTGAAGCCTTCCATATTAGCTGTAACTGTGAAAGTTTTCTCCTCACCGAATGAAGAAAAAACCAGCTGTGTTTCAGAAACTGAAAGTTCAGGCTTTGTTTCCGTTTTTTTCTCCGGCTTATTCTCTTTTGAGCAGGATACGGCTAAGCCGAGCACAGCCAAAACTGAAAGAACGATTGTCTTAAAATTCAAATGTTCCATAGTTAAATGTATTAATTATTAATAATGTGTTTTATTTCTCACCTCTAATCTGCTGGCGTTTCACTACAATATTTGCAAACCAGTCATAAAGGTCGTTGTCTTCTTTGTAAGAAGACACTTTAAGGTCATTGACCATACAATCTCCGATGTAATATGCAAGTGGCAGGCTGTCCAATGCGCCACATTTTTGGAATGCATCCATATAGTCATGGAGTCGGTCTGCACGATAATCCGGATTTGACCTCAATGCTCTCTCGTCAAACTCCACTTCGAGATACATGCCTCTCTCCTTGGCGAACTCGCACACTTTCGGCAGATATACCGAATCCGGTTTCTGCTGATAGAAGAAGTAGTTTGGCTGCTGGTATGCAACATCAAACTTGAGTTCTTTCCACTCTCCATGTCCGTCCGAGCCCCAGTAAGGGATCCAATAGAACTTATATCCGAGAGACCTCATGTAGTCACCTACCTGATGGACAATGGTACGGCTGTGAGTTGCTTCCTCTGCGACCCAATAGAATCCAGCCAGTTCGAGATTCTTGTAGTTCTTTGACTTGAAAATTTTTATCACTTCATCGATATACCATTTGCAGGCCTCGATTCTGTCTTCATCATTGTCGAAATCCAAATCCTTTCCATTCAACTGTCCCCAATCCTTCTGTCCCGGAATCGGTTCGGGCAATGTGACTATAACCTGACGTTTATGCTTAGGCTCTCCTATCTGCGCCTTGACTTCATCTATACATTCTTCCAGAGCAGAGCAGGCACGGCCATCGACAAAATAGCATTGTGCAAGTTCTTCCCATTCCACCTTTCTGCACGGAAGCGGCTCATAATAAGAGGCATAGGCTCTACCTTTCCCGTTTTTGAATTCCAGAAAAAGGAAGCCGTCAAACATCCAGTGAAGTTTTCCGTGGGCATCTTCATATGCGACACTGCTCATGCACTGGTCATGATTCCAAGTCGTTTTTCTGTGCACACCGCCATAGTACATCAGAACCATATCTCCGATATTGCCTTCAGTAGTGAGCGGGCTATCGCCAGGCCTGCGGTCAGAAGTACCACAAGAAAAAATCAGTACAGGTATAATCAATAAGATCAATAAAATCTTCTTCATGTGTAAATCCCATTATGGTTATAAATTAATCCTCTCCCCTTCTGCGCTGCCTTTCAACAATCATTGAACAGATTTCGTGATACAAGTCATTGTCCTGCTTGTACTCAGAAGTCTTGAGAGAGTGCACCATACAGTTACTCTGATAGTACGCAATCTTGTTCTTAGTCGTCACGCCATAAGCCTTGAACGCCCTGAGATAATCTCGGACACGGTCCGCCCTGTAATCTCCAGGTTTATTGTTGTAAAGGGCATATTCGTCAAATTCCATTTCCAAGTCCATTCCTTTTGAAGAAGCGTAGTTCATAATTGACTTGAAATGCGAATCATAGTCCGGCTTTACCTGAGGAAAAGCGTAATTAGGCTGAAGGAATGCCGTATCGAATTTCATGTTTTTCCATTCGCCCATTCCATCTGCACCCCAATAAGGGATCCAGTAGAATTTGAGCTTCTTGCTCTTGATGTAATCAGCAACGGCCGGAATGTAATCCCTGTTGTTTGTCAGTTGTTCCGCCACGTAATAGATGCCGTCAAGAGCGAGATATTTTGCATTCAATTTATTAAAGCGGCTGATAACCTCGTCCACATACCATTTGCTTGCCTCCACGCGGTCAGCTTTCACGGAAAAGTTCATTGTCTTGCCTGAAAGCGCACCCCAGTTCGTCTGCCTATAGAACGGGACCGGAAGGAAAATGACGACTCTTCTTTTGTAAACTGGAACTGACACTCTTTGAATGGCATTACCGACCTCTTTATCAAGACGGGCAATTGGTCCGTCGGCAGCAAAATACTTATCAAGAATCTTTGTCCAGTCACTCTTGTTCGCACCCTTTTCGTTCGGCTGAGGATTGCTCGGATCATCGAAACCGCTTTCGAAATAATGTCCTCCACCATCTGAAGTTTCAAGGAAGAGGAAGGAATCGAACAGCCAATGCTCTTTGCCGTTCCTGTCTTCATAAACGACATTTGAGCGCAACTGTTCAGGAGTCCAATCGCTCATGCCTATCCGGTGAGAACCTCCGTAGTACATAAGGGCCATGTCAGAAACCGGTCCGTCCATCATTACGTTTTCATCAGAATTGTCACCGTAATTGGCAATGACGAGATAACGATAATCCTTTCCCGCATAGGCTAAAACTATAGGGCACGTTTTGGTAAGGTCCAGGACGAACGGATTCTCAGAAGGATTTTTCATTGTCACGCCCTCCTCCAGGATGAGGTTCAGTTCCACATGTGACGGAACCACACCTTCAGCAAAATCCAGCGTGACTTTTTTCCGCTGATTGTCGATCGCCATATGAGACGGCTTGGTCTGTCCGGGGAATTTTATATCCAGAATCATTTCTTCCGGACATCCTACTTCCTGCGAACCGTTTGTTGTCCCCGCCTCTTTACTGCATGAAACAGCAAAGAGCGCGGACAACGTCAAAACACCTATTATTTTAAACAAACGCATAACGTTATTTTTCCAAAACAGGAACCAAAAGGATATATCCTAATTTTTCGCTGACATTACTTGTTGAACGAAGTGCCAAAGGAAGCACATACTCCTTCACTGCAATCGACTGGAAAGATCCGATTGCCGCACCGTCAAACTCAATTGAACTTGAGACAGAAACATCTTTGGCCGCGAAGTCAAAATGAGTTTCTTTGATGGTATAGCAGTTCTCATCCAAAAGCTTATAGGAAGTACCGTTCTCTTCATTTAATTTTTCGAGAAGCTGCTCATCTACAACCACATCGACTGAAGCGGAAGTCTGACCTATACCGGCCTTATAGACTGTAAACGTAACATCCGCATAGTCTCGTTTGCTGACATTGATGACCTGAGTACCGCTATTGAGAAAATATACCTGGTCATCGCACATTCCTTCGAGTCTGTTATCCTCACACGAAGCGGACATGAACAGTCCCAAAGCGAACGCCGAAATTATTTTTATAAAATTTTTCATGACAATATCTATTGTTGTTTACCAACCCTGATTCTGTGTAAAATGCTTCATTTCCTCAAGCTGTTTCTTTCCGATCGGGAACAGATAGTGCTTGGTCTCGAAGTTGAGAGGCTGACAAATCTTTGAAGTACGTGTCCAGGATGACTCGTAGTCTTCAGCAGTGAGGTCCAGTCCATAACAAGGGCCATTTGCCTCTTTGTCCGCTATCATCCATGTACGGAGGTCATAGTAGCGGAATCCTTCATACGAAAGTTCAACCATTCTCTCCTGACGGATCCATTTGCGGAGTTCCTCTCTGCTGTTTACCACATTCGGGTAGCAATCCTCAAGCTTAGCTTCGATGCCGGCTCTCTTTCTGATGAGATTCAGATATTTGAGAGCTTCTGCTGCATCTCTTTCAGGCTTTTCGTTACAAGCTTCCGCATAGTTGAGATAAATCTCGGCCAACCTCATATAAGACCATGTTAGTGAGCCCCATACGTTCTTTCTGGTATCGACTGTAGGGTCAGTAAACTTGGTAAACAGGAATCCTGTCTTCACATAGTCACCACTTGGATGAGCATAAGTTGAAGTACCGCCAGTGAAGAAAGTAACAGGTTTATACTGCGGTTTGGTTCCATCTGCGTGAATCCAATACATTCCGTTGAAGAAAATGGATGCGTAGAAACGTCCGTCTCTGCCCTTCATGCTGTTATGCACCTTGATTCCCTTGTCCTTATGCGTAGGATGAAGCCATCCGTCAGTAAATCCGTCAGCCTGATAGCCTGAGGTAGGGTCAATGATCGGTTTCGCGCCATTGTCCGTATAACCGACAACAGGATATTTACCATTTGCCATCGGATAGGCATCCACAAGTTTGAGAGTACAAGAATAACCGCCGAGTCCGACTCCGAACACTCTCGGAGGAACAACTCTCTGGTTCCAGACTTCAGCAGAGCCATAGTATCTGGCGAAGATAAGTTCCTCGTTCCATTTCTCCACGAATACTTCCCTGTAAGAGTTCATTCCTTTTTCTACCGGGTCAGTAAACTCCTTTGAAGTTTTGTGAAGATCATAGATACCCAAGTCAATAACCTGTTTTGCAGCTTCAGCGGCCAGATCCCACTTGTGAGGGTCTTCGCTCTGAGGGAAAATATGCTCCCCGTATTTGTTCACGAGACTTCTTCCGTACTGGATTTCTCCACCTCCGTTAAACAGAGGACGTGCAGCGTAAAGGAGGATTCTTGACCTTAGACCAAGAGCAAATCCTTTTGTGATTCGTCCTTGCCAGGTAGTAGGGTCTGCAACCTTGAGAGGAAGATCATTGGCAGCCATTTCAAGCTGGGATGCCATAAAATCAACACACGCATCAACAGTATTCCTGTCCACATTGTCACCCATAATACCGAGGTCCGCTTCTTTATCACCCCAAATGTAAATCGGGCCATACTGCTGGAACAGAAGGAAATAGTAATATGCTCTGAGAACACGAGCCTCAGCTTTCATCTCCGATCTTTCCTGAGGAGTAAGTTCCTGACATTCATCCACGTGAGAGATAAATACAGAAGCCTGGTTAATGGCAATATAATATTTTGCCCAAGGGTTGAATTGAGGAGTCCAGCCACCTGCAACGCCAACTGTAGATTCATTGTAGTTACCGCTTCTTACAAGCTCATAGTCCATTTTCTCCCATGAAAAATAGGCATCATCCGCACAAGGGATAAAAGAACCGCTAAAAATCCACATTCCGTCAGGAATGACAGAATACACTCCTGCCAAGAATCTTTCTGTAGTAGGCCGCTTGCTGAACACCTCTTCAAGAGTCATCTGGTCATTGAAGTTATGGTCCAAATAGTTGCATGATGAAAACATCATCAGCGATGCGATCGCAGCAGCAAATATTTTAACAATTTTCATAATCTCATTAGAAATTAAAGTTCACACCGAAGTTAACCACGCGCATATTTGGATACTGAGAGCCCTGTGCATCAGCGATCTCCGGATCCCACAATTTGAATTTGGAGAATGTAAGCAGGTTGTTTCCTGAAACATAGAAACGGATCAATGAAGAGCCGATCCTCTTGGTAGCCTTCTTAGGCAATGTGTATCCGAACTCAGCGCTCTTGAGTCTGAGGAAGCTCTTGTCTATCTGGTTGTGTGTAGAAGGAGCCATATTGTTCTGGCTGCCACTGATAGAAAGTCTCGGATATTTGGCGTTAGGATTTTCAGGAGTCCAATAATTCAAGGCAACGTCTTCGTAAACATTTGAGAAGAGTTGGTTTGTATCAGACATGTCGATTGTCGGTCCGCCTATGAATCCAGTCACGTTACCGATACCCTGGAAGAAGAATGACAGGTCAAATCCCTTGTAGTTCAGGTTCGCGCCGAAACCATAGTTTATCTCAGGAATGTCAGTGCGGCCGATAGCCACATAGTCTTCGGTATTTACGATACCGTCTCCGTTGATATCCTTATACTTGAGATCACCGACTCTTGGGTTGTTGATCTGCTTAGGGCTGTTGGCAAGGTCTTCCTCATCCTTGAAGTAGCCGAGGGCAATGTAACCGAACTGCTGTCCCCAAGGTTTTCCGATCACGTCCTTGTATGGAGAAAGCGGATGCGGCTGGTCATCATAGAGTTTCTTGTTCCTGTTGAACGTAAAGTTCGCTCTTGCAGAAACTGCGAGGCCATTGCTGAATCTCTTGTTATACTGAAGCGAGGCGTCAATACCCTGATTCTGCATCTTTCCAAGGTTCATATAAGGGTTCACGTTAACTCCGACGATAGCCGGGACAGAAGCCCTTTCAATGAAAATACCTGATCTGTGTTCACGGAAGAAGTCAATGTCAAGTTTCAATGAGTAGAAGAGCTCGACCTCCAATCCGATGTTCATCTTCTTGGCCTCTTCCCAAGACACATTTGGAGAGCCAGGATAACCGGTAGCAAGACCGCTCAAACCGGTCTGGCCTTGAGTTCCGAAGGTATAACCACCTGCAGAAGACATCTCGGAATTGAAGGCAAAACGTCTTCCGCCACCGATCTGGTCATTACCGATAAGACCGTAGGAGCCTTTGATCTTTAACACGCTCACCACATCCTGTATAGGCCTCCAGAAATTCTCATTGCTGATAAGATATCCCAAAGCCACAGACGGGAAGAATCCGAATCTCTTGCTTGGAGCGAAGTTCTCAGAACCGTTGTAACCGAAGTTGCCTTCCATGAAGTACCTGTCTCTGTAAGAGTAAGTCAATCGGCCGGCGATACCAAGGTTTCTATATGGCAATGATGCTATATAGCTGCCAGGGAAGTTGTCCTTTTTCTCCTTCATATTGTATAGGAAGAGAGCACCGACTCTATGGGCATCAACAAACTGCCTGTCATAAGAGACTGAAGCCTCAAGGTATGTTGTACGATGACCGCTGTTGTCCCTGTAAAGAGAGAGATAGTCGTTACCGTCATTGTTCTTGGTAAACATCAGGTTTCCATTCTCATCACGGCCTGAAGCGTAATATGTGGAAGGACTCTTCGAACGGTTCAGATGAGCGTAGTTCACTGCATCCCAAGAGAATTTCACATTGGCCTTCAGACCTTTCACCCAAGGCTCGAAATCCTGAGTCAGTCCGATGAGAGACTGTGCATTGTTGGTAAAGATTTCATTGTAGCCATTGAGGTTCAAGAGATTGTAAGGGTTCTCTCCAATCGTAGGACGTGCGATGGTACCGTCAGAATATCTCTTAGGAATAGCAATCGGAATAGTCTTGAATGCATAAACCCAAAGTGAAGAGTTGTTGTTCGGCTGTCTCTTGGTATCGTACTGGTTCGACAAGTTGATATTCAATGTCGTATAAGGGAAAAGCTTGATATCGATATTTGACCTGAAGTTGAAACGGGACCAGTTGTTGGACGGATTGTATCCGAGTCCTTTGTCCGGGCTGAAGATACCGTTCTCGCGGTAGTACGAGCCTGCAACATAATACTGCACCTTCTTGGAACCGCCTGTAACATTGACATTTACCCTATAGCTTGAAGTTACATCCTTATAGATCTCATCCATCCAGTTGATGTTCGGATAAAGGTCAGGATCCGAGCCGTCAAGGTATTTGGCTTTTGCCTCTTCTGTATAGAAAACGCCACCTTTATTGTCCGCAAAGGCGAAGTTGTACATATCCATGAACTGCTTGGCGTTTGCCATCTTAGGCATCTTGGTAGGCTGAAGAAGAGAAGCCTCGACACGTCCGCTGATGACCGGTTTTGAGGACTCTTTACCTTTTCTTGTAGTAATGAGCACAACACCATTCGCACCTCTCACACCATAGATTGCAGTTGCGGTAGCATCCTTGAGGATAGAGAAAGTCTCCACGTCATCAGGATCCACAAGGTTAAGGTCCCTCTCGATGCCATCGACGAGAACGAGCGGCCTGTTGTTGGCTCCGAACGTACTTACACCTCGAATCCAGAAGTCTGAACCCTCACCAGGTTCACCGGATCTCTGAACGGCAACCACACCTGCCATCTGTCCTGCAAGTACGTTACTCAACTTGCTCACAGAGTGGGTGATTTTATCCACATTCATACTTGAGATTGCACCGATCACGCTCTCTTTTCTCTGCTTGCCGTAAGCAACGACTGTAACCTGCTCAAGTTCAGATGTCTGAGGACGCATTGTCACCAGATAAAAAGAACGGCCGTCGATTCTCTCAATCAGATTCGTATAACCAAGGAAAGAGAACTCGAGTTCGTCATCCTTGAGGACATTGATTTCAAAGGTACCATCAACACCAGTAATAACACCATTGGTGGCTTTCTTGGCAAGAATGGCAACTCCGGCAAAAGGTTCATTGTTTTCATCAACAACCTTTCCTCGGACTACAATCGTCGATGCAGCTGCATTAACACCAGCTTGTGACTGTTCCGCAGAAACAGGCAGCGAAGCCGACAGAAGCACTGTCAGAAGGATAACGGCTGCATTTAAAATTCGTTTCATTTAGTAGTAATTTATTGGTTAAACTGATTCTAGTGCTATTTTTCATCTTCCATCATGTCTGAAATGACTTTCTTGGAAATATCAGACATATCCATGTCAGACAGAAGATCCCACAATGAAGTATTCTCTTCGAGAAGTACCTGAGTGCCGACAATCCAGCTCTGGATCCATCCTGTCAATGTGGACCACGCACCCCAGCCGGCATCAGCATTGGAAGCCCAATAGTCCCAAGACTCGTAATCGAAGGCCCTGAACCAGGCACCGTCAAGGTGTTTGAACTCATCACTGCAGACTTGGATTCTGATGAGGAAATCATTCATTTGTCTTAGATCTTCGACATATTCAGGCTTATTGGTTGCCGCAGCAGCCTCACACAAACCGACAAATGCGAAGTTCGTCGTATAGAGCATATCCGCAATCGGATCTCCATTGTCGAAGATTAAAGGCGCTTCTGACTCACCATATTTTTCATTTGACGGAGTTTTTCCGAAAGTACTCTTGGATGGGTCACCAAGTTCTTCTCTTATGCCACCGCAAGGAACCTGGTTTTTAAGGAGTTCCTCCATCATGAAATCAAGATACTGCTCATGCTCCTTTGTCGGCTCGACTCTGTACAGCCATGCAAGAGGAAGTATCATTCTGGCACGCTCCTGCTGGATACCGTTTGTCCAGAACCAGCCATCAGGATAAGTATCAAGCGTTTCCTTTATGCCAAGTTTTGTCCTTTCCAGCAAAGGCTCCCAACCGGTCTGTTCATAGAACCACAGGTAGCAGGCCCATAGCCAGGCCTCAAAGTGAGGATGAGGATTCGACAATTCCCTATTATAGAAGTACTTCCATCCGTTCTTCTGAAGTTCCGGCTCATATAAGATACATCCCCGGAATCCTTTTGTGCCGGACGTTCTGAAATTACCGACAATCGCTTCTGCAATCTCTTTGTCGAACTTATGTTCATTGAGAAAAGCAGCAGTTCCAATAAAATATACCTTGCATTGTCATCTCCATAGTAATTCCCCTTATGGGTGATCGCCCATCCCAGAAGTCCGTAAGATGGAGATTCAGGATCATTCCTAAGTCCGTCCCGGTACTCTCCAAAACCATAATCGAGGAGATTTACGGCAACCTTTGCATATTCCGGATTGTCCAGCAATTTGGAAGCTGATGCAAAAGCGAATGAAGACTCACCCTGGACATCTGCACGCATCCAATAACGATAAAGCTGAGAGCCGTCATAATTGATTGTGGACATGTGACCTTCCAGAACACCTAAACTTCCGTCTCCATCGACAAAATCAGACGGAACTTCAGGACCCACCGGTTTGGTACCGTCGCCGATGTACAGGTCAGCCCAACTCTCTTTCCAAGATTTGTCCACTATGAATTTACCGTTATAATACCATTCAATGCCTTTAGCAACACTTCTTTTACGGGCATCCGAAGGAAGTTTTTCTGTTTCTTTATATGCCGGATGAATTAGAGATGTCCATTTCTTGAAAGCCACAGACTCTCCTGTAAGCCAACCGATTACATATTCCACTAAGGACTTGGTCCTGAACTCGGGAATATATCTGTAATGAGCGTACTGACTTAATTTTGTGGTGGAAATCATGAAATTCTTTCCGTCACTCAAGACAACCGGCTTGGTAGGCGTATCCTTCAGGCCATACTCCGCTTTATCGAAACCGGCAACCTTTGCAGCGACAAGTGAAGTATTGAAAGCATCTCCAAATGCATCCTGCTCATAGACATTGACTATACATTTGTTGAATGAAAGCAAATCCATCGGACACAAAACAGCTGACAATGAATCACAAACTACGATTCTCTCCAAGTCGAGGGTATCTTTTGCGAGCACACGCTGCTTGCCGAACTGATCAGGATATTCAACAAAGACCTTCAATGATTTTTTCAATGCAGCCTCGATGTTTTCCTCCGTAATTACTGTTCCTTCAGATGGATAACCACCAGAAAGGACCAGCACACCGGCATTTTCAGGAGCAACTGCAAACACTTCATCGACAGTGGCGTACCGATGAATCCTGAAATTTTCTTCTGTCAAACGGTCAAGCAGATCGTTATCCGCACAAGACGACTTATTCTCTTGGGAATCATTGCATCCGGAAACGACACAATACAAATCCCCACGGGAACAAGAAGCCAATGTGAGCAAGAGGCAGAATACTATGAGAACTCCAAGCTTTTTCATTTGCTTTCGACTGCCAATGCATTTGACATCATCCAAATCTGGTACAATCCTCTCGGGACATGGAAACAGCCTTTCCATTTACCGCCTTTGAGTGGGAGAAGAACTTCTCCACGGCGGTTAAGGTATCCGTACCATTCAGGATATTCCTTGTCCTTGAAATTATTCCAGAGGTACGTATCCAGTTTCAAGAACCAATCGAGGCATTTTTCATTTCCGGTCAACTGATAGCCTTTGAGCATGGCAATCGCAGATTCGATATGCACCCACCAGAGTTTCTGGTCCCATTCGAGTTTCTGCTGCGGAACCCCCTTAGCATCAAGGAAATAGTATATTCCGCCGAATTCCTTGTCCCAGCCGCGTTCAATGACACGAAGAGCAATATCCACACATTTTTCTATCAATGCCTTGTCGTCGCGACGCACTCCAAGATTCATCATAAACCACAGAGCCTCAAGATCATGGCCCGGATTGATTTCCCTTCCTTCAAAGCAATCAACAGGAGTTCCGTCCACTGAAGAGACATTCTCCAGCATGCAGCCGAGTTCCGGCTTATAGAACACGTCGAATACTTCGTGCAGACAGGTGTCGATAGTCTGCTCCAGCACTGACTTGTCCTCGAGAATGTCCTCTATTTCGAGGGCCATATTGCAGATAATCATAGGAAGAGCGAAATCCTTCATCGGACGAGTTCCAGGATATGCCTTGCACCATTGACCTTTAGGATTAGAGCGTCTTTCGAGAATCCGTCCGAAGATACGGCGGGCAATCTGCGCATATTCCTCATTGCCGGTGGCTTTTGCCAGCTGAGCGAAGGCCATGCAGGCGAATGTGTTGGAAAAGATATTGTAAGGCTGAACAAGCGGATTGCCTTTCCTGTCAAGGGAGAAGTAGAAGTCCCATTTCTCGTCGTGTCCGTATTTTTTCAGGAATTCCGCGCCCTGGACAGCGCAATCAAGCCACTGCCGGTTTTTCTCTACATTATTATAAAGCATCGCGAACATCCATACTTCCCTACCCTGAAGCCAGATGAACTTGTCCGTATCATAAACCGACCCGTCACGATT